>Ga0302326_10013500_pt1 | contig 17306 bp, 9 predicted proteins | sample Palsa_T0_3_FD_202264 | JGI IMG/M metagenome (GOLD analysis project Ga0302326, IMG submission 202264) | Peat permafrost microbial communities from Stordalen Mire near Abisko, Sweden - Palsa_T0_3 | ecosystem: Environmental > Terrestrial > Soil > Palsa > Peat permafrost | place: Sweden: Abisko... | reverse complement strand
CGGAAGTGTTCGCGGGAGACATCGGGAAGAGTCTCCAGCTTGACATCGGTCCAATAATCGCGGCCGCCGCGGCCCACTACAATCTGGTCCTTGGTCATGCGATAGGTCTTGCGGCCGCCCGCATCGTGGTATTCGATGATCGCCCACACGCCTTCGGTCGCCGCGGTGCCCGTCGCGGTGGCTTCCTGTTTATAACTTTGCGACGCGGGCTCTTCTCCTCCGGCCAGACGCCGTGTGGAAATGCGCTTGGTCAGGGAACCCGCGCCGAATTCGGATTTGGCGGGCATGGCCAGTTCGGAGTGAATCACAATATCACCTGGGGCTACGCCGTCGTCGGTGTTTTCGAGGATGCGAATCTGCCATCCGCCGTCGGGCGCGGCCACTGGCGGGGCGGATTTGGAAAGTTTCAGTTTTGCGGCGATGGACGGCTTGCGGAACGTTTCGAGCTCGGCGTCCAGCGCGCGGCGGGCTTCGTCGGTGATTCTGGGGATAATCCCGCGCAGCCGCTCCATATCGTCGGGATGCAGATAGACGTGATAGACGGCCGGGGGCAGCGTGGTGTAGTGCAGCGGTTCGAGGCCCTCCCGCATATTACGCAGGATTTCGTGGATGACGTCGCGTGCGGTGGCGGGGCGGTCCATGGCTATGGGTGGGCGTCTTTGGCGCAGCGAAAGCCAATGTTGGGCGCCTTCCAGCGGGCGGGGATGGTGGTGGAATCCCAGATCACGTTCTGCGCCAGCGGATCGTCGTAAGACTCGCCGCGGATCTGGTACCAGGGCTCGTCGGCGCGCGGCGCCGGGTCGAGCTTGATGCGAAAATTCTCCATGGCTTCCTCGCTGGGCGGGCTGAGCTGCTCGATCAACTCCCAGACGTTGCCCACCATTTGCAAGATGCCGTAGGGGCTGGCGCCGTCGGCGTGCGCGGTTACGGGCTGCATCTGATGGGTGTTCAGATTGGCGAGCGCCGCGTCGTTCTGATTGCCCCACGGAAACGCGCGGCCATCTTCGCCGCGAGCGGCCTTCTCCCATTCCTTGGCGGTGGGCAGACGCTTGCCGGCCCATTTCGCGAAGGCGTGAGCGTCCAGAATGGTCACGTTACCCACGGGGTAATCGGGTTTATCGGCGGAAAAACCGTCGGGCAGGGGGCGGCCGCTGGCCTTGCAAAATTCGGCGTACGCGGCGTTCGAGACCTCGGTCTTATCGATATAAAACGCGGGCAGCGGCACGCTCGCCTTGCTTTCTCCGAACTCGAAATTGCCGGCGGGAATCAGGACCATATCGCCGGTGGACGTGGTGAGTGTTTTCGCGGCAGCGGCCGCTGTGGGTGCGGTGGCCGCGGTGGCCGCGGTGGCAGTGCCTGCGTCGGCGGCGGCATGCGGGCGGAGGAGGAAGTAGAGCCCGGCGGCGGCTACGAGGATGGCGGCGACGATCGCGGGAATCAGCCAAGAGCGGCTTGGAGCGGGGGCGGCAGCGGCGGGCGCCGGCACGGGCGCGGCGGGTGTGGGCCCGGGCATCGGCGCGGCGGCTGTGGGCATGGGCGCGGGCGCTCGGGGAACCGGCTGCGGCGTTGGCTCGGCGCGGCGCTCCGGCATCACCGAGGTAGCGGCATCGGGCGCGGCGATGGACTGCTCCAATACGGCGCAGACGGGGCCGAAACCTTGCGGACGTTCGGCGGGATTCTTGGCGGTGCAAACGGCAACCAGGCCGCAAATGTTCTGCGGAACGCCCGCATTATAAAGCGGCTCGAGCTTGAGCGGTTCGTTGAGAATGCTGTAAAAGATACGCTCCACGGTGTCGCCGCCAATGGGTTTGACGCCGGTGAGCAGTTCGAACAGCAATACGCCGAAAGCGTAGACGTCCACCTGCTCGGTGATGTTCTGGCCGGTGACCTGCTCGGGCGCCATATAATACGGCGTGCCCAGCACGTAGCCGGCGCGCGTCATGGCCAGTCCCTCGGTCTTGGCGATGCCGAAATCCATCAGCTTCACCACGCCGGCGGGATTCACGTGGACGTTCTCGGGCTTGATATCGCGGTGGACGATCTTCTGCGTGTGAATATACTCGAGCGCGCGCGCGATCTGGAGCGCGATGCGGAGCTTGCTGCGCAGATCGCCGGTGTGGTTGTTCTTGATGGCGTTGCGCAGATCCTCGCCGCGCAGAAACTCCATCACCATGAACGGGTGGTGTTTTTCATCTTCGCCGAAGTCGTAAATGCTGATGATGTTGTCGTGAGAAATATTGCCGGCCATGCGCGCTTCGGCCAGAAAACGCGTCTTGGCTTCGACGTCCTGGCACCCGGCTTCGGTGAGTATTTTGACGGCGACAGTGCGGCCGATCACGGTGTCGCGGGCGCGATAAACGTGGGACATGCCGCCACCGAGGAATTCCTGTAACTCGTACTTGCCGACGCGCGCGGGTAGTTCCATGAAGGAACTATTGTACGCCCGAGGGCGGTTCCGGCGGGATCGGACGGACTTTCAGCGCCGACGATGTGGCATCGCGCACTCGTGCGTGCCGGGTCGGCACTCGTGCCGACGCTGGGTTTGGACTTTGTCACGCCCACCAAGAAGTGTCAAGATGAGCGCGTCCCTGAATTTGCTGAGAAAAAGACCCGGCGGCAAGATCGCCGGCGTTACAAAAACCGCAGCCCCGCTTGAGAAAATGTAGAAACTCCGGCGTTCACACGAGTGTGAACGCCGCACGCAGGAGTGCGTGCGCATTCCTCTTAGCGGGCTACTTCGGCCACGCAGGCCATCCCCGCGAAATAGCCTTTGTCGAAGACCGGCGGATTCGCGGTGACTTCGAAATCCAGAATAATCGGCTGGCCGGCATGGGTGAGTTGGCGTTTCTGCTGGCCGGTGGTGGCGATCCATTCCACTTGGGAGCCCTGGTGCTTGTCGGCCTCCTGGATGAAGTGGAAGATGCCCCAGAGGCCGTCGTACGGCGGAAATTCATTGGGGGTGCCGTCCTTGAACTTAATCGCCACCACGGCGCCGGAAGAGTTTCCGGGCCACGAGAAGGTCTGCGCGGTTGGGGACGTGAATTCGTGAGTTTCCCCGTTGATGGTGAATTTGATGCTGGCCTGATCCGCGGAGGGCACCGGCTTGATGGAAAACGTGAAGTGCGGATCGGTGGCGCCGTTGGCGTAGGCTACGTCGGTGAACGCAGCCGCGCGGTTGAGCATCGCCAGGAAGGCCGGAGTAATGGTCATGCCGGGCGAAGAGACCGCAACGTATTGCGAACCTTGTTTCTGCAAGAACTTCTGCAGGTTGGCATCGTAGAAGGCCCAAATCGCTCCCTCTTTCGGCTTAAAGACAGAGTTCACGTCCTGGAGCGTCGCATCAACCTTCGCGTTCGGGCTGAACGGGAATTTAGCCGTTAATGCGCGCATGGGCCCGCACAGGTCTTTGCCCGCTTTGGCGTTCAGCTCGGCCGGCCCGAGCGAGCGCACCAAGGGTTCGATGGAGGTGATGGGGTCTTCGAGCAGCTTCTGCGTGGCCGTTTCAATGTGCCCATCCTTATCGATGTTGAACGCCTGCGCCATCTGGCGCGTGGTGGTCTTGGCTGAACTGGCGGCGGTGAGCACGGTGGAAGCGGCGGTATCGCTGGGCTGGCCCGGTTGGTTGGCAACGCTTTCAACTGCCGACTGCAGGGCGATCAGCCCGTTCATGTAATTTTGATTGGACGGGGCGATGAATTTGTCGGTGCTGCCGGGAGGAACCACGGCTTGCAGCGGCTGAAAGATGCCCTTGACGGTCTGATCGTCCACGTTGGTGTTGGTGGAAGCGAGCGAGAATAATTCGAGCAGCGGCGATTGGTTGCCGGATAGCTGCGTCAACTTTTGCGAAGCGTCACTGAGGCCGGTATAGCGAGCAACGCTGGCGGACTTAACGTAAAGCCGCCATTCCTTGACGAAGGCATCGCTATAACGCGCCCGCAACATCTGCAATTTGCTGGGGTCGATATTGACGGGCGCCTGATCGCCCAATACCCATGGTTCTCCGTTAAAGTAGCGCTCGGGGTGCTGAAGGGCATCCTGCATGAAGACCCAGCCGGCCTTCGAGTATGCGCCGGAGACGATGTGCTGCTCGGTAACTACCTGCGCCGAGCCGGGGAACTGACGGTTGAAATCGATGGGCGGATTCTTCGCCGCCGCCGTGAGCATGGCGGCGTAGACGCGGTCCTCGCCGCCGAACTGCAAAAGATAGCGGCGGGATTTCTCGACCGTCGCGCTGTTGTTCTCGCTGGAGTAAGGGTTCTCTTCCTTCAGCTGATCGGCGTAAAACTCGAACTGCTTTTGCGCCAGCGGCGTGCGATCGGGGCCGGCGGTGAGACCGTTCTGCCACCATTTCATCAGGGTGGGCGCGAGAAAGAGCTTGGTGCTCTTGTCGTGATTGGAGGTGGTGATCAGGTAAGCCTTGAGGGCGTCGTAAGTAGTGGGATAATCCGGCCCCGCGGTGGGGGGAAGGCCGCCGAGAAAGCTCAGGATATTGGTCTGCGTCTGCAGGAAGAGCAATTGTTTGAAGCGCGCGAAGTAAAGGCGGCGGGCTTCGGGATACAGATCGTCGCCCACGAACAAGCCCCAGCGGTAGAGGAACGGAGCGCCGTCGCGATGGTAGCCGTCCAGGGTTTCGACGGACTGGCGCAGCGTCTCCAGTTTCTGGAGAGAACCAACCGACGCGAGGTCGGCGCCGACGGCTTCGCCCGAAGCGATGCCCTTGGCGGCGTCGCGCACCTGCGCTTCCAGAGCGTGATTCTTGAAGAAGGAAATGGTGAAGAAGAGGAGCAGCAGCAGACACAGCGCCGAGGCCAGCGCGAATAAAAGCCGCCTGGCGCCGCTGGTCTTGGTGCTGGCGCCGCTGGCGCCCATGGCGCTGCGGTCGGCCAATAGAACGCCGGTGAAGAATTGGCCGAGAAACATCCACTGCGGTACCTTGCGCGAACCGGTGACCACCGGCTGCTGCGGCGCGGCTTGGGCTGGCTGGAGGCCGCCCGCGCGGAAGAGGCCGGTAGCGCCGGCAGCCTGGCCGTAGCCGCCGCCTCCCTGTTGCGGCGACGAGGCCTGCACGGGCGCTGCCTCATTGATCACCACGGGGCGCACGCCGGTGAAATAGAAGCCGCGCAAAAACGGTCCGGTGGTCAACTGGCTGGGACGGCAGAGATCCACCAGGAACTGCACCACGGTCTGGCGGATTTTGCGGAATTCGCGCGGGAACTCATACTCGGCGGGAAGTTTGCCCGGTTCATTCTCGCGCGGCAAAAATTCGATGCGGGCGTCAGCCAGAGACTTGAATAGGTTTTCGAAGCTGCCGCCGAGCCGCGCGGCTTCCTGTTCCGCGTAAACGCCTTCGGGACGCACTCCCAACATGGGGAGAGTTACGCCGAGCACTTGCGAAGCTTCGTCGTTGCTGAAATTGCGGACGTATTCGGTGAAGAAAGGCACCCGGTCCATCTTGGTGAACAAGGCGTAGACCGGCAGGTTGATACCCAGGGCCTGCGAGATCTCGCCCAAGCGGGCGCGCAATGCACGGGCGGCGCCGCCGGCAAATTCGATGGCTCCGGGCTTGGTGAAATTCTCGCAATCGAAGCAGACAATGGCCGCGCGCGGCGCCTGTTCGCCTTTGCCCACCACGGAGGATTTGGGCTGGAGCTTCTGCACCAGCTTCTTCCATTTAGAAGCGTCCGCCAGCAGCGCGCCCGCGGCCTCAATGAAGATAGAGCGGCGCGAGTACCACAAATTAGCGGTGCGCGTGGAAGCCACATTCCCCTGTTGATAGACCTGTCCGGCGAGTAGCTCGGGGTCGAGGCCGGAATGAATCATCACGCTGGTTTTGGCGCAGCCCTGGTCGCCGAGCAATACAAAGACCGGCAGCATGCCGATGCGCGCGCCTTGCTCTAATTTGGCGGCGGTGAGTTTGTTCTCGGCTTCGTGCACGAGCTGCGATATCTCATCGTTGCCGGGCCCCGCGGGCTCGCCGGCTTCGGCCGCCAGGGCCTGTTTCTTTTTCTTCTGCTGAATCAGATAGACGACCGTCAGCGCGATCAGCGCAACCACAACCACGGCGATAACGATATAGAGGGGAGTCATGCGACATGCACTCCATTGCCCAGGACTATTTTGTAGACCACAAATAACAGAAGCATCAATCCGGCGCAGACGGCGGCGATGATCCCGAGTTTTCGCACCCACGGATCGGTGGACAGGCGCTTGGCTTCGGGCGGCGGCGTCCACTGGGATGAGAGCGGACCAAACTGGCCGCGAATCCGGTGGATTTTTTCCGCAGTGGCGGCGATCATCTGGCCCAGCTCGCCGCGGTTGCCCGCGCTGTAGCGCCCGTTGAAGCCGAGCAGCATGCAGAGGTGGTGGATCTCGAGCACGTCGGCGAGATCGGGCGAATCGCTGCGGCCGAGTAACTGCGTCAAGTTCTGGAAAAAGGTTTCACCGGCGATATGCGTGCCGAAAAGTTCTTCCTGCAAGGGCTTTCGCAGCCAATCGCCGAAGATGGGGTTCTGAGAATTCAGAATGGATTCGTCGAGAAACGCCACAGCGGCAAAGGTGGAGAAGCGCACATCGTCGGCGTTATATCCGGCTGCGAGGCTTTGATTGGCCGCGGTTTTGAGAGCTTCCCGGGTGTGGTGGCGGAAGGCATCGGCATCGGTGACGCCCTGGCGGTTGCCGCGCAGCCGTTCGATGGCGGTGAGGACTTCCTGAAAAATAAGCGCAAGGCTTTCGGGCCTGCGGACCGCCGTAGATGGGGACATGCTAATTCTCCAGCACGACTAAGATTTCGACTTCCGGCTCGGGAAACTCTCCCGGAACATACACGCCCACTTGACGGGTCTTCGTCATGTGGTCCCAACAAGGGCCGTTACGGCTGATTCCAAAATATTGCGTCTCGACGCGCGCCGAAATCGCCGGAGGCGGAACGGCCAAATGCATGAGCCCAAGACCGGGCAGCGCGCGCTTGACCAATTCGCGGACGAAAACCGGCGTGCAGACTTTAATCAACTGCGGGGTGCGCGCCATCAACTCCGCTTCTCCCATGGCGGAGCGTATAGCGAAGACCCAGCGCGAGCGGCCCAAGACGCGTGAATCCGCGATCTCGCCTTCGTAATAGTACGGCTCGGTCCGGCTCAGCGGAATCGAGATGCAGTTGGTAGGAACAATCGTTTCCAAATGCTCGCGAATGTGGCGGTCGAGCTTATCGAAGGATTCGCTCAAATTACGGTGATCGTAGAGAGGCAGTTCGCGCGGGTGGGAATCGAGCGCAAACGTGCAGAGAGCGCCGGCCAATCGCGAAAGCTCGGTAAAAAGCTCTTCGGGGTGCCCGCGCTTGGCAATCAGCAAGTGGCGCAGCGGCGCGAGGGCCGAGTTGACGGCGTGGAGCAGCCAGAAATTGGCGATTTCGCGAGTGGAGAATTCGCCCTTGTTAGCCGCGCTCCGGCTGATAGCGACGCTCTTTTCATCGAGGATATCGATGAGGCGCTGGGCCAGGGAAAGCAAGCGCGTGCTGGCGCTCACTAACAGCACCGGCGGCACGAAATTGGAGTCGTAGGCGTAATGCCCGGAACCATCCCGAACCACGCGCGCGATGGGCAGCGTGAGTAGATCGCCCGCGGGTTCGGTATCGATGAGAAGGCGCAAGTTTTTGCGGCCGATGCGCACGGGGCGCTCGTCGGCGCCGGTGTTCTCGTCGTGCAGCACGCGCGATTCCGCCAGATAGCGCGCGGCGTCCGCGCCCGTGGGGCCGTGCTCGGTGTTGCCTTCCAGGGCGCAATTGAAGCCGTTGGGCCGGCGCTGCGGAATCGCCAACATCACCACGATGCCGTCGCGGGTGGGCGGAAATAAATCGGCGATGGCGCGCGCCGGCGGCAGTTCGTCGCTCTCCGGCATATTGAACGGCAGGCCGTCGGGAAAGATGCCGCGCGCGTGAATCAGCGAGACTGTGCCGTTCTGCAACGCGTGCGCGTCGAGATCGACGCCCGCCAATCCGTAGGCGGAAAACCATAGCGACGATGTGGCGAACTGGATGGAATCTTCGAAGTAACGGCCCTGCACCTGAAAATGGTGCGGCCCAAGATACATTCCTTCCGACCAGACCACCCGCGATAGCAGCTTCATAGGCCCGTGCGGATACTGTAGCATAGGCAAGGCCCGGTGGCGCTCATTCGGTTGCAGACCGCGGTACCATGTGGGAGGGCGGGACGGCGCAAATGGATTTTTATCAGAAATACGAACTGATCGATCCGCTTTCGGGGGAAGGCACGAGGAGCTTCCGCGCGCGGCAGATCGCGACTGGACGGGAAGTAGCGGTACACCTATTGGTTGGCGGCAGGACGCCGGAAAACGACGCCCTGCTGACGCGGCTGCGAACGCTGCCGGCGGACTCGCTGCGCAAGCTGATCGAAGTAGGCGATAACGCCGGCACAGCTTTTGTAGTCACCGAGGCGCCGCCGTTTCTGCATCTGGCGGAGTGGCTAACCGAACAGGAGCGCGCGGCCGCGGTCGACGCTCTGCAACACACGCGCGCGGGGACGTGGAAAATACCCGTGGCGCCGCCGGCTCCGCCGCCGGCCGCGCCCGCGGGCGGGCCGGGCGAATTCACGCGCATGTTCCAGCAAGGCGGCGCATCCGCTCCGCCGCCGGCCGCGTCGCAGCCGGGAGAGTTTACCCGGATGTTTCAGGCATCCCAGGCGCCGCCTGCGCCATCACCCCCGCCGCCGATTCCGCAATCGCAACCGCCGGGTATGACGCCGACCCAGACGATGCCGTTTTCGGCCCCGCAAAACCCGCCGGTGGCGGCAAGGCCTCCGGAACCGCCGGCTGCGCCGCAAGCGGGCGAATTCACGCGCATGTTCCAATCGGCGCCCCCCGCCGCTAAACCGGAACCGGCATTCCCTCCGCCGCCTCCTCCTGCGGCAGCGCCAGCCGCACCGCGAGCGGGAGGATCGACGAACATGTTCCAATCGGCGCCACCATCGGCTATGCCGGAAGCTCCTTTCGCTCCTCCTCCGCCCCCAGCGGCAGCGCCGGCTACACCGCGAGCGGGAGAATTTACGCGCATGTTCCAATCGGCGCCACCCTCAGCTATGCCGGATCCTCCTTCCGCTCCTGCTCCGCGTCCTGCGGCAGCGCCGGCCGCTCCGCTAGCGGGCGAATTCACGCGCATGTTCCAATCGGCGCCGCCCTCGGCTGCGCCGGAACCGGCATTTCCACCGCCACCGCTCCCCACGGCGGCGCCGGCCGCACCGCGAGCAGGCGAATTCACGAACACGTTCCAATCGGCGCCGCCCGCAGCTACGCCGGAACCGGCATTCCCTCCGCCGCCCCCTGCGGCCGCTCCAGCTGCGCCGCAAGCGGGCGAATTCACGCGCATGTTCCAATCGGCGCCGCCCTCGGCTATGCCGGAAGCTCCTTACGCTGCGCCGCCGCCGAAGCCCAGCGGGCCGGGTGAGTTTACCCGCGTATTCAACGCGCAGCTCCCCAGCGCGCCGGCGCAAGGGGACTGGCCCGCGCCTCCTCCTAAGCCCGCGCAGGGGGGGGAATTCACGCGCATGTTCCAATCGCCGGCGCCTCAGCCGGAGCCGCCGCAGCAGCAGGGGTCGAGTGGCGGCGAGTTCACGCGCATGTTCAATGCGGGACGGCCCAGCCCCGCGGCTGGTCCGCAGTTTCCATCGTCGCCGGTAGCCTATCCCACAGCGCAGCCCCAGCCGCCGGCGCCCGCAGCTCCAGCGGCGCCATCGCATGCGGGCGACTTTACGGCGATGTTCGGACGCCCGGGCGCCGGCTCTCCCGCTCCGGCGTCCCCGCCGCCGCAAGCGCCCATGCCGCAAGCCCCCATGCCGCCGGCTTACGGAAGCGGCAGCGGCGGCCTTGGCTCAGGCGCGACGGGAGCGTTTCGCACGCCCACTCCGGCCGCGCCTCCATCGGCCGCGCCGCAGGGCGAAAGCGAATACACGCGGATGATGCGCGCGCCTTCAGCGGCGCCGCCAGGCCAGGCGCCGCCGGCCGCCGGCGCGCCGCAAGCTCCGGGGATGCAGATGCCGCCGATGCAAATGCCCGGGATGCAGATGCCGCCGATGCAGATGCCGCAGGCTCAGGTACAAGGGCCGCAGTTGTCCGCGCAAGGAGCGCACGTGCAGGCGCAACCGCCTCATGTGCAGATGCAGGCGCCGCAAATGCAGATGCCGCAAGTCGCCATGGCGCCGCTGCCGCCCCCGAAAATGCCCGATCAGGTTCCGGTCAAGGCTCCGGGGCCGAACATGTTATTGATCGCGATCTTCTGCCTGCTGGCGTTTTTAGTGGGAGCAGTACTGATGGTGTTCCTGCTGAAGAAGTAGCGTTACCAGGGCGAGGATCGACCCTTAAGGCGCTTCTCAGTAATGGCCAAGGGAAATGGGGTCGCGATAATAGCTCTTCCAAGAGAATTTGCCTCCCGGCATGCGGTCCGCGATACAGGCGACGCCGGCGGAGCCGAGTAGCTTTTCGCCACATTCGGCCGGCGATTGAAGGTATGCCCATTGCTGGTCGTAGTATTGAAGCGCTACCGCTTGCAGTGCGGGCGTGCGCGCGCCTTCGAGATACGTGTTTCGGTTCGCCGCCAACTGCACTTCCATGGTGTCCACATATTCGGTAACCGTAACGTTCGCGAACCACGCCGCTGCCCAAAGCATCAGCACTGTTTTCATAATCGCTGGAGTATAGCAGTTACACGTACGAATAGATACAAAAAGGAAGATTCGAGGAGGAACACGCACTTCGGGATACGGTCGGCACTCTTGGCGACGCTTACGCTCGGCCACTGTCGGACGCGAAGACCTCTCTCGCCACGGCCAGCGCGAACGCCCGCCCGAATGGGGCGGAGCACGGAGACCGGCCTACCTTTGTACACCGTACATAGACGTCTCGCGTCGTATATGATATCCCCATGCGCCTCGTCGCGATTTGTGTATTGTTTTTTTTGTTGCCGCTCTGCGCCCAGGAGAAAAAGGAAGAAGCCAAGCCCGCGGCGCCTCCGCCGGCGCCTACCAACCTGAAAGTGCTCAAGGCTTCTACCGGGCCGGAGGTTCGGCAGATCATGCAGACTTTTACTGCGGCGCTCGGAGTCCAGTGTTCCAACTGCCACGCGCAAGGCGGCAACTATGCCAGCGATGAAAATCCGAAGAAGGAAGTCGCGCGGAAAATGATCCGCATGACGCAAACAATCAACGCGCAGTTTCCCGATGGCAAGATGCTGGTCTCCTGCTATACTTGCCACCGCGGCGAAGCGCAACCGAAGAACGCTCCGGAACCGAAAGCGGTAGGAGAATGAGCGCCAAGGAGCAATGTACCTTGAATCGATCGCCAATGGGGAGATTCATTCTGAACGGGTTAGCCGGTTCTGCGGGTAACCTGTTTAACAGGTGTTACCTTGACGCTCTGGAATCAGTCATAATTTAATCTGGAACTTTTTGATATAGGCCTCTGAATGACGACACCGCAACAGACCTCTGAACCGCTGCCGGGGCATCCACCCGGACAACATTTACTCGCCGCGCCGCCGCCCGGACCTGGCAAAGCAAAAAAACGCGGCTTGCTCTGGGTCTTTTTCCTGCTGGTCATCACGGGCGTCGCGGGTTATGCGGTCTGGCGCGCCGGCCAGCCGATCCCCTTGGCGCAGAAAGCAGCCCAGGGCGGCGGAGGTGGCGGCCGCGGCGGCGGGGGCCGGGGCGCGGGTCTGGGCCCGGTACCTGTAGTCGTGACTAAAGTCACGCGCTCCAGCATCCCGGTCTACTTGAACGGGCTGGGGAACGTAACTCCTTATTACAACGTTACGGTCAAGTCGCGGGTGGACGGCCAGCTAATGAAAGTGGATTTCAACGAAGGCGATTTGGTCAAAGCGGGCCAGGTTCTGGCCGAGATAGACCCGCGGCCTTATCAAGTTCAACTCGATATGGCACAAGCGACCCTGGCGCATGATCAGGCTTTGCTCGACAACGCGAAGGTGGATCAAAAGCGCTACGAGGGGTTGGTGAAGACGGATGCAATCCCCAGCCAGCAACTGGATACGCAGAACGCGCTGGTGGCGCAGTACGAAGGCACCATCAAGCAGGATAACGCCAACATCGAAAGCGCAAACCTTCAATTGACTTATGCCAAAGTCCCGGCTCCGATATCGGGGGTTGTGGGCCTGCGCCTGGTGGATCCGGGCAACATCGTCCACGCCGCCGACGCCAACGGCATGATTACGATCGCCCAGCTTCAGCCGATCGCCGTGCTGTTCACCATCCCCGAGGACAGCCTTCCGCAGGTCAACCAGAAACTGCGGGCGGGCGCGAAACTGCCTGCGGATGCATATAACCGCGACAATTCCCAAAAGTTGGCATCGGGAACGCTGGTGACTCTCGATAACCAGATCGACAATACCACCGGCACCTCGCGACTGAAGGCGGTTTACGAGAACAAGGACAACGCGCTCTTTCCACAACAATTCGTCAATATACGCCTCTTAGTAGACACGCTGACCAATCAACTGGTGGTCCCCAACGTGGCGGTTCAGAATGGCCAGCAGGGTACATTCGTCTATGTTGTGGACGACGATTCCATAGTGCACCTGAAAACGGTCAAAGTGGGCTACACTACTCAGACCTCAGCCGACATTCTCAGCGGCCTTTCGGATGGGGATCGCGTGGTGGTCGATGGCACCGATCGGCTAATTGAAGGCGCCACGGTGAGAGTACGGAAAGCCGGAGAACTCGAGAACCCGGCGGGGTTTGACCCAACGGCGGGCGGCAAAAAGGGAGGCGGCAAGGGTAAGAAAGGCGGCAAAAAAGGTCAAGGTGGGGGCGCCAGTCAGTGAGTCCATCCCGAATCTTCATTCTGAGGCCGGTGGCAACCTCCCTGATGATGGCCGGCGTAGTGCTAGTCGGCGTCACTGCGTTCCGCCAACTGCCGGTTTCGGCGCTGCCCCAAGTGGATTACCCGACCATGCAGATCCAGACGTTTTACCCGGGCGCCAGCCCTGAGGTAGTGACGTCTTCGATCACTGCGCCGCTCGAGAAACAGTTCGGCCAGGTGCCCGGACTGACGCAGATGACGTCGATCAGTTCTTTCAGCAGTTCGCTGATCACGCTGCAGTTTTCACTCGATCTCAGCATCGACGTAGCCGAGCAAGAGGTGCAGGCCGCCATCAATGCCGCCACCAGTTTGCTCCCCACCAATCTTCCGGTTCCTCCCATTTACAGCAAGACGAACCCCGCCGACGCGCCGATTCTAACGCTGGCGATTACGTCCGACACTCTGCCGCTGCCGAAAGTCGAAGAACTGGCTGAAACCCGCATTGCGCAGCGGATTTCGCAGCTCAAAGGGGTGGGTCTGGTGAGCCTCAGCGGAGGGCAGCGTCCGGCCGTACGGGTGCAGGCCAATCCCACCGCGCTCGCTTCTTATGGGCTAAGTCTCGAGTCTCTAAGAACGGCGCTTGCCAGCGCCAACGTGAACCAAGCCAAGGGCAGTTTCGACGGACCGGATCAGGCCTGGACGATCAACGATAACGACCAGCTTGAGGCGGGCCCTCAATACGGGCCGATCATCCTCGCCTACCGCAATGGGGGGCCGGTGCGCATTTCCGACGTCGCCACCATCATCGACGGCGCGGAAAACACCAAGCTGGCCGCCTGGGTGAACGCCGATCGCGCCCTGGTGGTGAATATTCAGCGGCAGCCCGGCACCAATATCATCAGCGTCGTGGATACGGTTCAGTCGCTCCTTCCGCAAATCGAAGCATCTCTGCCGCAGGGGGTTCACGTGCAGGTCATCAGCGACCGCACCACCACCATCCGGGCATCGGTGAAGGACGTTGAATTCGAGCTGATGCTCACCACCGCTCTGGTGGTGATGGTGATCTTTCTTTTCCTGCGCAGCGCTTCGGCTACCATCATCCCGGGCATCGCCGTGCCGCTTTCGCTGGTGGGCACGTTCGCCGTCATGTACATGCTGGGGTACAGCCTGGATAATCTTTCGCTGATGGCGCTCACCATTTCAACCGGTTTTGTGGTGGATGACGCGATCGTCATGATCGAAAACATCTCGCGTTATATGGAGATGGGCGACTCCGCCATGCAAGCCGCGCTCAAAGGATCGGCCGAAATCGGATTCACCATCGTATCGTTGACCGTCTCGCTGATCGCGGTATTGATTCCGCTATTGTTCATGGCGGACATCGTGGGCCGCCTGTTCCGCGAATTCGCGGTCACGCTGGCGGTCACCATCATATTTTCGGCGTTTGTCTCCCTGACGCTCACGCCCATGATGGCGGCTCGGATTCTGAAGCACCATCCGGAATCGGGCCAGGGCAAATTGTACCGCTGGTCGGAGTGGTGCTTCGTCAAGACCATTGAAGGGTATGGCGCGATGGTTCGGGTGGTGCTGCGCCACCAACCTCTGACGCTGCTGGTGGCCGTGGGCACGCTTGTCCTAACGATTTACCTTTACGATATCGTCCCCAAGGGATTCTTTCCGGTGCAGGATACCGGCGCTATCCTGGGCATTTCGCAGGCGCCCGAGACTATATCGTTCGACGCTATGTCCAGGCTGCAGCAGCAACTGGTCCAAGTCATCCGCCAGGACCCGGCGGTTGAGAATCTCACCTCTTTCATCGGCGCCGATGGCGTGAACACGACGATGAATAGCGGCCGTATCCAGATCACGTTGAAGCAGCTCGACGATCGCGCCGGCGTTTCCGCCGAGGATGTGATCCGGCGGCTGGGGCCGAAACTGCAACAGGTGGCCGGCATCGAGCTTTTCATGCAGCCCGTACAGGATCTGACCGTGGAAGACCGGATTAGCCGGACGCAATACCAATATGCGCTCGACGCGCCGGACAAGTCGCTGCTCGATCTGTGGGTTCCGCGCCTGGTGGAGCGGCTAAAAAAGCTTCCCGAACTGCGGGACGTAGCGACCGATCAGCAGAACAACGGGCTGGGAGTGGTGGTCAATATTGATCGCGACACCGCGGGCAGGCTTGGCATCACGCCGCAGAACGTCGATGACGCGCTCTACGATTCCTTCGGCCAGAGGCAGGTATCGACGATTTATACGCAGACCAATCAGTTCCATGTGATTCTCGAAGTGGAGCCCAAATACCAGAAGGACGCGGCGTCCCTGGGGGACATGTATGTGCCTATCGGGTCGGCTTCGGCCAATCTGGCATCGACGATCGCACTGGCGGGAACGAATACCGCTCTTACGGGCGCGGCGGCGCTTGCGCCGGCCCCCTTGAGAGCGTTTATGACAGCAACCCGAACGCCTTCCCCCATCACCATCAACCACCAGAGCCAGTTTCCCGTGGTTACGCTTTCTTTCAATCTGGCGCCGGGAGCGTCGCTGGGCGCGGCGGTCGATCATATCAGGCAGGAAACGAAGGCGCTGGGCATGCCGGCCAGCATCGAACCCAGCTTCCAGGGAACGGCCCATGCGTTTGAATCGTCGCTGGCCAACGAATCGACCCTGATCATCGCGGCCATTGTTACGGTGTATCTGGTTCTGGGCGTGCTCTATGAGAGCTTCATTCATCCCATCACCATTCTTTCCACGCTGCCCTCGGCAGGAGTCGGCGCGGTGCTGGCCCTGATTGTGTTCCATAAAGACCTGGATGTGATTGCGCTGATCGGCATCATCCTTCTGATCGGCATTGTGAAGAAAAACGCCATCATGATGATCGACTTTGCGCTGGAAGCCGAGCGCAAGGAGGGCAAATCGCCGGAGGAAGCCATTTATCAGGCGTGCCTCCTGCGCTTCCGTCCGATCATGATGACCACGATGGCCGCGCTGCTCGGCGCCGTCCCGCTCGCCTTCGGCAGCGGAGTGGGTTCCGAATTGCGCCAACCGCTGGGCATCTGCATCATTGGCGGACTGCTGGTCAGCCAGGTGCTGACGCTCTTTACGACGCCGGTTATCTACTTGTTTTTCGGACGGCTTTCAGCCTGGGCCGGCCGGCTTCGCGGCGGCGCGCGCGAAGAAGTTCATTCCGAGCCCGTATTGACCTAGGTCTGGCCCTATGAGTATTTCGACGCCATTCATTCAGAGACCGGTCGCCACCACGTTACTGCTGGTGGCGGTAACGTTGGCCGGCGGGATCGCTTACACGCTGTTGCCTGTCTCGGCATTGCCGGAGGTTGATTTTCCGACTATCTCGGTCAGCGCCAGCCTGCCGGGCGCCAGTCCCGACGTGATGGCGGCGTCGGTCGCGACCCCCCTCGAAAAGCAGTTCACGCGCATCGCGGGGGTCACGGAAATGACCTCCAGAAGCTCGGTTGGGTCCGCCATGATCACGCTCCAATTCGATCTGAGCCGGGACATCAATGGCGCGGCGCGCGAAGTGCAGGCGGCGATTAACTCTTCGGCGGGATTTCTTCCCGCGAATCTGCCGTCTCTCCCCCGATACCGGAAAATCAATCCAGCCGACCAGCCGATCCTGCTGATGACGCTTGAGTCGGAAGTAGTGCCCAGGCCGCAGTTGTACGATATCGCCTCCTCGGTGTTTGCGCAGAAGCTGGCGCAGGTCCAGGGCGTCGGCCAGGTCTCGGTGGGTGGAAGCTCGCTTCCCGCGGTTCGCGTCGAGGTGAATCCGCAGCCGCTCTCCAAGTACAACGTTGGTCTCGACCAGATCGGCACCTTCCTGCAGAGCGCCAATGCAAACAGACCGAAAGGGTCGGTCGCGGACCCCAGGCAGGAGATTCCGCTTTATGCCACCGACCAGCTTTTCCTGGCGAAAGAGTACCAGGATCTGGTAGTGGTCTATCGCAACGGCGCGCCCGTCCGCCTGTCGGATCTCGGCCGCGTGATCGACGGCAATGAAGATGTCCGGAACCTCGGCCTGGTAAACAATAACCCCATGGTTCAGATCCAGATCAACCGCCAGCCGAATGCCAATATCGTCGATACGGTGGCGCGGATCAAAGCTTTGATGCCGCAGTTTAACGCCCAGCTTCCGCCGACGGTCCGGTTCAAGATCGCCAGCGACCGCACCATCACCACCCGGGATTCGCTCAGGGATGCGCAACGCAACGTGGTGGTCTCCATCGGGCTCGTGGTTTTGGTAGTGTTCATCTTCCTTCGCAGCGGCTGGTCGACGTTTATACCGAGCGTATCGGTGCCGGTATCCATCGTCGCCACCTTCGGCGCGATGTATCTGATTGGGTATACGCTGGACAATCTTTCGCTGATGGCGCTCACTATTGCGACGGGATTCGTGGTGGACGATGCGATTGTCGTAATCGAGAACATCACGCGCCACATCGAGGATGGCTTGAAGCCGATGCAGGCCGCCC
>Ga0302326_10013497_pt1 | contig 17308 bp, 9 predicted proteins | sample Palsa_T0_3_FD_202264 | JGI IMG/M metagenome (GOLD analysis project Ga0302326, IMG submission 202264) | Peat permafrost microbial communities from Stordalen Mire near Abisko, Sweden - Palsa_T0_3 | ecosystem: Environmental > Terrestrial > Soil > Palsa > Peat permafrost | place: Sweden: Abisko... | reverse complement strand
CGGGGCGACGTCTTTACTCAAATCGTCCACCAGCCTGTCGCCAATGACCATGATGCCGATGTGCTTGTGAGCACTGCCAGTTCCTCCGGAACCGACACTATTACCGTCAACGCCGGAACCGGCAAGAACGTGTATGCCTTCTCCATCCATGAATACTCTGGTGTCACTTCTGCTGTCGACGGCGTCTCTACCGCCCAGGGAAACAATACCTCTCCGGCTAGCGGCAACCTGACCACTGGAACGCCGAACGACCTCGTTTTCGTCTGGTTCACCAATGGCAGTAATTTCCAAAACGAGAATTTCCCTTCACTCTCTAGTTCCTATACCAAACGTGAGCTATCCGGAACCGGTGTCACTCAGTGCTATGCCTTCGCCAACTGTGTTCAATCCGCAGACCTGTTCACGACCGCGACCGTCACAACCAATGCCACGGCCACGCTGAACGCAGCCGATATCTGGTCGGCCACGGTGGTGGCCTTCAAACAGGGATCCGACACTACGCCTCCCTCGGTCCCAACGAACCTTACCGTCACCGGCACTACGGCTTCCACGGTTTCGCTCGCTTGGACTGCGAGTACGGACAACGTTGGCGTCGCCGGCTACAAAATCTATCGGGCGGGAGCCCAAGTCGGAACAACGAGCGCGACCTCTTACACCGATACAGGCCTGGCGCCTTCGACAGCCTATTCCTACACCGTCTCCGCTTACGATGCAGCGGGCAACAACTCCGGGCCGTCTTCGGCGACGCAAGGCACCACGACACAAACCATACAAGACGCGACGGCCCCGACGGTTCCCACGAATCTCCAGGCGGTTAGCGCTACCTCGTCGAATGTTACGTTCTCGTGGACCGCCTCGACTGACAACGTGGGAGTCACCGGATATGACGTGTTCCGGAACGACGTTCAAGTTGGAATGACGGCGCAAACCACGTACACCGATGCGCCCCTGACCCCATCGACCGCTTACAAGTACACCGTGGCAGCTTTTGATGCGAGTGGGAATGTGTCGGCGAAGGCAAGCCCAGAGCTTTCAGTGACGACCCTTCCGAGTTCGGGTAGCACTGTATACCCGCTCAAAAAGAGCGCAAATGGTCGCTACCTGACTGACAAGAACGGGTCGCCTCTCTACGTGATCGGGGATTCCCCCCATTCCCTGCTTGTAAATCTCGATCCCACTACCATGGCCTCCTACATGGCCGATCGGCAGGCTCGGGGGTTCAATGCCATCCTCGTCCAGATTCTCTGTAACGACTATACCGGCGGCTATCCGAACGGCATGACCTACGATGGCGTCAATCCCTTTATTTCCGGCAGCTCGCCTGCTAACTACGACCTCTCTCAACCCAATCCTGCCTACTTTGCCAAACTTGATTCCTTGGTCGCACTCGCCGCCACCTACAATCTCACCGTCTTCCTCGATCCCATCGACACAGGCGGCTGGCTCACCACCATTGAAAACAATGGCGCCACCAAAGACTTCAACTATGGCGCCTTCCTCGGCAGCCGCTACAGCAACAGTCCCAATATCGTTTGGGATAGCGGCAATGACTTTAACGATTGGAATACGAACGCTAGCGACAATAACCTTGTCACTCAGGTCATGGCCGGCATCGCTTCCACCGATACCAATCATATCCAGACCATCGAGATCAATGCGGACGCCAGTTACTCAAGCCAGGATTCGCTGGTCGTGCCCTACCTTAATCTGAATTCTGCCTACACCTATTACCCCACCTACGACATGGTGTTGCAGGCTTACAACAGTGGAGCCGGCATCCCCGTCTTCATGACCGAAGCCAATTACGAATTTGAGAACGACACTGGTGGTCTGCCCGGCAACGCCGGCGCCTTTGTCCTTCGAGAACAAGAGTATTGGACTCTGTTCTCCGGTGGTACCAGCCAACTTTACGGGAATCGCTACACTTGGACATTCAATGGCCCTAAGGGTGCCAGCAACTGGCAGAGCTTCCTGGATAGCCCCGGCGCCATGCAGATTCAATACTTCAACGCGCTCTTACAGGGACTCTCCTGGTGGAATATGGTTCCTGATTCCACCCATGTGGTGGTGACCGCCGGCTACGGCAACTACGATGCCTCGAACCTTAATCTCACGACCAACACCTTTTCGCCTACAGCTTGGGTCATCGACGGCTCGCTAGCGATGACCTACGACGTCACCGGCGCCGCTTTGACCGTCAATATGGCCCAATTCAAATCCGCGGTCACGGCTCGCTGGTACGATCCCACAAACGGAACGTATACACCGATCACCGGTTCTCCCTTTGCCAACAACGGCACCATGGTATTCACCCCGCCGGGCAGAAATAGCACAGGAGACCCGGACTGGATCCTCGTCCTCCAATGAAGACGATCTCTCCCTGACTAAACCCTCCTGTGCCAATTGGCACAGACCGTGAGCTTTGGCCTGACTTCGCACAGGTACTGTATGGAAAGTCCATGGTTTCAGCCCTGAATGCCGTTGGCACCCTGCGATATGATGTGAGTAAGAGGGCTATTCGTGCGAAACGAATAGCACACAGGAGTGCCAACCACATTCTTGCGGTCGCGACCACCGACAAGGCACATTTCTGGGTCGCTACTTCTTCTCCATCTGCGGAAGCTTCCCATGGAGGCTTTGAGTTTCCGCTAGGAGAAAACCATGGGGAGAAATGACCTGGATCCTTCACCCAAGAGGGCCGTCACAAACAGTTTGTTCCCGTTCTATTCGAAGGCCCTGGACCGGCTGAACTGGAGGGCCAGGTGGAGAAAAACCGCAGGAGAAAATGCCGACGGTCCGAAGTTCCATTCGCGTGAAGAACTGTATACGTATTTGAATCTGAACTTTCTCAGGGACCCCATCGATTTTTTCGAATTTGGAGTCTACAAGGGAGACAGCCTGCGCGAATGGTGCGGCCTGAACACTCACCCACAAACGCGGTTCTTCGGCTTTGACTCCTTCGAAGGTCTGCCAGAAGACTGGGCTTCAGAGCATCCCAAGGGGACTTTCAGCACGTCGAAACAGTTACCCGATATAGCGGATACCCGGATACGATTCGTTCCTGGCTGGTTTCAGCATACTCTGCCTGGGTTCCTTCGATCCTACGAGCCAAAGAACCCCCTCGTCATCCACAATGACAGCGACCTCTACTCATCAACGCTTTTCTGTCTGACAGCGATGGACCGACTCATCGTTCCTGGGACCATCGTCATTTTCGACGAATTCGAGGATGCCATGCATGAGTATCGCGCTCTCACCGACTATGCCAGCGCCTATATGCCGAAATTCAGAATCATTGCAGCCACGGATCGCTTCGTGCAGGCAGCAATTCGGATTACTTAAGAATTTGCAGTCTGGAGCTCCAGCTCACTGGCCGATTACGAATCGGAGAGGCTGCGAACCCGTCGACCAATTCTGGAATTTCATCTTGCGAGGTGAAACGGCTAAGACCTTTGCCGTCAGCGGGCCTTCGGTACAACGCCAGGCATGGTGGCCGGCCGGTTCGTCTGTAAGCGCTGTTACGGAAAATGTTGGGGCGGAACTCCTTTGTTCTCACGATGAGGTACTGGTTAAGGACATTCGAAGCGAAAAGAATTGGGCTAATTGCCGGCCTTGAGGAAAAATTGAATTCGCCATGGATTTCGACGCCATCATTGTTGGAGCGGGTCCGTACGGGCTCTCTGGTGCAACCTATTTGAAGAATCGCGGCCTCGGTGTTGCCGTCTTCGGCGACCCGCTAAGCTTCTGGCAAGATCACATGCCCGCCGGGATGTTTCTGCGTTCCAACTGGATGGCGTCGCATATCTCACATCCGCGCCACAAATTCACGCTTGATCATTTTAAGGCCGACACTGGCAAGGAGTTTGAGGCCCCGATACCGCTCGAAACCTTCGTGGAGTATGGCCGCTGGTTTCAGCAGAATGCCGTGCCGGACACGCATCGCCGCCAGGTGACTGCCATTGAGAAAGACGGCAGCGGATTCAAGGTTACGCTGGATGACGGCCAAACGGCGAAATCAGACCGCGTTATCGTCGCCACCGGCATCGCTCCTTTTCCCTATGTTCCTTCGGAGTTCGAGGGGCTGACAAAATCACACGTGTCGCACTCATCGGATCATACCGACCTCAGTGTCTTCCATGGACAGCAGGTACTGATCGTCGGCGGCGGCCAGAGCGGACTCGATGCAGCGCGCATCCTTTCCGCCTACGACGCGCAACCCGAAGTGGTTGCGAAACAGCCGAGGCTGTATTGGGTCGGCCAACACAAATGGCTGCACCGCCTTGGATTTGTTTCCTGGATCCTATACTCAAAATTTGACGTGGGTCCGGCGGGTATCAGTCGTCTAGTGGGCTTCCCCAACATATTCCGCCAGCTGCCACGCAAAATGCAGAATCGTATCAGCTATCGAGCCATCCGCCCGGCCGGCACCGGCTGGCAGCGGCCTTACCTCTCTAAAGTTGCCATAACGGTGGGCTGCCGGGTCACTTTCGCGGAGATATTGGGAGACAAGGTCCACGTGAAACTAAGCAACGGTACCGATCGCTTGGTGGATCACGTTATTATCGCTACGGGCTACCGCGTCGATTGCCGCCGCTACCAATTCTTCAGCCCAGCGATCCGGCAGAGCCTCAAAACCGCCCAAGGATACCCGGTGCTCGCCCGCGGCTTGGAATCGTCCGTGCGTGGCCTTCACTTCGTAGGAAAGCCTGCGGCGCGGAGCTTTGGGCCACTACTCAACTTTATCTCAGGTGCGCATTTTGCTGGACCTGAACTTCTCCGCGTTTTCTAGCTGGCCTCGCCGATTTTTGGCTGTCGCATCGCATGTGGAGAACAGGCGAATGGCTAGGACGGTCAATATTCCCATCGCGCATGGTTCTTCACATCCTGTGGAACGAGCCTTCATTGTCGTGGGCGTAATCACCGCATTTATTCTCATCTTTTTGCAAGCCAGATCAACACATGCGTGTCGAGCAAGATCTGGGTCAATTTATGGGAGCAGAGGAGCCCCCACGGATCTCTTGCAGTCATCTACTCCCCAGGCAACACCCGGCCGCCAAAGGCACCCTTCGTGCTCACCGTGAACATGGCGAGGTTCAACCATCCTATGTAGCGGTGCGGTACGACCCAAGCAACGGTACCTCCTCCACCATCGCCGGATCCCCATTTTCAAATTCCGGTTCCATGCAGTTCACCTCTCCCGGGGATAATCACGATGGTGACCCCGACTGGATCCTCATCTTAAAATGAAGACAATCTCCTGATTGGGACCTCCTATCGCTTCCGGAGTCGTGGGTTAAGTTCGAATCGGACTGCTCCCGTATCGTCGCACCGGGGGGCCACACTAGCCGACATGGCTTCCTTTCCATGGCGACCTATCACCTGCCTGCACGGTACCACTGACAACTAGCCGAAATGGCATGGGAACGGCTGCAGTCTTGAGTTGACTCTTGTGGCATGTCGCTGAATCCTACGATAAGGTGTGAACTCGGTCGGCACAGCGATTTCCAATAACGGAGGGTTCCTTGAAGATCGTCGTAATCGGCACGGGATACGTGGGTCTTGTCACCGGGGCCTGTCTCGCGGAAATCGGCCACGAGGTGACGTGCACCGATAACGACGCGCGGAAAATCGAGACGCTCGAATCCGGCGGCCTCCCCATCTTCGAGCCGGGGCTCGAAAAGATCATTCCCCGCATGCGCAAAGAGGGCCGGCTGAAATTCTGCTCCAATCCCGCGGATGCCATCGCTTTTGGCGACGCCATTTTCATTTGTGTAGGCACTCCTCCGCTGCCCAGCGGCGAGGCGGACTTGAGCGCCATCGACCACGTCGCGCGGCTGGTGGCAACGGAAGCCAAATCCCCTAAACTGGTCGTCGAGAAAAGTACGGTGCCGGCGCGTACCGGCCAGGAGCTGAAGCGGGCTCTGGCTGTGTACGCCCGCAAGACCAACGTCACCTTTCATGTTGCCTCCAATCCAGAATTCCTGCGCGAAGGCACGGCAGTGGGAGATTTTCTGCATCCCGATCGAATTGTCGTGGGCGTCGAAGACCAAACCGCGGAAAAGCAGCTGCGCGATATTTACGGGCCGGTGCTCGAACGGAAATTCAGTTGCCCGGTGCACTCGCCGGCTTGCCCCGACGAACCGCTGCCCGCCTGGGTCGTGACCAGCATCAACAGCGCGGAGCTGATCAAGCACGCATCAAACTCGTTTTTGGCTATGAAGATTTCTTACGCCAATATGGTGGCGGATCTTGCTGAAAAGCTCGACGCCGACATTGAGGAAGTCGTGCGCGCCATGGGACTCGATCCCCGCATCGGACCTGCTTTTCTCTCAGCAGGCCTGGGCTTCGGCGGCTTCTGCTTCCCCAAAGACCTGCAAGCCTTCGTTCATTTGGCGGAGCGATCGGGCGTGGACTTCGCGCTGCTGAAGGAAGTGGAGAAAATCAATAAGCGCCGCATCGATCGCTTCTTTGAGAAAATCCGCGGGGCGCTGTGGGTGGTGCGCGGAAAGCAACTTGGAGTGTTGGGCTTGGCCTTCAAACCAAACACGGATGACATTCGTTTCGCCCCAGCCATCGAACTCGTAAAACGCCTGGTGGCGGAAGGCGCGCGCGTTCGCGCCTATGATCCCGCAGCAATGGAAAAAGCGCGTCCCGAACTGGCGGAAGTCGAATACGCTAAATCCGCTTACGACGCCGCCGAGAATGCCGAAGCCCTGCTGATCGCCACCGAATGGAAGGAATTCCGCGATCTCGATTGGAACAAAATCCGCGAGTCCATGGCCCGGCCACTCATCGTCGACGGCCGCAACCTACTCTCGCCCCAGCAGATGAAGGCTCTCGGGTTTGAGTATCTTTCCTTCGGCCGCCCCAGCTGAATATCGTTCGATCCCGAGCCTTAGGAGGCTTTCATCGCCGCAACCTGCGGCCGGAAATATTCGTAGGTGACCTGCAATCCGTCCGCCAGTTTCACCTTCGGCTCCCAATTGAGAAGGCGGCGCGCTTTGGCCAGATCGGGACATCGCTGCTTCGGATCGTCCTGCGGCAGCGGCTCGAAAATGATCGGCGTGCTGCTCCCCACCAATGCCCGAATGCGCTCGGCAAATTCCAGAATGGTGATCTCGCTCGGATTCCCGATATTCACAGGCTCGTGTTCATTCGACTCCAGTAGCCGGTAGATTCCTTCGATCAGATCAGAAACATAGCAGAAGCTTCGCGTCTGTTTGCCGTCTCCGTATACGGTAATGGGCTGCCCGGCAAGCGCTTGGTACAGGAAATTTGGAAGCGCACGTCCATCGTTCAGCCGCATCCGCGGCCCGTAGGTATTGAATATGCGCACAATGCGCGTGTCCACACCGTGGCGCCGGTAATAGGCCATGGTCAGCGCTTCTCCGAAGCGCTTCGCTTCGTCGTAGACGCTGCGTGGCCCCACTGGATTCACGCGTCCCCAGTAGCTTTCCGTCTGCGGGCTGATTTCTGGATCGCCGTAGCACTCCGAAGTGGATGCCTGCAAGAACCGCGCCTTCTTCGCGCGTGCCAGCTCTAGGGCGTAGTAGGTACCGAAGGATCCCACCTTCATGGTTTCGATGGGATGTTTCAGATAATCCGGTGGGCTGGCGGGCGAGGCAAAGTTCAGCACCGCATCAACAGCACCCGTCACGTCGTACGGCTCCGACACATCCTGATCTACAAATGTAAAATGATGATTCGACGCAAGATGTGCCACGTTCGAGCGGGAACCTGTAATCAAGTTGTCGAGGCAAACGACGTCCCAGCCCTTGGCAATCAATAAATCGCACAGATGCGAACCTAGAAACCCCGCCCCGCCTGTGACCGCAGCTCGCAATCGATTCCTCCTCGGTAGCGCTGCTTCGTTAGCCATCATTATCCCTGAAAGATTGCCTGGACAGAAGCCGCAGCGCGCGGTACCTGGTCGCATCAGCTACCCACAGGGAAAGTCAGAGACGTTCCGCTCATGCTTTGGTCTGTCGATTTTCGCTCTGCTTTCACCATCCCAGATGGGTTTTGTGGTTACCTGATACGCCATTCCCCGCCGTCATTGTTCCGCTCATGAATACCGATCTATGGTCTAAAAGATGTGGGCATCCCGCAGCACGTTAACTGAAGGAGACCAGACCCCCATGGTCAAGCGCACCGGCGTTTCGCTGACATCTTTGTCTCTCGTGACCCTTGCATTGCTGCTACTCGCCGCTTGCGCCGGGACGCCTCATAACTTCCACGCCGTCGTGCTTACGCCCTCGGCCGCGCAGACGATCGGCCAGGGGAGAACACTCGCGATCACGGCGCAGGTACTCGACGATTCCTCCGGCGCCGGCGTCACATGGGGCTTGCAGCCGGCAACCGGAACCTTGGCTCCGACCACGACGACCTCGGCAACCTACAACGCACCGGGCGCGGTAGCCTCGGCTACGGTTGTCACCGTCACTGCCACGTCCATAAGCTTTCCGGGTTCGATGAAGCAATTACAGATCACGGTCGAACCGCCACCTACGATCACGACAACGAGTCTCCCTTCCGGCAGCATCAATGGCGCCTACAGCGCCACGGTAAGCGCCACCGGCGGGGTTCCTCCGTTCGTGTGGAGCGTAGCGAGCGGTACTCTGCCTCCCGGATTGTCACTGGCCGCCAGCAGCACCAATTCCGTGATGATCGTCGGCACGCCTACTTCGCAGGGAACCTTTGGACCGTTCGTCATTCAGACGGTGGATGCGGACGCCAATCCCGCCGTGTCCGCGCCTTTGACAATTCAAATCAGCAATCTCGCCATTACCACCACTTCTCCTCTGCCCAATGGCAGCTCGGGCAGCCTGTACAATTTGCAGTTTCAGGCCGCAGGTGGCATTGGCCCTTATACCTGGACTGTGGCCACTGGGTCGACTTTGCCCGCGGGACTTAATCTCAGCAGCACCGGTCTTTTGTCTGGCACCCCCACAGCGCAGGGAACCACGAATTTCAGCGTGACGGTTACCGATAGCGAGGCGCCACCCGCGTCCCTCACCAAGTCATTCTCATTGACTATCTCCGGAACCAGCGGTGTTGCGGTCGTCAACGGATCTTACGCCTTCGAATTCTCGGGCTTTAACGCGCACGGCGCCGTGGTCGCGGCTGGAAGCTTTACCGCCGACGGGGCGGGAAACATCACGGCGGGCGTTGCCGACTTCAATTCCTTCCAGGGGCCGCCCTCGAAGTCGAATCAAACCTTCACCGGCCATTACACGGTGGGAACCGACAATCGCGGCACACTTACGTTCAATACGGCATCGGCCGGCACGCTCATTTACGACTTCGCGATCGACGCGCAGGGAGCCCACGGCCGTCTGGTTGAATTCGACGCCACAGGCACGCGTGGCTCCGGCGAACTCGTGCAACAGACGGTCTCGACTTGCACGTTTAACACGCTTTCCGGCGCCACTACCGGCACGAGTTTTGTGATGGCACTCGCCGGTTCCGAAGGAACATTCACCGCCAGCACCCCTGGCCCGGTCGCGATCGGTGGACGGTTCACGGCCGAGGTGCCGCCGAATGCCAGCACGCCCGGCAGCATCGACACGGGCGAAGTAGACGCCAATGCACCTCAGCAGGTAGTTAGACAAGACGCAACATTTTCCGGAACGTTTCAGACAACCGCGCAGCCGTCACACTGCACGATGAGCGTGTCTCAGCAGTTGGGCAACATGACGTTCAGCGTTTATCCCGTTCTGGGATCGGGCGGCACGCTCACCGAAGCGTTCATTGTTGAAACGGACACGGCCAGCAACACTGAACCTTACGTGACAGTCGGGAAGCTGATCCAGCAGGTAGGCTATCCGTTCGTGCAGGCGAGCGCTTCCTTCGCCGCAACGACCGTCGGAGGTCTCACCGGCAGCGCCATCCCAAGCGGCGGCATGGCCTTTTTGCCTTTCGTGGGAGCCGGCGCGCTAACTCCGACGGGGGGCACGGGATTCACGCTTTCCTTCGTTGGGAATCTAGGCGGCTCGATCGGCAGCTTCCTTGGAGTCAACACAATAGCGGCGAACTTCGGCACCAGCGACACGCTTGGGCGGGTGGATACAACTCTCGTGTCTCCAATCGCGCCGGTTTTTTATGTGATCAATACGAACGAGGCTCTCTGCATCTTGCAAAACGTGAGCACGCCGGTGCTGGGAATTTTTGAGCCGCAATCGGCCGGCCCCTTTTCCGCAACGACCATCAAGGGGACGTTCATAGATGGCACGACTACGCCCAAAGCCGTCACGGTGCAGGACTATTCCGGCGTCGTCACGCTGGACGGCACCTCGGCCGTGACCGGCACGCAAGACACCAGCAACTCCTCCGCGAACACCGCCGGCCAGGTCGTCACCGGCACCTATACCAGCATCACCACCGGCGTGGGCAATGGGACATACACGCTGACGTCTCCCGCGACCTTCACCGGCGCGTTCTTCATCGTCTCGCCCACGAAGTTCATCACCATTACGACCACGGCCGGCGACACCAATCCGGTTCTGACTACTTTCGGAGATCAAGTGGATACGTTCGGCGTGAATTAGTAAGCCCAGCGCATCAACACTGCGCCGGTGGTATAGCCTGCGCCTACGGAGACAAGCAGCACCAGGTCGCCCTTCTTCAGACGTTTCTGATCCAGCGCATCCATCAACCCCAGGGGAATCGTACCGGCCGTGGTATTCCCGTACCGGTCGATATTCACCATTATCTTCGAATCATCGACATCCAGCCGCTCCTGCATGGCGCGAATGATCCGCATATTCGCCTGGTGCGGCACTACCAGCGCCAGGTCTTTGCTCGTGAGGCCATTGCGCTCCAGAATCTGGCAGGCCAACTCGCTCATTCGCCGTACCGCGTACTTGAATACCATCTGGCCCTCTTGATGCACGTAGTGCATGCGCTCCTCGACCGTCTCGGCCGATGTCGGATGCAGCGAGCCGCCGCCCGGCATATATAGGTTGAATCCGCCCGAGCCGTCGATGTCGTGCAAGAAATCCAAAATGCCCTCCGACGGAGATTCCGAAGCCTCCACCAGCACCGCGCCGGCCCCGTCCCCGAATAGCACGCAGGTGGCGCGATCCTTGAAATCCAAAATGGAAGTCATCACGTCGCTGCCGATCACCAGCACCTTCTTGTGCGTTCCCGCACCAACGAACTGCGCGCCCACCGTTAACGCGTACGGGAATCCCGAACACGCGGCGGAGAGATCGAATCCCCACGCCTTCTTGGCTCCCAACTGATCTTGAATCAGGCATGCCGTCGCCGGGAAAAGCATGTCCGGGGTTACCGTAGCCACCACGATCAATTCGATCTCTTCCGCTCGCAGCCCGGTCGTCGCCATCAGCTTCTTGGCGGCTTCCGTTCCCAGGTGCGAAGAGGCTACGCCGGGCTCGGCATAGTGCCGCTCGCGTATGCCGGTGCGCGTGCGAATCCACTCGTCGTTCGTATCCACCAATTTTTCCAGATCGGCGTTCCTCATCACCCGAGGCGGAAGGTACCCGGCAACTCCGGTGATCTTCGCGGCGATTCGTCTGCTCATCATTTCTCCGTTGTGGCCGAAACAGCCCGCGATTGTATGCAACCTGGGATAGGGTGACAAGCAAAACGCGTTACGACATCATAGCAGTCGTGACTCTTACCGGGAAAAGCAGCCAGGAAAGCATCTGGATCAAGGAGCGCGCTCGGACGCTCCGCTTCGATCTTTGCGGCATCGTTTCTCTGTCGCCGGGGGAAAACGTAGGCGAAATATTTCCCGAACTGGCTCATCTCGACGATTGGCTCGCCCGCGGCTACGCGGGCGAAATGAGGTATCTGCGCGACCCGCGCCGCGCCGATCCACGCTCCGTCTTGGAAGGCGCGCAAAGCGTCATCGCCGTGGCGCTCAATTACAACTCCGGGCACCCTTCGTCCGGTCCGACGTCCGCATCCCGCACCATGGACAGTGCCGATGATGCCACGTCACCCCGCGGCTGGATTTCGCGCTACGCGTGGGGCGACGACTACCACGAAGTGCTCCGCGGCAAACTGAACGCGCTCGTCGATGCTATGCGTGAACATTTCCCGGAGTCCTTCGAAGCCCGCGCGTACGTCGACACGGGGCCGGTCATCGAGCGAGTCGCTGCCAAGTATGCCGGACTCGGCTGGCTCGGCAAGAACACCTGCCTGATACATCCTCAGCTCGGCTCTTGGTTGTTCCTGGGAGTAATTCTCACCACGCTCGCGCTCGAACCGAGTCTCGCTCCCGCGCAACCTCCGCCAGCCGATCTTTGCGGCACTTGCACTCGCTGCCTGGACGCTTGCCCCACGCAGGCTTTCCCTAAGCCCTACGTCCTCGACGCCCGCCGCTGCATCTCCTATCTCACCATCGAACTCCGCGAGTCGATCCCCGCCGAGCTTCGCCATGGAATTGGCAACGCCGTGATCGGCTGCGACATCTGCCAGGACGTTTGCCCGTGGAATCGCAAGGCGCCCTCGACTGCCCTCGCTGTCTTCCAGCCGCGAGAAAATCACGAGGATGGAACATCGCTCTTGAACCCCGACCTCGAGCGCCTTGCTTCGCTGTCGCAGACGGAATTCAGTGCAATGTTTCGCGCCAGTGCCGTCAAACGCGCCAAGTGGCGCGGCGTGGTTCGCAATGCTTGCGTAGCCCTTGGAAACTCGCGAATCGCGCCGGAGCACCCTTCTTATCGCCGCATTGTGCCGCTGCTCGAGCGCTTGGCCGCTTCAGGGGACTCGCTTATCGCCGAACACGCTCAGTGGGCGCTCGATGCAGTTCGTGCCTCCGGCTCCAGTTTCGTAGGATCCTGAACTCCGCTCGTCTGTTGTTATTGCTTGTGGTGTTATTGCTTCCGGGCATCCTAGCTGCATTGCAACTTTTCTCGCGGCTATTCAAGAAACGCCATGGACATGCAATCGACCTTTTTGCGATACTTTTGCGTTCCAGCGGTGCAGGCGGTGTTCTGCGGCCTTTCGGGAGCGACCCGCAAATCCATACATACCAGGACTGAAACGCCATGAAAGCAAGCTACCGTCTCGTTTTCGCCGCACTGATTCTGATCGCCGCCGGAGCGGGCGCATCCCGTCTGTTCTCGGGTGAGAATCCCGCGCAGAACGCGCCGAAAGCTTCGAGCGACGTCGACCGCGGCCGTTATCTGGTCGACAATGTGGCCATGTGCAGCGAGTGCCACACGCCCCGAGACGCCGCCGGCAACCTCGATAATTCCCGCTATCTGCAGGGCGCCCAAATTTGGATCACGCCTGTGCATCCGACCACCAACTGGGCCATGCGTGCGCCCGCGCTGTCAGGCCAGGTAGGCTTCACCGACGCACAGATGCAGGAGATTCTCGAAAAGGGCATCGGACCGAACGGGCTGGAGATTCAGCCGCCGATGCACATCTACCACATGAATCACGCGGATGCCGAGGCGATCAGCGCCTACTTGCGTTCGCTGCCCAATTCCTTCCCGCACTAGAGCAGACGGAGAAATTTCGGGCTTTGGAATGATCGAATTTTTCGCGCGCGCGTCGGTATAATCGCGGGCGATGGAAAAATGGCTGGAAACCGCCGTCCAATGGCTGCTTGGCCCGGAAACTCAGATTTCCTCCTGGCCCCGGCGGCAACTCATCACCCAGTTCCATGCTTCGCCAGTCACGCTGCCACCTGCCACGGCGTCCCCCGTTGTGCTCGAGCCCCTGGCGAATCGGCCCACACATCTCTGGCCGCGCTGGATTTTCCTGCGCGCCCTAGCGCTGATTTACTTTTCGGCATTCTATTCGCTGCTCTTCCAGATCAAAGGACTCATCGGGCCCGCCGGAATTCTCCCGGCGGTTGATTTTCTGCAGGCCGTTTCCGGCGCGTTTCACTCGCAGCGGTTTTGGTTCGCGCCCACGCTTTTCTGGCTGGGTGCGAGTGATCGCGCGCTGATGCTCGCCTGTTGGGTGGGCCTCGTTGCCTCGGTACTGCTGTTTCTTAACGTTTGGCCGCGCGCCATGCTCGTTGTCTCATTCATTTGCTTTATTTCCTTTGTAGGCGCCGCGCAGGATTTCGCCGGCTATCAGTCGGACGGAATGCTCCTCGAAGCCGGATTCCTTTGCCTGTTTTTCGCGCCGCCGGGATTCTGGCCCGGCCTCGGCCGCCCCAATCCGCCCTCGCGAGCCAGTCTCTTTCTGCTTCGCTGGGAATGGTTCTGCATCTACTTCGGATCGGGTGTGGCGAAGATGGCCAGCGGCGACCGCTCCTGGCGAAACTTCACCGCCATGGACGACTACTATCAAAACGGTCCGCTGCCCACATGGATCGGCTGGTACGTCGCGCATCTCCCGCACTGGTTCCATGCCTCAGCCGTCTTCTACACTCTGGCGATCGAATTGGTTCTGTGCTGGATGGTCTTTCTTCCCCGGCGCTTCCGCATCGTTCTGTTCTTCATCATCGCGCCGTTTGAGATCAGCATAATCCTTACCGCCAATTACGCCTTTCTGAACTACATCGTGTTTTCGCTGGGATTCCTGCTGATCGACGATCGCTTCGTCGAATGGATCGTGCGGCGGCCCATTCGCGAATTCATCGGTCACACTATCGCGCAGGACAGGCAGCCGGGCACACAGCCGGCCGAAAGCCCCGCTCCCTGGCGGCGCGTCCTCGCGCCACTGCGAATGTCTATTGCCGGCGCATGCCTCGCCTTGATTTTCTACACCACCTTCGTCCAGATCACCCCTTTCACTCCTTTTTTGCCGGATAAACCCGTGCAGCTGCTCGCGCCCCTGCGCATCGCCGACCACTATGGCCTTTTCGCGGTTATGACCCACGCTCGCTATGAAATCGAGTTCCAGGGTTCCAACAACGGCAAGACGTGGATACCTTATCCCTTCCGTTACAAACCTCAGGATCCGAAAAAAGCGCCCGGCATTTACGCGCCGTATCAACCGCGCTTCGACTGGGACTTGTGGTTCGCATCGCTTGGCGAGTGGCGCCAATACCGCTGGGTAATTTGGACCGAGGAGCGCTTGCTGCACAGCCAGCCGCAGGTGCTCGAACTCTTCGCGGGCAATCCGTTTCCCAGCGCGCCGCCGCAACAAATCCGCGCGGTTATCTACCAGTATTGGTTCACGGACTTGAAGACCAAGCGCGCCGAAGGCCTGTGGTGGAGGCGGGAACTGCTCGGCGCCTATGCTCCGGGCCTCGAACGCGATTCCGATGGCCACATCGTCATTCTTAACGTGCCGGTCGTCACGCCTCCCGACCAGTAGTGCCCTTCCCTTGGGATAGTCGCGACTTCCCAATCTGTCGGCCACCGCACGCAATCTTTGCCGCCAGCGCCAATTTCCGTTAGCCTGTGTGCGTACACGCAGCGTATGCGAGAAGAATGCCTGAGGAAATGACCCGTTGACGAAGCGCCGATACCCCGTAGTCCCCGAAAAAGAACCGAACCCCGAGCACGTCACGCGCGAACAAGTGCTCGCGCATCTCGCCACCCTCGCGAAGCCCGCGAGCATCCGCGAAATAGCCCACGGCATGGACCTGAAGCATCGCGGACGCCGCTTCCTCCCGCGCATTATCCAGCAGCTTGAAAAGGGCGGCGAGGTCGGGGAGGTTCACGGCGGGCGTTACTTTCTCGCTGGGGAAGGTCGCAGCCGCAGTGGAAAGCCCACACCGGCGGCGCGCGCCGAACGTGCCCGCGACGCCGCGCCGGCAACCAAGCCAACGGTTGAACCCACAAGCACGGAAAATTCCGCCAAGCCGAAACGTGCGCGTGATCCAAATCTCGTCGCCGGACGCATCACCGCTCACCGCGACGGCTATGCTTTTCTCGTCCCCGATCATCCGATGAAAGGAGTCGAAGGCGACCTTTTTATCGGCCGCGACTCGCTCGAAGACGCCATGCACGGCGACCGCGTTCTGGCCCGCATCACCCGCCGCCGCCCCGACGGTCGTGCCGAAGGCCGCGTGGTGCAGATCGTCGAGCGCGAAAACCCCACCGTCGTGGGCCTTTTCCGCTACGGACCGCACGGAAACCATGTACTGCCTTATGACGCCCGCCTGCAGTACGAAGTGCTGATTCCTCCGGGCGACGAGCTGACTCCCCAACTACGCGAAAAGCTGGGCGCCGCGCCCGCGGGACGCCGGGCGCGACTCGCCGAACTCGATGGTGCTGTCGTCGACGTCGAAATCATCCGCTTTCCAAAGGGCGGTCTCTCCCCTGCCGGACGCGTCATCGAAATCCTCGGCCGCCCCGGCGACATCGGCGTGGACGTCGAGATCATGATCCGTAAGCACCACCTGCCGCACGTTTTTTCGGCCGAAGTAATATCCGCCGCGCAAGCGGCTCCGCAGAAAGTCGAGGAGAAAGATCTCGACGGACGCCGCGACTTTCGTCAGATCCCCATCGTCACCATTGACGGTGAAACCGCGCGTGATTTCGACGATGCCGTGCACGTCTCGGCTCTCCCGGACGGGCATTTCGAGTTGCAAGTGCACATTGCGGACGTTGCTCATTACGTCCCGCGCGGCTCTGCGCTTGACCGCGAAGCACGCCTGCGCGGCACCTCCGTCTACTTCCCCAACCGCGCCGTGCCCATGCTTCCCGAAGAGCTTTCCAACGGCATCTGCTCGCTCAACCCGCGTCTCGATCGTCTGGTGATGAGCGCGATTTTGGAAATCGATGCGACTGGAAATCGGGTGCGTGCCGAGTTTACGCCGGGAGTGATCCGCTCCGCCGAGCGCATGACCTATACCAACGTGCACAAGGTGCTCGAAGGCGATCCGGAGATGAACCAGCGCTACGCCCCGTTAGTCGACGAATTCCGCCGCATGAAGGAGCTGGCCCTGCTGCTCAATCGCCGGCGCGTGGAGCGCGGCTCCATCGACTTCGATCTGCCCGAGCCGGTTATCGAATTCGATCCCGACGGCAACATGCGCAGCATCGTTCGCAGCGAGCGCAACATCGCCCATCGCCTGATCGAGGAATTCATGCTCGCGGCGAACGAAGCCGTCGCCGAATATCTCGACCGCCGCGCCATCGCATCCCTCTATCGCGTTCATGAGAAGCCCGATCCGAAAAAAGTGCTGGAATTCGAGGAACTCGCTCAAGCCTTCGGCTACTCGCTGGGTGTGACCGACCTTGCCGAGCGGCGGGTGGCTGTGCGCCATGGCCAAGCCAAGCCTCAGGCCCGCGGGCATCAGGGCGCGCGCCCCCGGCCAATGAGCGTCACCCTTCCAGCGTCTCAAGAAGTGGACATCCGGCCGCAGCATTATCAGCGGCTCACGGAAAAAATTGCCGGCAAGCCGGAAGAGCGCATCCTGTCCTAC
>Ga0302326_10013496_pt1 | contig 17309 bp, 17 predicted proteins | sample Palsa_T0_3_FD_202264 | JGI IMG/M metagenome (GOLD analysis project Ga0302326, IMG submission 202264) | Peat permafrost microbial communities from Stordalen Mire near Abisko, Sweden - Palsa_T0_3 | ecosystem: Environmental > Terrestrial > Soil > Palsa > Peat permafrost | place: Sweden: Abisko... | reverse complement strand
TGTTAATATCGATCCGAAGACGTACCCATACGGCCGCTTTGCGCGCATTCATGATCCGGAAGGAAACCCGATCGAGCTGTGGCAGCCGATGGAGGCGAAGACTTCACACTAACGAGGGCTCGCTGCGGCATCATGGTTACCGTCGAAGGCAACGCGATTCGCGCAGAAAACGGACGCGTCTTGGACGGCTTTCCCAGCGTGATCAGGGTGACCGCCCATGCCGCCGGCGAGAGCGCCGTGAGCTTTATACGGGACGGGCACGACGTCGTGGATATCTATCGCGACCGCGACGGCATTCTGCTGACGACGTTGGTGCAGTATGGCGGTCCGCCGGTCGCGCTGTCCGCGGGCCGCCGCGAGCTCGTGAGCGACGGGTCGCGGTCGAGCTTCCGGGCCAAATCGAAAGCGGAGTCCAGCTTGGCGACGTCGTGGTCGTCGCGGTCGACGAAGGGCGCTATGCGACCCGGAACGTCTACGGCGTCGATGTCCGGGACGGTCGGATCGTCTGGCGCGTCGCTGCGTTCGAACACATGCCGCCCTACCCGGCCGGCGTCCCGTACGGTCCGATCTACCGCGACGCGTCGCATCGCCTCATCGCAGCGAACAGCTCGTTCTCGCTGGTGCTCGATCCGACGGACGGCCGTATCCTCGATTGGTTCGAGAGCCACTGACGCGGCCGCGATCGTCAGCTGCTCTACCGGCGTCGAGGCGACCTCGGCCGAAGCTCGCGGAGCTGCTCCGCAGTGAGCCGCGGAGACCATCGGGCTGTTGCGGCCAACCCGCGAAGCGACGTGAATGCCGCACGAAACTCCGGAGGCCACATCATCGAGTCCGGGCCTTCCACCGTGTACGTCCAGGTGCGGAAACGGAACCGCAGGGTAGCCGATGCGGTGTCGATGGTCCGTATCTCGTAGCGAGGCTCGAGGCGTTCGACGTGCGCCGCGTGCAGCGAGGCGATGACGGCATCCCAGTTCGCGGGCGCGCGTGAGCGTACGGTATAGGATTCGCTTCTCCGAAACCCGGGCGGCGTGTACCAAGCGATCGCGGCAGCGCCGGTCCTCGCGAAAGTCAGGGTGTAGACGCCGCACGGTCCGTAGCAGCCGTGGCTCTCGACCGTTACCGCGGAAAGATCGTGCAACGACAACAGGGCTTTGATGCGCGGCGCATTGTGTGTCAGCGCATCGGCTATCACCGCGTCGTGGGGTCCGATGCGAACGCGCGCAGGTCGGCAAATGCGCCGCCCTCCATCGGGATCTCGGGCGCGAGCACTCGACGGCCCTCGATCCAAAACAGATAGGACCCAGGCGGAACCTTGCCCGACCACGCGGGAAGGAAGCGAAGCTCGGGCGAGGCCGAGAGGCGCGCCGCCCATGGGCGGAGCGGGATCGCACCACGTTCCTCGATCGCGTCGAACCGGTACACGTAGCGGTCCCTGTTGTCGATGGCGATCTGCCAGCCGCTGGCGCTTCCTGACGGGAATTCGCTGACGACGATTCGGGACAACCGTCCCGGATCGAGCACGAACCAAAGCACCGCGCTGCCGAGCACCAACAGCGCGGCCCGGGCGGCGAGGATGATTCGCACGATGCTCACGTTCGTTTGTCGCCTCGGCGGACGAATCGGTTCAGGCAGAACGGTGGCTTTCGCCAGGTGTTTCAGATGGTCGTTCTCGCGGCGTACCTGGAGGTCGTCGGTCACGTGCGCTCGACACGCGTGAGGAGCCTGCGCGCGCTGCCGAGAAGGGTTCGCCTGTGTCTTGGGAAGCCCTCACCGCGCTCGCGTCAGTCGCGAGCGCCCTTATCGTGCTTGTCGCCTCCATCGCGGCGGTGCTTCAGTTGCGGCATCTGCGCCTCGCGAATCAGCTTCAGGCGTATCTCGACATCATGACGTCGTTTCAGTCGCCGGAGATGAGCGCGGCGCGGCACTTCCTCGCGACGTGCGACATGACCGATCCCACCACGGTCGCGTCGTTGACCTCGCCGGTCGTCGAGCCGCGCGTGCTCACAGTCGGATCGCATTTTCAGATGGTCGCGCGCCTACTCAATCGCGGCGTGCTCGATGAAGAGCTCTTCGCCGCCTACCACGATACGGCACCGCGCATCTGGACACGGCTCAAACCGGTGGCCGACGTCTTGCGCCAGCGAGCGACCTCGCCGATCTGGATCGACTTCGAGTACCTCGTCTACCGCTCGAAGCGCGATCGCCTCGTCGAGAGATTTCTCGCTCGTTACCCGGCCGACTTCGTCAAGGAGGCGCGGGTCGGCGTATATCTCGATGGCGGCATCCGCCAGGACGAACGAAGGGACCCAGCAACGCGCTGAATCCCTTCGTACATCATGGCTCCCGGAGTTGGACTCGAACCAACGACCCGCTGATTAACAGTCAGCTGCTCTACCAACTGAGCTATCCGGGAATGCTTGATCTATCGGGATTTTTCGATCGGCGGATTATCGATGAGTCCGGTTTGGCCCTCATTTCGCCCACGGTGCGGGCCGTCTGATCGAGCCGGTCCGTTCCACGGCTCGGGCTCGGCCCCTTGCAGGATACCCTCCATCACGCCGGCGCTCGCCTACTCGCTTTCCTTCATCGCGTGTGCCTACGGTCTTTTGTCCGCGCTCTCGCACGCTACGTTCCCGAATAGAGTGGCGCGCGCGTCCCATCGGACCAGTGCGCGACGGGGATGAAGAAGCACGTCCACGGCTCCGGCATCTTGTCTTGCGCGTCGAAGACGACGGGTGAGAGGCGGCGATCGGCGCCCCAGCTCGCTCCCGCGTTCGCGCTGTCGTGCATCGGCGTGAAAATCATCACGTGCGGATACCACGCTTTGCCGTCGTCGTTCAAGTACTGCGACTTCGACATCATGTACGCCATCGAGCTGGGCTCCGGCGTCGGCAGCGCCTTGGCGGCGATCGCCGCTACGATGCGGGCCTGGATCTGCGATTTGCTCGCCCCCGCCACGGCCATCTCCGTTCGTTTGAACGTGTACACGAGCACGGTCCGTGCCGCCGCCGCATTGTAGCAGGTGGGGGCGCGCATCTTCACGTTCCAGAAGTTTGGCGCGCCGAACGGTTGCATCCAGCCCCGCTCGACGACGCACGTGAAGCCGTTCTGACCCTTCTGCGCGACGGCGTAGCCGTGCGCCCCGAGAACCACGATCGTCGCACGCTTCGAAATCGCCGCCGGCGCCGCGCTGCGCGCGAGCGCGACCTCGGCCTGAGGGCTCATCAGATACTGCGAAAGCGGGGCCATCGTATCGTTTCGGCCAGCCGCCGCCAGCGCAAGAACGCCGGCCAAAAGGACCCAAACGCGAACCAGGGTCATCGCTAGAACCTCCACAGATCGCTCTTCCTGTCGTACCTCGCCATGTGGACAGGCGAAGGTTCTTCTCCATACGTCGGCTGGAGCTCTCTTGCTTACGCCATCGTCGGTCGGCAGCACTGACGAGTCAAGCTTCATCACCTTTCGCCGCACGCGAGTGGAATCGAGCGATTCCGCAAGCGAGGACACGTCGCTACTGCGAAAGCGGACTTCAAACGGGAATTCGAAACATTCTTTTGTCGAAACCGCGTGGAAACGGAAACTGTGCCGGCGGCGCTCGTGTCGTGGGTGCCGCCAATAAGAAAGGCACAAACTGAATGACCCCAACCACCACTGCGTTTCCGCGTAGCGTCCATGACAAGTATCTCGGCATCGTGATGCTCGGGCGCACTATCGACAAAGCGAACATGGTCGCCAAAGGTACCATCGGCGAATACATCTACGACTGTCCGATGGACCAAGCGCTGTTCGCAGAGTTCGGAATCGACGGCAAGAAGCTCTCGACGATCGTTGCCGACGTCGCCAAGAACGCGAGCCATGGAGCCGCCGTCGAGGCGTACCTCAAGCCGCTGGTCCAAAAGAAGGCCCAGGGCGATCTCGACCGTTTCAACCGCGAAACGCTCGGCCACAAGCCGACGGGCGAGAGCCTGACGCACTTCCAGGCGCTGCGCGCCAAGATCGCACCGGATCGAACCGATGTCACGACCTGGCCGGATCTGCTCGATCTCGACGAAGGCCGCACGGTTCCGAAGCGAACCGCCGCCGTCTAACCGAACGCGAGGGCGCCGAGACGGCGCCCTCTTCGTTTGCCTACACGGCGGGATCGGCGTCGAGCATTCGCTCGGCGTCACGCCGGCCTTGCGCGACGAGTGCCGCGATCACGCCGGGCTGGGTGAAGTCGAGCGGATCGATCGGCAAGGTCCCGTCAGGGCGAACCTCACGCAGGGCGACGCGGCGTTTCCCCGACTGGCTTCCGGCGTCAATCTCTGCGTTGGTGAGCTCGAGCACCTCGAGGTCAACCTGCACCATCTTGCTCGTCGCCGCTTCGAGCGCGAGCGTGATGACGTCCCGGATGTGACGGACTTCGTGTTCGACATCCGGCGAGACCAGGGGATCCACGGAGATGGCGATGATCTCGGTGGCGCCGGCCTCGAGTGCCGGACGCAGCGGCGTGTTGTTGGTGAACGCGCCGTCGACGAACGTCCTGCGCCGATTGTCTTTGCAGAGCACAGAAACCGGCTCGAAGGCGCCTGGGAGCGCGGCTGATGCGCAGATCGCATCGGCATAGTTCTCGGCGGTAAGTGGCTCGAAGTTCCCGCGTGCCATGACCTCGGCAGCTCGATCCGGGACGGCATAGTCGCTCGGAAAGTACGCGAAGACATCTCCGCGGGCTTTGGTCAGGTTCGTCGCCGCCAGCAGCAGCGCGCTGCGCAAATTCTCGTGCCGCGCATAGCCCGTTACGACCGCGCGCATATGCGCGCTGTCCAAGAGGCCGAGCACCCTCTCGAGTTGCGGCAGGCCGCGCAGTCCCGGCAGGCCCTCACACAAGGCGATCACGTCGCGCAGATGGGAGGGCACCGACCCCTGCGCGAGCACCGCGTGAAACTCTCCCCACAACCGAATCAGCGCCTCGACCTCGGGACGATACGGCGCTACGTTGAGCTCGGCGGCTTCACGCCAAATCGCCTCGAGCTGATCCGCCATGCCCTGCGCGACGGCAAAACCGTTGATCGCCCCTATCGACGTCCCGCATACGATGTCAAAATGCATCTGCTCGGCGAGCGCAGCGGCAACTCCGGCTTCATACGCACCGCGCGCACCGCCTCCGCTCAAGATCAGCGCGCGCACCGGCTTCGATTGGTCCATCAAGGCCGCCATTCGCCGGAGCTTTCCCCTTTCATCGCCCGGGGCGAGCGCGAGGAATCGCGCCGGCGCTCGTCCAATTCCGGGCCTACTATGCTGTAGCAGATTCCGCCGCGCCGACCCCGGCGCGGCTCGTGCACACCTCTTCGCCACCTTCGCACGCTTTGGGAATCTCGTATGGCAACTGCAACCGCTCGTCCGGCGAGCGTCTTTCGTTCCTCTGCGTTCAGCCGCTTCTACGCGGGCCAGGCACTCAGCTATCTGGGTGACGGCCTGCGCACGCTCGCAATCCCGCTGCTCGTCTTTCGGCTCACCGCTTCGGCGACGGCGCTCGGCTGGACGTGGGGCCTCGAGGTGCTGCCGTATGCGTTCGTCAGCCTGATCGCGGGCTCGCTGGCCGACCGCGTCAACCGGCGCCGGCTGATGATCGTCTGCGATGCGCTGCGTTTCACCGTGATGGTGTTGTTCGCGGTGCTCTTCGCGACCGGTCACCTGCAGCTGTGGATGATCTACACCGGCGTGCTGGTCCTCGCGACCGGCGGCTCGGTCTTCTTGGGCGCGCAAATGCCGTCGCTGCCGTTCCTGCTCGGCAAGGACCGGGTGAAAGGCGCCGTCGCCGCGCTCGCCGCCACCGAGCAGAGCGTGAACCTCGTCGCGCCGCCGATCGGCGGCGTGTTGTTCGGGCTGGTCGGACCGCTGCCGGCGCTCGTCATCAACGCGATCACGTACCTCATCTCGCAGGTTGCCGTCGCATCGGTGCGCACGTTCGGCCCCGACGTGCCGGGCGCGTTGCCGTCGTTGCGCGAGATCGCAGCCGATATCGCCGCCGGCTGGCGCTTCCTGTGCTCCGACAAGGCGATGCTGCGGCTGTCGATCGCCAGCTGCTGCTTCAACTTCATCGGCTCGGTTGGGTTCGTCGCGCTGATCCCGTACTTCAAGCTCGCGTTCAGGGCGGGCGATCACGTCATCGGCATCGCGTTCGGCTGTTTCGCCGCAGGCGCGGCGCTCGGCGCGTATCTGGCCGGGCGCACGCAGTGGGCATTCGGCCCGGCCGTCATTCTCGCGTACCTGCTCGACGGCGTCGGCTGGCTACCGCTGCCTTGGACGCACTCGCCGGCGATCGCGATCGGCGGCGTGGCGTTCTCGAGCCTGTGCTCGGGCTACGTGATCACTACGGTCATCTCGTGGCGCCTGCGCGTCATTCCGGAGGCGCTCGCCGGCCGCGTGTTCGGCGTGATCCGGTTCGTCGTGCTGGGCGGCATCCTGCCGGGATCCGTCCTCGGCGGCTGGTGCGGCGACCACCTCGGCGTGCGCATGACGATGCTGATCTCGGCCGTCGGCTACTTCGCCTTCACCGGCATCCTCGTGTTCTCGCGCACCGTTCGCGCTGAGCGCCGCTAAGCCCGGACGATCTCGATCTCGTCGAACGTCGTGGCGGACGGGTGCTTCGTCGTGGCGCCGGGCGGCGTGTCGGCCGACCGCAGTAGCCGCACCGTTTGCATGCCAGTCTGGGCTGCGGCGTCGAGCTCGGCGTCGACGTCGCTGAGAAAGACGATGTCCTCGGGCGGCGTGCGCATCGCGCGCGAGATCGCGGTGTAGGAACGCATCTCGCGCTTGTGGCCGATCGTCGTGTCGAAGTGGCCGCTGAACAACGCGGTCAGATCACCCTCGCTGTTGTTGGCGAACAGCACCTTCTGCGCGCCGATCGAGCCTGACGAGTAGACGTAGAGATCCACACCCGCCGCGTGCCAGCGGCGCAGGCCGGCAGCGGCGTCCGGATACACGTGCGCGCGCAGCTCGCCGCGCGCGTAGCCGTCGGCCCAGATCAGGCCCTGAATCGTCTTGAGCGGCGTCGCCTTGCGGTCCTCGGCGATCCAGCCGTGCAGCTGCGCGAGCACGGTCGCGTCGTCCGCATCGGCGGGTTCGCCGGCCAACTTCGCCGCTTCACGCATCGCGGCGGCCACCTCGGGATCACTCCGATGCGCCGCGACGTACGCGTCGAGGTGCGCGTCGGCATACGGGAACAGGACCTGATGCACGAACGCGATCGTGCTGGTCGTCCCTTCGATGTCGACCAGGACGGCCTGCGCCGTAATCCGCAGCGGCGTGCCTGTCCCGGGCAAGTTCACTCGTACTTGGGGAAGCGCGTCGCGATGTCGTCGCCGGTGAAGTTCGCGACCCAGCCTTCGGGGTTGACGAACAGGCGAATCGCCGCGAACTCCGGGCTGGGTCCCATGTCGAACCAGTGGGTCGTGTTCGCGGGGACGCTCAGCAAGTCGCCGCGCGTGCAGATCATCTGGTGCACGTTGCCGCCCAGCCGAAGGTAGAACGACGCGCTGCCCTCGACGAAGAACCGCACCTCGTCCTCGCTGTGCGTGTGCTCGTTGAGGAACTTCTCGCGCAGCGCCGGCAGGTTCGGCGTCGCGGGACTCACCCGGATCACGTCGACCGTGGTGTAGCCGTACTGCTGCTTGAGCCGCTCGATGTCGTCGCCGTACGCGGCGATGATCGAGTCCTGATCCGAGCTCGCGTCGAGCGGCGCGTTGGCCTTCCACTGCTCGAAGACGATGCCTTGCTGGCCGAGGATGCGCGCGATCTCGGCCCGGTCGGTCGTGTCGAGCAGCGCCTTCGATCCGTCGTTCTCGTCATAGACGCGCAGCGTCGAGGTGAGCGTCGCGTTCATAGCAATCTCCGTTCTTCGAGGTGGCAGGCGAGGAGGAACTCCAAGGCTTCGACGTGGCGCCGCGCGTCGGCTGCCGTCGCGCCCCAAGCGTACAGACCGTGGCCGGCGAGCAGGAAGCCCGGCACGGCGGTGCCCGCTCCGATCCGGCGCGCGACCTGCGCGGCCAGCGCGGTCGTGTCCTGATCGTTGGGCAGGACGGGGATCTCGACGGTGCTTTCATGCGTCGCCAGCCCGAGCGCCTTGTGCATCTCGTAGCCCTGCGTGCGCACGCAACCGTCGTGCTCGTCGAGCCGCGACAGCACGGTCCCGGCGACGGTGTGGATGTGGAGGATCGCACCGATCGCCGGATCGCCGCGGTACAGGCCGAGGTGGATCGGGGTTTCGGCGGAGACGCCCGGCGGGATCGGCTCGTCGAGCGCCAGCACGGCGACGTCGCCCGGTCCGATCTCGCCCTTGTCGATCCCGCTGCGCGTGACGGCGGCGTGACCGGCGTCGATCCGGCGCGAGAAGTTGCCCGAGGTCGCGGGAACCCAGCCGCGTGCCGCCGCGAAGCGCCCGAACGCTGCGATCTCTTCGACGACGGCCGGCGGCGCGGCCGGCAGCACCGATGTCACCCAACGCCGAACCCGGCCGCATGGCGACGAGGTTGCAGCAGGCGTGAAGGACGACCGGCCGGTTCGCGACGAGCGCGTCCTCGTGTACTCGACCGACGGCAGCCTGCCGCTGCCGAAGGCCGCGCCGGCGCGGCGGGCGCAGTCCGGCCACCCGACCGTACCGGACGACGGCGTCGTTCGCGTCGCGCGCGAGCGCCGGCGCAACAGTGCGGTCACCACCGTCCACGGCCTCGCCCCGGCCGAGATCGACGCGCTCGGCAAGGAGCTGCGCCGGCTGTGCGGCACCGGCGGCACCGCCAAGAACGGAGTCCTCGAATTGCAAGGCGACCACCGTGACAAGGTGGTCGCCCATTTCGAGAAGCTCGGCCGCCGCGTCAAGCGCGCCGGCGGCTAGAGCTCAGCGTTAGCTGGGGATCGTGAACGTGACGGTACGCGAACCGGCCTGTTGCAACGTCGGATCCGTCGCTGCATCGGCCTGCACGACCGCGACGTTCTTGAAGTTGTTGCGCGTCGGCGCGTATGCGACCTTGAAGTTCAGCTTCTGAATCGGCCCGTTCCACGTCACCGTCAGGGTGTTCGTGCCGGTGTGTACGACCGACGTGATGTCGTCGTACGTCGCCGACTTCAGGTGGTCGACCTCGTGGCCGTCGATGGCAACGCGCATGCCGTCGGGCTCGGCCTGCATGTTCTTGAAGATCGTGATCGGGCCGTTGGCGTTGGTCCCGTTGTCGCTGGGCTGCTGCTGCGCGGCGGCGGTACCGCCCGCCAGCGCTGCGATCGCGGCCGCGGCCGTGATGATTTTGAACGTACGCATGCGCTCCTTGTACCCGCGCAGCCGATTTGCTATCGCGCGGCATAGAGATCGCGCCGAGTAGGCGGTATCTCGCTGGTTCCGTCAGGCCGCGGCTTCGCCAGCAGCGTTTGCATCAGGCCCATGCGGCCGAGCGCAAAGTTGCGCGCGCTGCCCGCCATGTAGATGCGCCAGATCCGCTCGGTTCGCCAATCGGTCGCATCGACTGCCGCGACGTAGTTCGCGGCGAGGTTCTCGACCCACGCGCGCAGCGTGCGGGCGTAGTGCTCGCGCAAGTTCTCGACGTCGCGCACTTCGAAGCCGGCGCGTTCCGCCGCGCGGGTCGTGAAATCGAGCGGCAGCAGCTCGCCGTCGGGAAAGACGTAGCGGCCGATGAAGTCGCCGCCGGCCCGCCAGGCCTTGCCGTCGCGGCCCTGTTTGGTGATGCCGTGGTTGAGGAACAGACCGCCGTCGCGCAACGCGCGATACGCGCCGGTGAAATACTCCGCTAGCTGGTTCTGGCCGACGTGCTCGACCATCCCGACCGACGCGATCGCGTCGAAACGGCGCTCGCCGAGGTCGCGGTAGTCGCACAGCTCCACCCGGGCCCGCTCGCGCAGCCCGCGCTCGCCGATCCGCCGCTGCGCCTCTTCGTGCTGGCGGCGCGACAGCGTGATGCCGAACGCGATCGCGCCGCGCTCTGCGGCGCGAATCACCAGCGATCCCCAGCCGCAGCCGATGTCGAGGAACGACTGGCCCGGCTTCAATCGCAGCTTGTCGAGCACGTAATCGAGCTTGGCGCGCTGCGCGCCGTCGAGGGTCGCGACGCCGTCGTCCCAATAGGCGCATGAATAGACCAGATCGTCGCCCAAGAACGCGCGGTAGAACTCGACCGGCTGGTCGTAGTGAAAGCCGATCGCCGCCGCGTCGCGCGCTTTGGAGTGCCGCGGTCCGGCCAGCTGCGCACCACCGTAGCGGTCCGCGCGCGGCGGCGACGGCAGGCGCGCGAGGAGCGGCACCAGCCGCGCCAGCGCCAGGCGCGGCAGCGTGTCGACGACCCCTTCGAGCGCCTCGATCGCGTCTTCGAGCCGGCCTTCGACGTCGAACCAGCCCTCGACGAACGCCCGGCCCGGATTGAGGTCGAGCGGCGGCGTCAGCGCGGCGCGCAACGCGTACGGGGTGTTGAGGTTGAGCGTGACCGTGGCGCTCGGCGAGACGACCGCCGTGCCGTCCCAAAGCCGCACGCCCACGTCGCGGCCGAACCGTTCGCCGAACAGACCGCGCATCACCGCGAGGGTGCGTTCCGCCACCGGGTCGGCGGCCGCCGTGGCCATGGTGCAGACTGCCGTCGGCGCCCCCGCGCGTCCTGCGGACGCGGACCCAACGGCGCGTAGGCAAAGGTCCGCGGCACGGCGTAGACGCCCCCGTGCAGACGACCGAAGAGACGCACGGCGCCGGCATTTCCGCGCCGGCAACGAAGGGCATTCGCTCGTTGGCGGGCCGCAAGATCTCGGAGCTCGTCGAACGCGCCGTCGCCCAGAGCGGTATCTCGTGCGCCGTGCAGCTGGCCTCGGGCGAGCTGCTGCGGTTCGGTCCCGGCGAGCCGCAGTTTCGGGTCATCTTCCACACCGACAAGCCGCTGTTGGGACCGATGACCGAATACGCCCTCGGCCAGGCCTACGTCGAGGGCGAGTTCGACATCGAGGGCGACTTCTTTGCCATGCAGGAAGTGCGCAAGCTGCTCAACGCGAACGCGCACGCCCGGATTTTCCTGGCCTGGATGTGGCAGCTCGTCGCCATGCCGGCGACGTGGATCAACCGCAAAGCGATCGAGCAGCACTACCTGCTCGGCGACGACTTCTATCTGCCGTTCATGGACGCGAAGTACCGCTTCTACTCGCAGTGTATCTTTCACACCGACGACGAAACGCTCGAAGCGGCCGCCGAGCACAAGCTCGAATCGATGTGGAACGGACTGCAGCTGCGGCCCGGGATGCGGCTGCTCGACATCGGCGGCGGCTGGGGCGGCGTCCACGAGTACTGCGGCCCGCGCGGCGTCGACGTCACCTCGCTCACGCTCGCGCAGGATTCGTACGACTTCATCAGCCGGCTCGACCGGCAGCTCGGCCTGAGCGGATGCTCCGTGCTGCTCGCGGACTTTCTCGAGCACCGTCCGGCCGAGCCGTATGACGCGGTCGTGATCTACGGCGTCATCGAGCACATCCCGTTCTACCGCCGGTTCTGCGCGCGCTTGTGGGACTGCCTCAAACCCGGCGGGCGGCTCTACCTCGACGCATCGGCGAGCATTCAGAAATACGACGCAAGCGACTTCACGCGCCGCTACATCTGGCCGGGCGCGCACTCGTTCTTGTGCTTGCAAGACCTCGTGCAGGAGCTGCTCTATCACGGGCTCGACGTCGTCGAAACCAAGAACGAGACGCACGACTACGATCTCACGATGCGGCACTGGGCGATGCGTTTCGAAGCCAATCGCGACGCCGTCGTCGCCAAGTGGGGCGAACGCATCTACCGCGTCTGGCGGCTGTATCTCTGGACGGGCAGCTACGGCTTCCACGACGATTCGCTGCAGGCGTACCACCTCGTCGCGCAGCGCAGGCCCGACCGCGGACCGCGGCCGGGCGCGCTCAAGCGCGCCGGCCAGTTCTTGCGCAGCCTCAAGTAGCCGACTTCGCCCGTGCGTTCCGATCTCTCGCTCGACGAGGCGCGGCGCATCGCGCTCGCCGCGCAGGGATTCGCCGATCCTCCGCCGCGCGGGGACGTCGACGCGCGGCTCTTGCGGCGCGTGTTCGCGCGCGTCGGGCTCATTCAGATCGACAGCGTCAACGTGCTGGTGCGTTCGCACTACCTGCCGCTCTTCTCGCGCCTCGGTGCCTACGATCCCGCCCTGCTCGAACGCGCGGCGTACGGCCGGAAGCGCAGCTTGTTCGAGTACTGGGGACACGAGGCGTCGCTGTTGCCGCTCGAGCTGCACCCGCTGCTGCGCTGGCGCATGGACCTCGCGCGGCGCGGCGAAGCGGGGTGGAAGCGCATCGAGCGCATGGTCGCCGAGCAGCCGCGCCTGCTGGCCGGATTGCGTGCGACGATCGCCGAGCGCGGGCCGATGGCGGCGAGCGACTTCGAAGGCGCGCGCGGCAAGGGCTCGTGGTGGGGCTGGAGCGACGTCAAGACCGCGCTCGAAGCGCTGTTCTGGAGCGGCGAGATCACCACCGCGCGGCGGCGCGGCTTCGAGCGCGTCTACGATTTGCCCGAGCGCGTCTTCCCGCGCGCGATCCTCGACCACCCGACGCCGTCCAAGGCCGACGCACAGCGTGAGCTCGTCCGGATCTCGGCCCGCGCCTGCGGAATCGCATCGGAACGCGACCTGCGCGACTACTTCCGGCTCGACGTTGCCGATGCGCGCGCCCGCGTCGCCGAGCTGGTCGACGCCGGCGAGTTGGCGCGCGTCACGGTCGACGGGTTGCGCGGCGAGCGATATCTGGCCCGCGGCGCGCGCGTGCCGCGCGCTATCTCGAGCAGAGCGCTGTTGTCGCCGTTCGACTCACTAGTCTGGGAGCGAACGCGCACGCGCGAGCTGTTCGGCTTCGATTTCCGGCTCGAGATCTACGTGCCGCAGCACCTGCGCGTTCACGGGTACTACGTGCTGCCGTTCCTGTTGGGCGATCGGCTCGTCGCGCGAGTGGACCTCAAGCACGATCGCCAGGCCGGCGTCCTGCGCGCGATCGCGACGCACGTCGAGTCCGGCGCGCGCAAGCGCGACGTCCAGCCCGCCTTGCGCGAGGAGCTGCACGCGATGGCCGGCTGGCTCGGCGCGCGCGAGGTCGGCGTTTGAAAACAAAGAGACACCGCCAGAAGGCAGTGTCCCAACGGACCGGAGGCCCAAAGGGGCCGAGGACCGTGAGTGTGGCTCGGCCCAAAGGGCCGAACACACACTAATGATACGGGGTCGGATACGGCGTCGGGTACGGGGCGCCCTGATTGTTGTTGTTGTAATAGCCGTTGCCGTTTTGAGAGCCGGCTTGCCGGCGCGACAGGATCATCGCGGGCGTCGTCGTCTTGAGCGCGACGGTCGTGCCTTGACCGACGGTGACGTTCGTGCCCAGGCTGCCGGCGTAGATTCCGCCGCCGATCGCGCCGACCGCGCCGCCGACGTCGGTGCCGATGTGCTTGCCGATGTAGTTGCCGATGATCTGGCCGACGACGGCGCCGACGATGCTGCGGCCGGCCGTGTTGCCGTTCTGCTTGGCGTCGAGCGACAGCAGCTGTCCGGTCAGCGATGCGGTCGTTCCATCCATGAGCGTGAGGCGATCGAAGGCCAAGTTCACCTGACCGTGCTTCGTTCCGGCGGCGCGCTGAACCGCCGCGACGTGCCCGTAGACCTTCGCGCCCCCGAAGCGCTGGTCGTCACCCGGATACGGCTGTGTGACGTCGAGGACGAAGGGGTCGCCGACTTGCGCCGACTTGCTGTTGATCGACTGTTCGAGCGTACCGGTGATCACGGTCTGCGAAGGCAGCAGCGTGTCGCCGTTGTACTGCGCGGACGCGGCAATCGGCAGCGCCAGGAACGTGGCGACGGCGACTGCGAGAAGAGAGTTGCGGAGCATCGAATACCTCGTTGGGGGAGTCGCTGGAGTAACGCGATCCGCCCCGCGGGCGTTCCCTTAGAGAAAGCAGAGAGGCGCCGGTTGTGACCGGCGCCTCTGTCGCACCCGGACCGTTTGGGCTCCCCTCCTTGGAGGACGGGTTCCGGGCGGGGAAGGAGGACGGCTCTACGAGCGGCTGGTGACCACGTCGATCATCGCGTCGACGACATCCGGGTCGAACTGCGTGCCGCGCCCGTCGACCAACTGGTCGAGCGCTTGGGAGGGCGGCATCGGCGCCCGGTACGGCCGGCGGCCGATCATCGCGTTGAAGGCGTCGGCGACCGCGACGACCCTGGCCACCTGCGGTATCGCCTCCCACTTGAGCCGATCCGGATAGCCGTCGCCGTCGAAGCGCTCGTGATGGCTGCGCACAGCGGGCGCGAGGTTCGCCACCAGCGGTACGTCGAGGACCATGCGCTCGCCCTGCTCGGCGTGCCGGCGCATGATCGACATCTCTTCGTCGTCGAGCCGGCGCGGCGCGGTCAGGATCCCGTTCGGCGTCATGACCTTGCCGATGTCGTGCACCAGACCCGCGCGCGTCAGATGAACGACCGCCTCCTTCGAAGCGCCCAAGCGTTTGGCCAGGCGCCCGCACCACGATCCGACGGCGCGCGAGTGCTCGGCGGTGAGCACGTCACTCTGATCGAGCCGCGTCAGCAGCCCGTCGAGCACGATGTCCACCTCATCGACGGCTTCGCGTTGGTTGGCGTCGTGCACCGTGCGCGGCTTGGCCGCGACCGCCCAGAGGTCGGCGCGGACGCGCTCGAATTGGCGCATCGCGTCGGCGGAGCCGATGGCCAGCAGCGCGTTGCCGACGCCGTCGAGGGCGGCGCCGATCGCGTCCTGCGTCGCGCCGACGTTGGCGTACCGTTCGCAAGCGGAATCGACCCAGCCGGCGATGTCGGCCCACGCGCCCGTCGCGGCGGCGGCGGCACATCGCTCGACCAACCGCGCGACCATCACCTTGGCGCCGACCGTGCGCGCAGCCGGCTGCAGCCGCCCGAGCGCGTTCCCGACGATATGCGGCGCGCGAGCGTTCATCGCCGCGGCGAGCGCGGCGTGCCGGAACGAGCCCGCCTCGTGCGAGCTCGCGCTCATGACGCGAGCCTCGCCGCGGCCGGTTCGATCGGGAGGCGTTCGATGAAACGCGCGACGCCGCCGAGATCGACGCGCTCCAAGTCGTCGAGCCGGTCGCCGAGCAGCAGCAGCGTCGCGTTTCCACCGGCGCGACAGCCGTGGAACGCGGCGACCGCGTCGATCAGCGCCCGCATCCTGCCGCGCGTTCCGGCGGCCGCCGAGCGGGTCGCGGTCAGGGTCCGCATCGCGGCCGCAGCGTCACCGAGCAGCATCTCCGCCAGCGCGAGGTACGCCGCACAGCGCACCGCCAGCGGTTGTTCGAGGGAGAGCCGGACGAGGCTGTCGCGCGAACGTGCAATTGCACGACGAGCCTCGCCGGCTTTCCCCGCCGCCGCCGCGTAGACGGCGACTTCTGCCCACCGATACGCGATTCGATCGTCGTCGAACAGCGATTCGGCACTGGGTTCGAGCATCTCGTAGGCGTGCGCGAAGCGGCCGTCCCAAGCGGCCCGCAGCGCTTGCGCCGGCAGCAGACCCTCGCGCACCATCGGCGTGAGCAGCACCTGCATCTCGTCGAGCTGCGCGTGCAGCCGTTCGATGGCCGCGACGTCGCCGGCGTCCACTTCAATCGAATACGCGTTGAGGATCGCGTACAGCCGCAGGCCGTCGCTGCCGGCCTTGCGTCCCGCCCGCTCGAGCCGGAGCAGCGCGCTTCTGGCGGCGGCCACGTCGTCGTCGTGCAGCATCGCGACGTTGAACAGTACGCTGAGCGCGCGCGCTTCGAGATCGTAGAGAAAGGCCGCTTCGGCCCGCGCGAGCGCGCGCTCGGCGAGCGACTTTGCAGCGGTGTAGTCGCTGTCGTTGAGCGCGACGTACGCCGCCTGGTGCAGAACGCGCGCGCGAATCGCGTCGTCGCGGACGCCGGGCAGCCGGACGAGCGCGCGGCGCGCGGCTTCGCGCGCGTCGTCGAGCCGGTGCTCGGAGACGTACGCCGTTCCGAGCAGGGCCCACAAGCCCGCGTCGGCGTCGGGATCGGGGCGACCGGGCTTGGCGGACTCCGCTTCGAGCAGCTGGACCGCGTCGGGACGCCCACGTCGCACCAGGTCGACGCCGTAGCGAAGCACGATCTCGCGCCGCTCGTCGTCGCGCGCCGTTTCGATCGCCATGCGAAACCAGGCCTCGGAGACGTCGAAGTTCGCGTCCAGCGACGCGAGCGCGGCCTTGACGGCGAGCGCGGTCGAGTAGCGGGTAAGGGTCGCATCGCTGAGGACGCCGAGCGCTCGCGAGACCGAGCTGACCTCACCGCGGTCGAGCGCCTCGAACCCGCGACGGTCGAGCGTCGCCGCGATTCCGTCTTCGTCGGCGCCGCGCAAGCGCAGCGCGAGCGCTTCCCGCCAGCGGCCGACGCGCGCGAGCGCCGAAGCAGCCCGGTCGAGAATGGCCGAGCGCCGCGCGCTCGGCAGCCGGTCGACGTGTCGTTGCAGACGTTCGCGGCAAGGCTCGTAGAAGGCGTGCGCGCCTTCGTCGAGTGCGTACACGAGCTCGGCCTCGGTCAGCGCCGGGCCGAGTTCCGCATCGCACTCGAGCGCGGCCAGCAGCTCCGCGTCGAAACGTCCCGCCGCCGCGAGCTCGAAGGCACGATCGCACTCGTCGGCGCTGAACCGCTGCAGCGCGGCTTCGACCAAACCGTCGTAGACGTCGGCCGGGCTGAGCTCGGAGTCCCAGCGCCCACGGGCCGCCAAGAAGCGCAAGCCGAGCGCCCATCCGCCGGTCGCATCGTAGAGCGCGAGCGCATCCGCGTCGGTGATCGGCGAGCCGGCCTGCGCGAAGGCGTCCGCAATGTCGCTCGGCTGCACGCGCAGCTCGTCGGCCTCGATCGGAAGATCGCAGAGTCCTGCCGCGAGCCAGCGCGGAACGGGCAGCGCGGCTGCGTCGGGCAGCGCGAGGATCCAGCGCACGTGCGGCACGGTCGCGTCGATCAGCGCGACCAGGAACGACGCGCAGCGCGGCTCGCGAACGACGTGGTGCAGATCGTCGAGCACGAAGGTGGCCGAGAGGCTCGCGAGGTGCTCGCGCGCCCAGGACACCGCGACGGCTTCGCCGTTGCCGCGCTCGAGCTGCAGCGCCGCCGGACCGGCGGAGCGCGCCATCGCCGGCGACAGCGCCCGAAACGTCGCGGCGAGCCCGCGCAACAATTCGCCGGGCTCGCCGTGCTCCGCTGAGGCGACGAAGCGCAGGTGATCGACCGCGCGCGACGTCAAATGGTCGCGGATCAGCGTGTTCTTGCCGAGACCTTCGTCGGC
>Ga0302326_10013495_pt1 | contig 17309 bp, 24 predicted proteins | sample Palsa_T0_3_FD_202264 | JGI IMG/M metagenome (GOLD analysis project Ga0302326, IMG submission 202264) | Peat permafrost microbial communities from Stordalen Mire near Abisko, Sweden - Palsa_T0_3 | ecosystem: Environmental > Terrestrial > Soil > Palsa > Peat permafrost | place: Sweden: Abisko... | reverse complement strand
ATCACCGCTGCGAGGACGCCCACAAGCCGAGCACGGCGATCGCGAACACCGCGACGATGACGGCCCACGTCCCGCCGGTGACCTTCAGCCCGAGGCGGCGCCTTACCCGGGTCACGAAGAACGCGACCAGTAAGCCGAGGAACGCCAGCAGGATCAGTCCTGTCGTCATCGCTGCCTCCCGGAATGGTCCCTGCCCTCGAGCATAGGGCCGGACGAGGCGATCGGGGGGTAGGCGAGCACCCGCGCGCGCCGGGAGCGCCGGCCCTCGCGCCGGCCCGCGCCGATGAAGGCAGATCCGGCCGCCGATATCGGGCTGCCGCCGGCTATGGCGCCGCGCTACTAGCGGGTAATCTTAGAAAGACCGGGCAATGTCCGCGTGCCAGCGACTGCGGAGCTGGCTAGGCGGCAGAGAACCCCAGCGGCAGAGAACTCAGGCGGCAGAGACCCCGGCGGCGGAGGACATGGTGGCGGAAGCATTCATCGTCGGGGCTGTGCGCACCCCCGTCGGCAGGCGGAACGGCGGCCTGGCGGCAGTGCACCCCGTCGACCTGGCGGCGCACGTGCTGACCGAGATCGTCGCGCGGACCGGGGTGGATCCCGCCGCGGTCGATGACGTCATCATGGGCTGCGTTTCCCAGATGGGCCCGCAGTCACTGGACATCGCGCGCAATGCGTGGCTGTCGGCCGGCCTGCCGGAGAACGTGCCCGGCGTGACCATCGACCGGCAGTGCGGTTCCTCCCAGCAGGCAGTTCACTTCGCCGCGCAGGCAGTGCTGTCCGGGACGCAGGATCTGGTGGTCGCGGCCGGCGTGGAGAGCATGAGCATGGTGCCGATGGGCTCGACCGTCACGCTGCCGCTGTCCAGCGGGATGGCGATGCCGTTCGGGACCGGCTGGCAGGACCGGTACGGCGATCAGGAAATCTCCCAGTTCCGCGGCGCCCAGCTGGTCTGCGAGAAGTGGGGGATCAAGCGGCTGGCGCTGGAGGAGTTCGCGCTGGAGAGCCACCAGCGGGCGATCCGCGCGATCGGCGAGGGCAGGTTCGCCCGGCAGATCACCCCGGTGGCCGGCATCACCACGGACGAGGGCCCGCGCCGCGACACGTCGCTGGAGAAGATGGCGGGCCTGGCGCCGCTACGCGACGGCTGGGAGCTCACCGCGGCCACCGCGTCGCAGATCTCCGACGGCGCGGCAGCGCTGATAATCGCGTCGCAGGACGCGGTGGACCGGCACGGCCTCACCCCGCGGGCGCGCATCCACGCGCTGGCTGTGACCGGGTCCGACCCCGTGTTCATGCTCACCGCGCCCATCCCGGCGACCGAGATGGCGCTCTCCAGGGGCAAGCTCGGCATCGCCGACATCGACGTGTTCGAGGTCAACGAGGCGTTCGCCCCGGTGCTCATCGCCTGGTCGGCCGACACCCGCGCGCCGCTGGAGAAGACCAACCCCAACGGCGGCGCGATCGCGCTCGGGCATCCGCTCGGCGCCACCGGCGCGATCCTGATGACCAAGCTGCTGCACGAGCTTGAGCGCACTGGCGGGCGGTACGGCCTGCAGACCATGTGCGAGGGCGGCGGCCAGGCCAACGCCACCATCATCGAGCGCCTCTAGCCAGCACATCAGGTAGCCAGCTCATCAGCGGTTAGGTTTGGTCCGGTAACAGGCGGACTAAACCTAACCGCTGATGTGTTCGACCTTCCCCAGCCTGACTCGCCCCGCCCCAGATTCCGGGGAAGCATCAGCGATGCCAAGGAATATACAACTTAAGATGTAGGTTCACTTATGTCAGAGACATAGATTACCTGTAGATCCGAACCTAAGATACGGATCCTGGTACTCATCCGGAGGTGAACCGCAGTGCTGCTGACATCGTTTGATCCTTTTGCTGAGTTCGACCGGCGCGCCCAGCGGGCGTTCGGTGCGACGAGCTTCGGCCGTTCCTACGCGACCGTGCGGATGGACGCCATCCGCCGCGCGGATGACGTCGAGCTCCGCTTCGACCTGCCGGGCATCGAGCCCGACAGCATCGACGTGACCGTTGACCACGGCACGCTGACCGTGAGCGCGAAGCGCGCGCAGGAGTACGCCGAGGGCGAGAAGCCGTTCATCCGCGAGCGCGTGATGGGCACCTTCGCCCGCCGCGTCTACCTCGCCGACACGGCCGACGCCGACAACATCGAGGCCAGCTACGACGCGGGCGTGCTGACCGTGCGCGTGCCGGTCCAGGAGCAGGCCAAGCCGCGCAAGGTCGAGGTCCGCACCGACGCCAAGGCGATCGCAGCCTGACGCAGAGGTACGCTATTCCGGGCCCGGCGGCCGCGAGTCGAGCCGTCCGGGCCCGGAGCCATCCCTGGAGTGAGCCGTGCCCGCCCTGCCGCTCGATGACGAGCACCTGCCGCTGTTCACGGTCGGCCAGGTTGCCGAGATGCTGGAGATCCAGCAGGCGTTCCTGCGGCGGCTCGATGAGTTCCGGGTGGTGCGGCCGTCCCGCTCGGCGGGCGGCCAGCGCCGCTACACGCGCCATGAGATCACCATCGTGCAGTACGTCGCGGGGCTCGCCGGCGAGGGCATGACGCTGGCGGCCATCCGCCGCGTGCTCGAGCTCGAAGATCGCGTTAAAGAGCTAGAAGCAGAACGGGACTTGCTGCGTGCTGCCCTGACAGAGCTAGATCAGCTGCGGGGGGGTGCGGCGCAGCCGCCTCCGGCCGGCACCCGGCGCTGATCGCGCTCTGCCGCGCGGAGTCAGCGCCGGGGCCTGCGTTACTCACTGGTCTTATGCGGGTCGCGCAGTCAGACGTCCGTCCGGTAGAAGTTCAGGTACGACCGCGACGGGGTGGGCCCGCGCTGATCCTGGTACCGCGAGCCGTAGACGGCCGAGCCGTACGGGTGCTCGGCGGGCGAGCTGGTGCGGAAGAGGCAGAGCTGGCCGATCTTCATCCCGGGCCACAGCTTGATCGGCAGCGTGGCCACGTTGGACAGCTCGAGGGTCACGTGCCCGGAGAACCCGGGATCGATCCAGCCGGCCGTGGAGTGCGTCAGCAGCCCCAGCCTGCCGAGACTCGACTTGCCTTCTAGGCGCCCGGCGATGTCGTCGGGCAGGGTCACCACTTCGTAGGTGGAGGCCAGCGCGAACTCGCCGGGATGCAGCACGAACGGCTCGTCGCCCGCGGTCTCCACCAGCCTGGTCAGGTCGGGCTGCTCCACCGCCGGGTCGATGTGCGGATAGCGATGATTCTCGAACACCCGGAAGTATCGGTCGAGCCGCACGTCGATGCTGGACGGCTGGATCAGCTCAGGGGCATACGGGTCGATCGTGACCCGGCCTGACTCGACCTGGGCCCGGATGTCGCGGTCGGAGAGCAGCACGCTGGCAACTTACCGGTTCCGGTAGCATGTCGTGTCGGACCGAGGTTCTCCGCGGCTGCCGCGGCGCGGCGGGACGTGGTCGGCAGTTGCGCGGGTGTAGTTCAATGGCAGAACATCAGCTTCCCAAGCTGACAGTGCGGGTTCGATTCCCGTCACCCGCTCCACGCATATAATCGCGTCCCCGGTCGAAGCTGGAGCCGATCTGGTCGGCGGGGTGCCTGGGAAAATCGTCTACCCTACGTGCTACCCTACATAGGTGAAGAAGACCAGCATCTATCTCGATGACTCAGACGTGGAACGGCTCCGCCGGATCGCTGCCGAGGAGGGCCGGAGCCAGGCGGAAATCGTGCGGGCTGCGCTGTCAGCGTATGAGCAGGCACGCACCGTCCCGCGGGTCTTCGCGCTTGAGGGCGCGTGGACGGGGGATGGCTCTTCGGTCGCGGATGTGCCGGAGGAGGATCTGCTCGCCGGGTTCGGAGGGTGACCCTGATCGTTGACGCTGCGCCGCTGGTCGCGCTCGGGGATTCCCGTGACCGGCTCCACGGCGCGGTCGGGGATCTGCTGCGGGCCGAGGGCGGCGACTTGGTCGTGCCTGCGCCGGTGTCTGCGGAGGTGGACTATCTGATCCGCCGGCGCGGGAGCGTGCTGGCGGCCCGGGCGTTCCTGCGCGATGTGGCGGCAGGGCGGTTCCGGGTAGAGGGACTGACCGCGGATGAGCATGGCATGGTGGCCAGGCTGGATGAGCAGTATGCCGCCCTTGATCTTGGGCTGGCTGACCTTTCCGTGGTAATCCTTGCCCACCGGTTCCGGACGCGACGGCTGCTGACGTTCGACGAACGTGACTTCCGCGCGGTCGCCCCGCTGTCGGGTGGCAGTTTCACCCTGCTACCCCGCGACAACGCTGGCCCCTGACAGCGCTTCGAACGCCACTGGCAGCCGGGCTAAGTCTGGCAATGCCAATTTCTCCGTCTACGTAGCCAACGCAGACTTCGGCACAACCAGCGGCCACGGTGCCGGTCATCGATGACATCCACCGAGCCCACGAACTGCCGTACGAGTGTTCACGCGAGCCGGACCTGGGGAGGCTCCGAGCAGGAAGACGCGGCGCTCCCTAGCTGAGGCGCTGAGAGCACAGTCAGATGAAGGGACCCTTCATCTGACGGGCGTTGCCCGCTCCGAGGTCCGCTCGGTCGCGGAGCACGGACTCGAACTCGTCGGGCATGTCGGGGGTCACGATGGGACTGACATTGCGTCCAAGGTCAACGACGAAGCCGACCTTCTTCTTCGGTCGATTCGTGTCGAGGTTGGCCCAGTACCGTGGGTTGCCTGTTCCCCAGATGCGCCACTTGCCGGACCAGACGCCCTTGATCTCGATCCGTTGGAGACCTTTGATCTGCGTGTAAGGGACGCTCTTGGTACCGAATGGGAAGTAGTAGGAGTGAATCTCCAGCCGGTCGGGCCGCACACGACCGTGCCGTCGTCGTAGGTCTCGGTCATATTCGACCTTTTTCTGGCGGGCAAAGCCATCAAATCATCATCTTAATAAACGACGCTTCCCAAGTCGATGGGCTGGATACCGACGCTGCTGCAAGTGCTGGTGTGCCTCGCCCGCTTTGGATCATGACTACGGGTGGCCTGTAGGACATATCGTGATACACTTTGAGCATGTCCTCGGCCATCAGCGTCCGCCTGGATGCCGAAGCTATGCACGCGCTCGCGCAGCTTGAGGCGACCGGCATCAGCAGGTCCGAGGCTATACGCCGCGCGCTCCTCGACAGTGCGGGTCTTCTCCGGAAGCGCGCTGCCCTGGCTGGCGAGGTCGCCGCCCTTGAGGCCGACGATGATGACAGGCGCGAGATGATCGAGCTCGCCGGGTTCATGGAGAGCATGCGTGCTCCGGGGTGACGTTCACGAGTTCCGCCCTCCCAGCGGAACCGGTCACGAGCAGCAGGGGCGCCGGTACGGCGTGATCGTCCAGGCGAACGAGTTGCTGCCCCGGTCGGTAGTGCTCGTGGCTCCGACATCGCACAGCGCCCGGGCCGCGTCGTTCCGTCCTGAGATCGACCTGCTGGGTGATACCACCCGCGTCCTTGTTGAGCAGGTTGGCGCAGTCGACGCCAGTCGCCTGGGCGACCTTGTCGACCGGGTCAGTCCGGAGCAGCAGTGGGGCATCGACGAAGCTCTGCTGACCGTTCTGGGCCTCCGGTAGCATCCCGCCGGGCGATCTTGCCGCGGTCAGCGAGGTCCTACCAACGTCACGTGGGCTCGATGAGGGTCCGCCAGGACCGCGCTGACGACGCGAACGCGATGGCCCGCCTCCCCATGTGGTGCTGCGGCACGTCGCAGGCCCGCCATACCGGCCCAGAGCGCGGATCAGCGACGACTGGTAGACGTTGCGCGGCGCTGCGGGCTGGCGACAGTGCCCGACCTCCCGTCGCAGCTCAGGTTCAGGCAGATGCGTACCGATCGATGGTGAGGTACCAGGAGCCACCCGCGAGATTCAGCGCCGCAATAACCAGGAAGAACGCTGCCCATCCGTAAACGCCGTAGCAGAGGCACACAAGGCCCGCGGCGGCCTGGACACAGCCAGCGGCAATATGCGCGAGCCCAAAGCCGCGGAGATGGCGGTACGTCATCGGGTTGATCAGGCGCCGCATGCCGGAGCGCGGAGGCAGCCTTTTCCGGGCGGTGTCGTCGTCGTGTGCGTTCATCGGAATATCTCCTGCGGCCTCTGGTGTCCGGCCTCTCCGACCTTCTATCAAAGTGATATCATTTTGATAGGTGACCTGTCAAGAGCGTTGACCGCACCGGTCCTCCTCATCCACCGGCCCAGCTGCCCGAGTTCCTTCAGCTTCCTCCGCGCCGGGCAGTACTTCGGGCAGCATCGACTGGTAGAGGCCGGCGGCTCCGCGCCATCCGCGCGGAGGAAAATGGCTGGCCGTCGCCAGTCCGGGCACGTTAGGTTCTCAGTCCGTGGATGACCCAGACGGGTATTTCGGCGAGCGCGTTGCAGCGAACTACGACGACCCGTCCGACCGTATGAACCAGCTGGCGGCTATCGGCCCGGCGGTCAGCCTGCTTGCCGAGCTGGCGGGCAGCGGGCAGGCGCTGGAGCTGGCCATCGGCACTGGCCGCATCGGGCTGCCGCTGTCGCAGCGCGGTGTGCCGGTGCACGGCATCGAGCTGTCCCGGGCCATGGCGGCCAGGCTCCGCCGCAACCCGGGCGGCGAGGTCATCGACGTGACCATCGGCGATATGGCCACGACCAGAGTCGACGGCACCTTCACGGTGGCCTACCTGGCGTACAACACGATCAACAACCTGACCTTGCAGGAAGCGCAGCTCGCCGGGCTTGGCTTCCGCGACCGCTGGGCCGGCTGGAACCGGGCGCCCTTCACCACCGACAGCAGATCGCACGTCTCGGTCTGGGAGAAGGCGTCCGTGCTCGCGCCCAGGGCGGCCCCGATGGTAGAGCCTCGCCAGGCGCCCATCCAGGAGGCGGGATCTTGAGCTGGGACTACGGGATGCTGGCGACCGAGGTTTACGACCTGGACAAGCCCATCGGGTCGTCGTTCGGGGACGTTGAGTATTACCGCCGCCAGCTCGCCGGGATCACCGGCCGGATCCTGGAGCCCGCGACCGGAACCGGGCGCATCCTGATCCCGCTGCTGCAAGCAGGGCTCGACGTGGAAGGCATGGATACCTCGCCGCAGATGCTGGCCGTCTGCCGCCAGCACTGTCCCGACCGTGGCCTGGACCCGGAGCTGCGCGAAGCCGACATGACCACCTTCGTGCGTCCGGGTGCCTACCAGGCGGTCATCGTCCCGGCCGGATCCATCACCCTGCTGGACGGCCGGCTGGCAGCACGGCAGGCCCTGACCGCCTTTCGTCAGTCACTGGTTCCCGGCGGGAAGCTCATCGTGGACGTCCCGGCACTGCGGCTGGTCACCGAGCCTGAGCCGGTGCGCTACTGGCGCCGCGGCCCGTTCGTGTGGACCTTGCAGACCATGCACATCGAATACGACCCGGCGGCCAGCCAGCAGACCCGGTTCCTGCGCTACGAGAAATGGCGCGATGGCGGCCTCGTCAGCACCGAGCTGCAGCTATTCCGGCTACAGCACTGGAGCCTGGCCGAGTTCACCCGATTGCTCACTGAGACCGGCTTCACCGGGATAACCGTCACCGGCGACTACCAGGAGACCCACCAGCCAGGGCCAGGCAGCGACGACTGGACTTTCCACGCCACCCGCCCGTAGACCAGCAGCCAACCCGGCGCCGCCGAGACCGGAGGCCACGCTATCCGCAAAATCGGCAAGCATCGCTGGATCATGACCAGGGTCGTGAAGCCGTAACCGGCTCGCCGGGAGGCAAGCCTGGGCTGGCGACCGTGGAAGGATACCCGCATGACCGTGCATGACCCGAAGGCTGACCTGCGCCGCTACCTGCAGGAAGGCCGCGAGGCACTCTTGTGGAAGCTGGACGGTCTTTCCGAGTACGACATCCGCCGCCCGCTGGTACCGACTGGCACCAACCTGCTCGGGCTGGTCAAGCATCAGGCAGGCGTCGAGCTGGGGTACTTCGGCGACACGTTCGGCCGTCCCTGTCCCGAGGATCAGCTCCCGTGGGACGAGGCCGACCCGAACTCCGACATGTGGGCGACCCCGCAGGAGTCACGCGAGTTCATCACCGGCCGTTACCGGCGCGCCTGGGCGCACTCGGATGCCACCATCGACGCGCTGGAGCTGGATGCCATCGGCCACGTGCCCTGGTGGCCAGCCGGCCGTAACGAGGTCACGCTGCACCACATCCTGGTCCGCGTGGCCGCCGATACCGGCCGGCATGCCGGTCAGGCAGACATCATCCGGGAGCTCATCGACGGGGCCGTAGGGCGGACGAGCGAGATCCTGAACATGCCGCCCGGTGACCAGGCGTGGTGGCAGGCCCACCGTGACAGGGTGGAGCGCGCAGCCCGCGAAGCCGCCGGGGAATGACGGGCCAGCGAGCCGCCGCGCGATGGATTGCCATGCCCTACGGCGCGGCCACCGCGAGCCTGATGACACGGCTCCCGTAAGCGGGACGATCACGTCCGGGAAGACGGCTGCGCGCTGTGCCCGGCCTCGGTGAAGCCCGGCGGCCTGAAGTACGCGCTGGACGCCGGGCGCCAGAGCAGCCACAACGCGGCGAGGCCGACCAGCCACATCAGCACGGAAAAGATCCCGCTGGCACCTGGACCACCGACCCCGATCCGGAACCCCGGCGGCCCGAAGACGCTGGTCAGATTCAGTGTCGTCAGGCCGAACAGCACGGTGGACAGGATGCGCGCCCAGTTCCGGCCCCGGCCGTTCGCCCGCGCCATCCACAGCCACAGCGCGGTCATGATCAGCAGGGTGACGGTCACCACCATGATGATGACCGCTTTATGCTCGCTGACCTGGGCCGCGGTGAGGCTCGCGCGATGCGGCCAGCGCACCGCCTGCATGCCGTGGACGCCGAGGTAGGCCAGCACGATGATCAGGTAGGCAGTGGGGAGGGCGGCGCCGGCATACATCAGCCGGACGGCTGCCCGCACGGTGCGCGCCGACTGAGGCACGCCGGGGCGCAGCCGCATCCGCAGGCCGCTGCCGATCAGGTCCGCGGCCTCGGCCAGGCCGGGCCGGCGCCGGCCGGGCGGGGCGGCGGCCATCAGCACCGCGAGGATCTCCGGCCCGCTGTCCCGCCGGAACGCCCGGGGATAGCACGCCAGCAGCCGCCGGTACCCCCGCTCCAGGCGAGCCTGGTCAGTCATGTCGCCGTCCCCCCCGCCAGGTCCAGCCGGGTCAGCGCGGCGCTGGCATGAGCCTGCAGCCGGGCCGCCTCGGCGCCGAGCCGGCTGGCGCCCGCAGGCGTGAGCCGGTAGTACCGGCGCAGCCGCCCGTCCACGATCTCCTCCCGGTCCGCCTCGATCAGCTCGTCGGTGCGGAGGCGGTCCAGCGCGGTGTACAAGGTCCCGGGCCGCAGCCGGAGCAGGCCGCCGGAGATCTCCTGCACGTCGGTGATGATCCCGTACCCGTGCTGGCTGCCGCTGGCCAGCGCGGTGAGGATCATGAAGGTCGCTTCCTGCATCGCTCGCGTGCCCATGCCAACGTTATATACCGTTGAACGATCAATAGCAAGCCGGTCATTATGCCAGAGCAGGCTCTGCCGGAGGCGTCAATGGCGTCGTTGGGACTGCACTGCTGAAACAGCGACAGTAAAGTGCCAACCACGCTGGTGAAACTGACCCGGGAGCGAGATGCCGCGTGCGAAGACGGGCGCGAGATGCCTGAGGTCGCCACGAATCATGAGGAGAGCATGCGTGCAGCGGGGTGACATTCATGATTTACGCCCTCCACGCGGAACCGGTCATGAGCAGCAGGGCCGCCGATACGTCGTGGTCGTAAAGGTCGCTTGACATATCGATCAAGTTAAGTAACCTTGACATCATGCGGAACCGGGTCAGGGAGCAGCGCACCGGACGGGGGATGTCCCAGGCTGAGCTGGCGGCGGCGCTGGGCGTGTCTCGACAGACGGTGATCTCGATCGAGAGCGGCCGCTACCTGCCATCGCTGCCGCTGGCGTTCCGGATCGCGGGGTTCTTTGACCTCACGGTCGACAAGATGTTCGATCCGGAGCAGGAAGAGTAGGGAGCGCATGCGGCCGTCAGCTGCCGTCGGGCCACCCGCCGCGGTGCAGCACCATCGGATAGTGCGGCAGCGTCCCGCTGGGATCGCCCACGACCGCGGTGGTCTGCTTGACGTAGGGCCGCTGCGCCCGCCACCCGCCCGGGTACGGCTGCAATCCCTGTGACATGCGCGGCTGCCCGCCGTCGGCCCGGCTGAGCAGCCCCTGCAGCGAGGCCCGGAGCTCGCCGATCTCCTTCGCGCCGAACCGCGTCTCCCAGCGCTCCTCGATGGCGGCAAGCAGCAGCCGGTACGCCTCCTGGGCCCGCTGGCCCTTCGCAGTCAGCCGGGCCAGCTTGGTCCTGGCGGCGGCCGGATCGGACTCGACCGCGACGTAGCCGTTTCGCTCCAGGAACCCCACCGACATGCTGATCGCTTCCTTCGACACCCCGGCCAGCCGCGGCAGATCCCGGAATGGCGTGCCGCGGCCGCCCAGGATCCGCAGGGCGTTCGCGCTGATCGTGAGAGACAGCTGAGACTCGCGCTCGAAGTCGAGGGCGAACGCGAGCAGCGCCCTGGACAATAGAACGGACAGATCAAGGCCGGGAGCGGTGACGCCCGGCCGTCTGGCGAGTGCCGCCCAGTCAAAGCGGGGTAGCGCGGCGAACATCTGATGCCATACCACCGGAAGATAGAACGGCAGCTCGGGGTCGAGTTGCCGGGTCACATCCCCCAGCAAGGACCGGAGCCCGCCGATCTCCTTCGCGCCAAACCGTGCCTGCCAGCGCTCCTCGATCTCGCCCGCCAGCGGCCGCCATATCTCTTGCGCCCGCCTGCCCCCGGGAGTGGGGCGAACAATCCAGTCGCCCCGGGGCGGCTTGGGCCGGCTGTCTGCCGGGTCCGGCTCGACGGCGACGTACCGCCACCTCTCCAGGCCCCCCAGGTTCGTGATCCGGGCCTGGCCGTCAAGCTCGTGCAGCGGCACCCCGTCGGCAGTGACGAACTGCAGGAAGTTCGACCACATCGCCATCGACACCAGCCAGGGGCGAGGCCGCGAATCGGCAGCGGTGGGCACGGTCGTCGTCCGGTGCGGCATACGGTGCTCGGCCTCGTTGTCGAACTCGATCGTGAACGCGATCAGCACCTGGGACAGCAGGGTCGGCAGGGGGAGATGAGAAGCCATAAAACCGAGGTTACGCACCGGGCGCCCGTAACGGCTCGCGCTGACGGCCGGCCCGGTACCCGTGATCGGCTGCCAGGCGGGGTTTCATCCGGCCTGAGCCCGGTCCTATCCTGTGCTGCCATGAGGCGTATCACGGCGGGCTCGCTGGCCCGCCGCAGCCATGGTGAGCCGGCCATGGTGAGCCGGCCATGGTGAGCCGGCCATGGTGAGCCGGCCATGGTGAGCCGGACGCGGTGACGGCCGCCTACGCCGCTGGCGGCTGGACGGATTTCGGCGCCACCATCGCAGCGACCGCCGCGACCTTGGTCGGCCTGCTCTTCGTGGCCGTTTCCATCAACCTCCAGCGGATCCTCAAGTTCCCGAACCTGCCCTCCCGGGCCGCGCAGACCCTGATCTTGTTCGCCACGCCCTTGCTCGTCGGCATCCTGCTGCTGGTTCCCGGCCAGTCCCGTGCGGCGCTGGCGGTGGAATTGCTTGTCACGGGGGTGCTGGTCGGAGCTTGCCAGCTGGTGATCGACGCCCGCACGCCGCGGTCAGAGCAGGAGACGCGGCTGACATGGCTGGTCGGCCGGGTCTTCCCGCCTATCGCGAGCTGCGGGTCCCTGGCGATCGCGGGGGGCACGCTGCTCGCGCAGGGCGGCGGCGGGCTCTACTGGCTGCTGCCCAGCGTGCTGGCGGCGATCATCTTCGGGCTGCTCAACGCCTGGGTGCTGCTCGTGGAGATCCTGCGCTGAGGCGGCTCGCGGTCAGGGCGCGAGGATGCTGATGGTGAGCAAGATGGCGTCATAGAGGAAGTGCGCCACGATCGGCCGGGTCAGGCTGCGATGCTTCTGGAAGGAGCGGGTGAGCAGGTAACCGACCGGGATGGTGAACAGGAACCCGAGCCCGTAGTAGACGTGATAGCTGGTGCGCAGCGTGAGGCTGAGCAGCAGCGCCCATCGCGGCGACCAGCCGAGCTGCTCCAGCCTCGTGAGCAGGTAGCCGCTGACCAGCGTCTCCTCGGTAATGGCCGTGATCGCCGAGATGGCCAGCCCGTAGATGATGTAGTACTTCGGCACGTGCCCGGTCGGGACCTGGCCGAACAGCCCGCTGTGATGAGCGAGCAGGACGCCGAAGGGCAGCGCCACCAGTAAGGTCAGGCCGAACCCGCCGGTGATGATTCCGATCGCCGGCCACACGTCCCCGCGCCACCGGGGAACTCTCAGTCCGAGTTCCGCCGGGCTCTGACCGGTCCTGGCCAGCAGCAGCAGGGCGAGCGGGACGACCGCGCCGACGGCGAGGTAGCTGAGAATCCCCAGGACAAGGTTCTCCACCGGGTGGCCGGGGACGACGGTCGGGAAGCGGTTGATGTCGCTGACCCCGCCCAGGTGGGCGACGAGCACGTCAACCGCGGCGGCGACGCCGGGCAGCAGGAACGCCACCTCGACGAAACAGGTCTCCGCCGCGAGTCCCCGCCCGGATGCTTCCTCGGCTGACGGCACGGTGGCGGGTAAGCGGTCAGCCGGTCAGCCGGCTGCCTGCCGGCGGCGCTTCACCGCGCGCAGCAGCGGGAGCGCGGCGAAATAGGTCCCGGCGAGCGCGCTGCCGCCGACGCCCAGGTCGACCGAGATCCGGCCCTGCTGCGCCCAGTAGACGTCCTTCAGATCGAGCAGCAGGGCGAACTCGTCGACGACGAGCGCGAGCCCTGAGCCGTAGCTGATCGCCACCGCGGGGTGCCTGCGCTGCCGGTCGCTGCCGCGCACGGCAACCGCGCCGACCCCGGAGATCAGGGCGATGCCCCACATGTAGTGGTGCAGGTGCTCGCTGCCGACGCTGAGGTTGCGAAACGGCCCCCGGCCAGCCCGGATGCTGTAGGTGATACCGCGCACCGTGACGAACGTGGCCGTGAAGGCCAGCCAGCTCAGCAGAGCTGACCGCTGGCTGTCGTCCATCTCCTCGCGGAACGCGGTCCGGGTGGCTGGCGCCAGCGCAGGCGTTTGGGTTGTCACATGCGCACCATACCCGTCCGCCGCCTGCCCCTGGGGGACGGCGGACGGCGGGTGACGGGGGGCGTCAGCGAGCCGGCCGGCGCTCATCCGTACGGCATGAAGCAGATGCCCGCATGGCCCGTCTGGTGGGCGCACTTGTCGGCGATGCTGCCGTCGCTGTTCATGTAGTTATCGCTGGCGATCCACAGGCCGCGGGAGGTGACCAGCATGTCGTCGGCGCCGAGCCCCTGTGACCTGGTGGGGTTCCACATCACGCCGCCGTTGGACACGGACAGGCCCACCATTCCCTGCGCGTCGATCGCGTTCGGGCCCATGTTGTTGCAGCCATGCCTGTTGTCCGCCCATCGCTCATGGCCGCCGAAGTAGGCAGTGCGGGAGTCCGCCGCGGTTGAATACAGGGAGTCACAGCCGGTGTAGTTGATCCACTCGCGGCGGACCTTCTTCTCCGTCACGGGGAAGGCCACCGCCGCGTCGCACAGCCCGTACCTCTTCCCGCCGCCGGAGAGGCCCAGCGGATGGTCGCCGGTGTCGGCGAGGTAAATTCTGCGGCTGTCCGGCGCCCAGGCCGCCTCGCGCACGTAGAACGGCTCGCTGTCGCTGCAGTGCCCGTCGAACTCGGGGGAGTGCCACTTCGTGACCGTGGCCTCCGTCGAGCCCAGGCGGAGCATGACGATCTGCTCGCGGTGCACGCCTCCCACGGAGGTGAAGTCACCTTCGGCCAGCAGGCGGTAGCCGGACGGGCTGACCTGCTGGTTGTACACCCGGGTCCGGTTCTCTTCGACGCCGGAGTACTTGTAGTGCCCGGAGACCCCCAGGTTCAGGTAGCCGTCGTCGAGGCCGGTCTGGTGGCTGAGGCTGGCGTAGTAGTTGAGCCCGGAGCCGTTGATGGAGGTGAAGAAACCGCCGGCCAGCACGTGCCCGTCATGCACCACCAGCGTCTCGACCGTGGCGTTCGCGTCGCGGGCGAAGCCGGTCCGCACCTTGCCCGTCGACGTGCTGACCTTGGCGATGTTCCTGGCGGTCTTCCCGTGCACCGAACTGAACGACCCGCCCAGGTAGGCGCTGTAGCAGTCGCTGCCGTCGAAGGCGACGGAGTTGACCGTGCCGTCGACGTCTGGTTTCCAGTTGGACATCGTGTAGGGCGAGGTCGCCCGGAAGCTGAACGCGTTGCTCCGGATGTAGGTACGGCCGTTCCACCTGATGTCCTTGAACCTGCCGACCGCGTACATCGTCTTGCCGCACTGCACGAGCTGCCGGACCTGCTCGGTAGCCCCGTCGGGCCGGGATGCGAGCCGGGGTGTGCCGCTGGCCGGATCCGTTGATACCGGGCCTGCCGTCGCCCCTGCGGCCAGGGTCGCCGGAGCGGCCAGCGCCGGGCTGGCGAAGCCAGTGACGGTGACCGCGAGCGCTCCCGCGGCGAGGCTTAGTGGGCCGGCGATCCGGCGGCTACGAAGCATGTCACTCCTGACTAACTATTAACAGTCGTTCGTTTCTATGACACCTAGTCTAGAACCGCAGCGTAGTCGATCAGTCACGCGCAGGAGTATTAGACTCTTTGCGTCGTTTGACGCATTCGCAGATTAGCCGGGGCCGGCGGCCCCGGCGAACCGGCCGCCGGGTGTGCTTGGCTTGCCTGATGAATTCCGATGTGCTCGGCGACCGCCTCCGGCGCGGCGATGTGGTATTCGGGGCCTGGTCCGTGCTTCCCAGCGCCATCAGCGCCCGCATGCTGGCCGCCGGCGGCCTGGATTACGTGGTTATCGATCTCCAGCATGGCGGCGCTACCGAGCAGGACCTGCCAGCGATGACCACGGCGATCAGCCTCGCCGGCGCGGCCCCGCTGGCCAGGGTCCGGTACGCGCACCCGGCCGATATCGGGCGCGCGCTTGACCTTGGCTGCCACGGTGTCATCGTGCCGAACGTCGAGTCGGCGGAGCAGGCAGCGGCCGTGGCCGGGGCATGCCGTTACCCGCCGGACGGATACCGGTCGGCGGGCGGGGTGCTGGCCGGCGGCGGCACGCCGCTGTGCATCGTCATGGTGGAATCGCGCAGCGCTGTCGCCGAGGTTGACGCCACCCTGGCCATCGAGGGGGTCGACGGGATCTACGTCGGCCCCAGGGACCTGTCGCTGTCCCTTGGCTGCGCCCTCGATCCGCGTGACCCGGTGCTCCGGCCCGAGCTCGAGCGCGTCTGGGCCGCCTGCGCTGCCGCCGGGAAGCCGGCCGGCGTGCACGCTTCGGATGGCGCCACCGCGCGGCTTTACCTGGAGGGCGGCTGCCGGATCATCACCGTCGCCGTCGACGGCGTGGCACTGCAGCGCGGGGCCGGCCACGAGCTCGCCGCCGCCCGCGGCTGACGCCTGTCCTCAGGAGGCGGCGCAGCTCCCCTCAGGAGGCGGCCCAGTTTCCCTGCGCGGGGCCGGCCAGCGGCGCGGCCGGGTTCGCGGCGGGCAGCGAGGACGGGCTGACGAATGTGCTGCCGGATGGCCCGGCCAGCACGGCCTCGTGCAGCGCGCTGCCCTTCAGGTACTTTCGCCAGGACAGGAACCACTCAGTCCAGCCGTTGTCCCAAGCCCCCGCCCTGGGGCTGCCGGTGACGGTCACCGGATCGCCGGGCAGTTCCATCTTGTAGTACGCCTCGGCGTCGGCGGGCGGCATGTTCACGCAGCCGTGGCTTACGTTGACGTAGCCCTGCTCGCCGACCGACCAGTACGCGTCGTGCAGGTAATCGCCGGTCCAGGTGAACCGGACCGACCAGGGCACTTCGAGCTGGTATCCGGGGCCCTTCATCAGGACCGGGTTGCCCTTGTCGATGGTCAGGTAGGTGCCGTTCGGCGTGTTGTCACCTGGCCGGCCGGTGCTGATCGGCCAGCGGTCCAGCAGCTTGCCGTCCCGGTAAAGCTTCATGTGGTGTGACGCCGTGCTCGCCACCACGATCAGCGACCTGCCGATACTGAACGACTGGGTCAGCGTGTGGGTGCCGTAAACGCCCGGGGCGCCCTCGACGCCGTCCAGGTGGCCGGTGAAGCTCACCTTGGTCCGGGCGGGCCAGTAGCCACGCGGCCGGAAGTCCAGGGTCTGGTCGCCGTCCCAGTACCAGGCGCCGACGACCGGCTTGGAGGTCGTCAGCTGGAGCGATCTCTCCACCGCCGCCTTGTCGGTAATCGGCTGGCTGAAGCTGAGCATGATCGGCATGCCGACGCCGTACGTCTTGTGGTAACCCTCGAAGATCAGCGTCTGGAACGTACGAGCCGGCCTCAGCGTGCGGAACGCGGCTGTCCGGGTGACTGCCTGGCCGGACGCGCTGATCCCGCGCGCGGTGACCGTGTAACGCGCCGACGTGGCCAGTGTCCAGGTGCTGTGCCATCGAGTCCTGGCGGCGTTCAGCATCCCGGTCACTGCGCCGTCCTGCGGACCGTCCGCAGGGCCCGCCGCCTGGCCGCCCGCGTAATCCGCAGTCACCGCGGTGATCGTGCCGTCGGACGCCGTGACCGTGATCCCGTCGCCCGGATTGGCGTGCCTGATGCCGTCAGCTGGGGTGATCGACAGCCGCATGCCGACGATCGCCGGCGAGCCTTTGCCGCCGGGCGCGGCCCCCGGGGAGCTGCCCTGGCATCCGGCGAGGAGCAGGCACAGTGCGCCGCCGAGCGCGGCCGCGGCGACGCCGCCCCGGCGCCAGCCTGGCGGAAGCCCGCCCCGGCGCCAGCCTGATGCGCTGTCTTGCCGCACCGGGCCTCCTCAGGCCGACGGAACATGCCGGCGGTTGCGTTCCAACAGTATGCGTGCCGGGCGATGCGGACGAACCGGGCGACGCCGCCTGCCGCCCGCGCCGAGGAGTGCGGTGGCGCCGGCCAGTGCCGCGATCCCGGTGGCGGTCCACGGAACGTAATCGCCGAACCGGTCATAGGGCGTCCGGGCGGAGGCCGCCGGGAGCTGCAGCCGGACCAGGGTGACGCCGCGCTCGCCCGGCCCGGCCCATGCGAGCAGCCGCCCGCGCGGGTCAAACGCGGCCGAGTCGCCGGTCAGGGCGGCCTGGACCACCGGGCGCCCGGTCTCGGCGGCGCGCCGCCCGCCGCGTGCGGCGGGGGGCGCCCGGGCCCACCCCACCCCGCCCCCCAGGCACGGGGGAACCGGGG
>Ga0302326_10013493_pt1 | contig 17310 bp, 10 predicted proteins | sample Palsa_T0_3_FD_202264 | JGI IMG/M metagenome (GOLD analysis project Ga0302326, IMG submission 202264) | Peat permafrost microbial communities from Stordalen Mire near Abisko, Sweden - Palsa_T0_3 | ecosystem: Environmental > Terrestrial > Soil > Palsa > Peat permafrost | place: Sweden: Abisko... | reverse complement strand
GATCCGCATGGCGTAGTCCCAATATTCGGACGGCGCCGAATCAGGCTGTCGATCCACGACGCTCAGATGTCGGCCCTATTTTGGTGCACCGCAGCCAATCCCCACGGGCGCAAATGGAACTTTGCCATGGAACTTTGCCTACTGAACGTCAGTTCTTACCCACATTAGTAGTGGTTGGCATGGATCGGGTCTCGAGGATTCCTGCCGACTTCATGGCGGTCGTTTGCGGCTCCCAACACAGAAAGCGGAAGCCCGACGGGCCGCGTTCAAAAGAAATTGGGAGATCACACTGTGCGCACTCATCTTGTTGATGGAATCTCATCGGCGTGGCGGCTGCTGCTCGTCTTACTCGGAGCCTTCTTCTCCTACGCGCCTGCGACGCAGGCCGCTACGGCCGCTGCCGGCTGGACTCCGACGGCGACCCAAGCCATAACCCTTACGAATTTTACGATCCACGCGACGTCGCTTGGACCACTCGCAGGCACGACGCCGCTGCGGATCGTGGTGGGCTTGCGCCTGCAGAACGAGGCGCAGCTCAATAGCGCGATCCTGGCCATCAACACTCCTGGCAATCCCTCCTATGGGAAGTTTCTGACGCCGGCTCAGTTCAACGCGAACTATGCTCCGAGCTCCACGCAGATCAAGGCCGTGGAATCGTATTTGACCCAGATGGGGCTTACCAACGTAGCCGCGCCATCAAACGGCTTATACGTCACTGCATCCGGCACTGCAGCGGCGGTCGAAGCCGCATTCAATACGACCCTGTGGCAATACCAGGTCTCCGGCCCGAACGGTGAGCCTGCACGTACGGTTTACGCCAACACCCAACCGGCGCAAGTGCCCAGCGCACTCGGCGGGATCGTGCTGTCGGTCGTCGGTTTGCAGACCATAGACACCATGCACACCTTTATTGGCAGCTGGCCGACGGGCGCACCGCTACCCCCGGTTCCACCCGCGACGACCCCCGCGAATCCCGCGACGTTCACGCCGCAGGATTTCTGGAAGGTATATGACGTCGGCGCGATACCGACGGCCTCCACTACCACCATCGCGATTTTCGCCGAGGGCAATCTGGCTGGCATCGTGCCAACTTCAGCCAATCCCAGCGCAGCGAATGATCTGCGCCAGTTCGAGAGCGAGAACAAGCTGCCGCAGGTCGCGGTGAAGGTCGTCCAGGTGGGCCTCGGCAGCACCGACACCAGTGGCGCGATCGAATTTGACATGGACACCCAGGAGTCCACCGGCATGGCCGGCGCGGTGAAGGAACTCATCGTGTACGACGCCGATTCGATGAACGACGTCGATCTCATCCCGGGCTTCAACGCTTTTGTGACCGAGGATCTGGCGCAGGCAGGCAGCGCCTCATTCGGCGGCTGTGACACGCTCGAGTACGTCTCCGGTGCCATGCCGCTTTACGATCAAATATTCCGCCAGGCGGCGGTGCAGGGCCAGACGGTATTCGCCTCGACCGGTGATTCAGGTTCCGCCTGCGGCGTCGTGGGCGACACCAACGGCGTGCCGCTCTCGGGCGTTCCCGCAATGGTGGAGTTCCCCGCCTCGGATACCTATGTGATGGGGGCAGGCGGCACGACCATCCTGGTCGATTCAAGCTTCAACGTCATTGAGACGACCGCCTGGGATGCGGGCGGCGGCGGCTTCTCGGTGTGGGAATACTCGGGAGCGTGGCAGACGCCGTTCGTGCCGGTAGACGCTGGGAGCGCGGTAGCGGGCGTAGGCAAGGGTCTGCCCGATATCGCCATGGATGCAGATTTCCTGCTGTCGCCGGCGGGGTTTGTCAGCGGTGGCAGCGACACTTCCAACGGCGGCACGAGTCTCGCCTCGCCTCTGTCGCTCGGTTCCTGGGCGCGAGTTGAAGGCGCGCACAAAAACGTGCTCGGCTTCGCGGGACCGGCGCTCTACGCGCTCGCAACCCCAGGCCTGCCGTTCTCCACCATCTCGGGAATGACCGACATCACCCTCGGCAGCAACGGCCTCTACGCGGCGACTCCCGGTTGGGACTTTACGACTGGCCTTGGGTCATTTGACGTCGCCGGCGTCAGTGCCCTGGTCGGCCTCAGCAGTAGCAGCAGCGGCGCACTGTCGCCGTGTGTATTGCCGGGTACGCTCGTCGTCTCGCAGAAGGAGGGCAGTCAAACAGGCGCTCCCGCCAACGAAGAGGACGACGTTACGGGAGTCTCGTTCGCGGAGCCATACCCGGCGTCGACTGCTCCGGAAACGCTCGAGATCACCATGAACGTGGGCAATCTCGCCGCTTTGCCGGCGCTGCCGCCCAACACGTACTGGAAGGTGTATTTCAGTTATAAGGGACAAGCCTATTTCGTGGACATGGATACGGTCCTTCCCTCAGGCACACCCGCGGCCCCGGAGTTCGTCTACGGCGTCACGACGCCGAATGGGGCGGGCGGCACGGGGGACTCGACCCTGGGTACCATCACTGGCACGTACAGCACCACCGCGAGCACCATTACCTGGACGTTGCCGGCCAAACTTATCCTGCCGCCGGTTGGGACATTCCCGAACGTGACTGCCGGCACGAGCGGTACTCCTCCAGGGGCCGGAGCGCAGCTGTCGGCCGTCCACGGCGTCACGCAGCTTCTTGCCGGTGCGGACGCCGGCTTGCTTGAGACGATCGACACGAGCCCGAGCGGCACTTACACGTTAGTCGGCAATGCGGCCTGCAATCCGGCGGCAGCGGTGATTGCGCTGCTGGCGGCAACACCAACCAGCGGGACCACGCCGCTGGCAGTGACTTTGGATGCCTCAGCATCGCACCCGCCGTTGAACGGAGGAAAGATCAAGGAGTACACATTCAGCTTCGGCGATGGCACCACCGCCGTAACCCAGACGACCCCCACCGTGAAGCACTCGTACTCGGCGGTCGGCACCTACAAGGCGGACGCCGTGGTGACCGACACCGGCGGAGGAACCGGCACTTCCGCGAGTGTCGCGATTACCGTGAAGTCGGCGACACCTGCGCCGACGGCGGCGATTGCCGCGACGCCGAGCAGCGGCACGGCGCCCATGAAGGTCAGCTTCAACGCCTCGGGGTCCCATGATCCCAATAGCGGCGGCTCGATCAAGCAGTACAGCTTCAACTTCGGCGACGGCAGCGCATATGTGGTGCAGACAACGCCGACCGTGAGCCACACGTACAGCGCCGCCGCGAATCACATCGCGAGCGTCACGGTCACGGACGCCGAAGGCGGCACGGCTTCCGCGTCGGTGACGGTGAAAACTGCGCAGTGATGTTGCCACTGCGAAGGCGGATTGAGAAAAAGTCTCCGCAGCAAAGCTGCGCAGACCACCGCCAGCGTCGGGGTGTATTCATGGTGAGCGTCGGTATTTGACCCTGCAGCAGGAGCCGCCTGGGCCCAAGAATCTCGCGCAGGAGCTGCGCTCCTACGGCGCGGGCTTCTTCAGAGCGTCCTTGTAGGCCTTGGCAAAGGCTTCGACGTAGGTGTGCGGCAGGTGATCGGCCGGCATCTCAATGAGGCTGCGATAGAACTCGGCGTACAGATCCCAGTAGCCCGCGCGGCCAGCACCGCGCAGCTTGCCGCGCTTGGTGACGCGCTCGAAGCGCGCCTCGAGTTCCTTCGGGTCGAGGCGGTCGACGAATTCGATGAATGCCGCCCGTAACGCGAGCGCGGATGCGGCCTCGTGAGCCTTGGCGGCGCCCACGGTCTCGCGCAGCCACTGCACGGCGTCGATCTGCCGGGTTTCATGCTGATTCAGAAGATTGACCAGAAGCTCCTCGACCGCCGATCCGGCGAGCGACGGCCGCGGATCGTCGGCTTCGGTGTGGATTTCGATGCGAAAGCGGTTGCGGATCTCATTGCGCGCACGCTCCAGATCCTTCAATCCGACGAGTGCCTCGCGCAGCAGCTGACCGGCGAGATGCATCAGCCGTGTCTGGGCATCCGCCGGCAGGCGCTCGTTATCGATGCCGGCGCCGCGGCAGAATGCGGCAAGACCGCTTTGCACGTCGAAGAGTGCAGGAAGACTGGTGCGATTCTTGGGATTGCGGCCCGCGGCTTTCGCGAGGCGCGCGATGCGGCGCGCAATGGCTGCATCATCAAGCCCTGGGGAGGTCTCCGCGAGGACCTGTGCCGCAGAGGGTCCCTCCTCCATGCTTTGGCCGAATGCCGTGACAGGTAGGCCGCTCGCGGCCGGCGGATCCGGAACCAAAAGATCGCCCAGATCGAGCGCGGTCCCGAGGTCAGGCTGCGCCGTCCGGTCGACGGTACGCAGCGCTCCGAAGCTGGTTGGCACGGCGGTGGTCTGCGGCGCAGCAGGGGAGGCTTTGTGTGACTCCTCTTCGACGGCGACGGCGAGCTGGTACTCCCCCACCCGCAGTACGTCGCCCGTACACAGTTGTCGCGCGACGTCCTTGCCGAGCGGCTGCTCGTCCTCGTTGACGTACACGCCGTTGGTACTCAAGTCCTCGACGAAGTAGCGTCCGTCGCGCCAGGCAATGCGGGCGTGGCGCGCCGAGACGTAGCGCTGCGGGTCAGGCAGCACCCAGTCGTTGCTTAAGGCGCGCCCAATGGTGGCGCCGGCCGCGTCCAGCACGATAGTGCTACGTTCACCCAGCAACTGCCGATGATCACTGACGACGCTCAGACGTAGCGCCATGATTGCCCCAGAGGCCGTAAAAGGCGTGTCACTTCGATGTCGCGCGCGCACAGCCGCTTCCCCGGCGCGCCCGGACATATAATGTACGCAGCAACATAGCAGTCAGCGAGCCTCGACCCCATGGCACCCAGTCACATTTTCAAGATTATGTTCGTGAATCAGGGCAAGGTTTACGAAGTGTACGCCCGCAAAGTGAGCCACGGGACCCTGTTCGGCTTCCTGGAGGTGGAGGATCTGGTGTTCGGCGAGCGCTCCTCCGTGGTCGTGGATCCGGGCGAAGAGCGCATCAAGGGCGAATTCGAAGGGGTAAAACGAACCTACCTGCCGCTGCACTCGGTGCTGCGGGTCGATGAGGTGAAAAAGCAGGGAATCAGCAAGATCACGACTTTTGAGGGGGGTAACGTCAGTCAGTTTCCCGGGGCGCTGTATGCGGCGCCGCCGCGCGACTCCCCGCCCAAGAAGTAGCGACCCGTCCCCATCATGCTCGAGATCCCCGGTTCGACGGCGCTATCTTCCTTCCGTATCCGCAAACTCCTCGAGCGCCTGAGGGCGCTCGACCCGGCCGTCACCCGTCTCACCTCGGCGTTCGTCCATTTCGTCGATGTGGAGCGCCCCTTAAGTGCACGGGATACGGACATCCTGCAGAACCTTTTGAGCTACGGCGGCCGCGCGCCATTAAGCACTGCGCCACCGGCGAGCGCGGACGCAGGCGGCCGGCTCGTTCTTGTCGTGCCGCGCGCGGGCACGATTTCGCCCTGGTCAAGCAAGGCGAGCGACATCGCGCACGTATGCGGGCTTGCGGCCGTACGGCGCATCGAGCGCGGCGTCGCCTATCGGGTGCACTCATCCGGCGGGCTCGATCGTGCAAGTCTCGCGCTCCTTGCGAGCGTGCTCCACGATCGCATGACCGAGATGGTGCTGTTCGACTCTTCCGACGCAGCACAGCTTTTCGTGCACGCCGCACCGCGGCCACTGGCGCGGATCTCGCTTGCGATCGGGCGCGCGGCGCTGGAGCGCGCCAATGCGGATCTTGGTCTCGCCCTCTCGGAGGAGGAGATCAACTATCTGTACGCGAATTTCGGACGCCTGGCGCGCGATCCCACCGACGTCGAGCTCATGATGTTCGCACAGGCCAACTCAGAGCATTGCCGGCACAAGATATTCAACGCCAGTTGGAGCATCGACGGGCAGGAACAGGAGAAATCGCTGTTCGCCATGATCAAGAACACTTATGCGCAGAGTCCGGACGGCGTGCTGTCGGCATATCGGGACAATGCGGCCGTCATTGCAGGCAGCGTAGGGGTGCGCTATTTCGCCGCCCCAGGCAGCGGCATCTACCGCGGCGTCAGCGAGCCGATCGACATTGCGATCAAAGTTGAGACGCACAACCATCCGACCGCCATTTCGCCGTTTCCCGGCGCTGCGACGGGCTCGGGCGGAGAGATTCGCGACGAGGCCGCGACCGGCTTCGGCGCGAAGCCCAAAGCGGGCCTGACGGGATTTTCCGTCTCGCACCTGCGCATTCCCGGATACGAGCGCCCCTGGGAGGGCAATTTTAGCCGGCCGGCGCGCATCGCTTCGGCTTTGGAGATCATGCTCGAGGGGCCGATCGGTGCGGCATCTTTCAACAACGAGTTCGGGCGCCCCGCTATCTGTGGGTACTTTCGGACCTTTGAAGAGCATGCGGCGAGTGACAGCACGCATCGAATTCGCGGCTATCACAAGCCCATCATGATTGCCGGCGGACTAGGCAACGTGCGTCGCGCGCACGTGACCAAGGGTGAGGTGCCCCTGGGCGCCAAGCTCGTCGTGCTCGGTGGTCCGGCCATGTTGATCGGTCTCGGCGGTGGTGCATCCTCTTCGATGGGCAGCGGTGCCAGCACGGAGGATCTTGACTTCGCCTCCGTGCAGCGCGGCAACGCCGAGGTGCAGCGACGCGCACAGGAAGTCATCGATGCCTGCTGGGCGCTCGGGCCGCAAAATCCGATTCTGCTCATTCATGACGTCGGCGCCGGCGGCCTTTCGAACGCTGTCCCGGAAGTCGTCGCGCACAGCGCGCGCGGCGCGCGCATTGAGCTGCGCTCCGTGCCGAGCGCGGAGAGCGGAATGTCGCCCATGGAAATCTGGTGCAACGAGGCGCAGGAGCGCTACGTGCTCGCCATCGCGGCCGATAGGGTTGAGGATTTTGGGAAGCTCGCCGCGCGCGAGCGCTGTCCGTTCGCCGTCATCGGCGCGGTCGATGCGAGTGGAGAACTCGTCGTGCACGACTCGCTCTTTGACAATGAGCCCGTCGACATTCCCATTGACGTGCTGCTCGGCCGCACGCCGCGCATGCGGCGCCACGCGCGCAGCATCGCGCCTCACACCCGAGCCTTCGATGCGGCGCGCATCGATCTTACCGAGGCGGCCTATAGAGTCCTGCGCTTCCCGGCCGTCGCAGATAAGACCTTTCTCATCACCATCGGCGATCGCAGCGTCGGCGGCCTCATCAGCCGCGACCCGATGGTCGGTCCCTGGCAGGTGCCCGTGAGCGATGTGGCCGTGACCCTGGCTGACTACCACGGCCACGCCGGGGAAGCGATGGCGATCGGCGAGCGCTCGCCGGTTGCAGTACTGAACGCGCCCGCCTCCGGGCGGCTCGCGGTGGCGGAAGCCATCACCAATATTCTTGCCGCCGACATCGAGTCTCTAAAGAAGATCCGTCTGTCCGCCAACTGGATGGCCGCCTGCGGTGAGCCAGGCGAGGATGCTGCGCTGTATCAGACGGTGCGCGCCATCGGCGAGGAGCTGTGTCCGCAACTGGGTATCGCCATTCCCGTCGGCAAGGATTCACTGTCGATGCGGACGACGTGGCGCGAGGGTGAGGTCGCGAAGAGCGTCGTCGCGCCGGTGTCGCTCATCGTATCCGCCTTCGCGCCGGTCGGTGATGTGCGGCGCACGCTCACCCCAGAGCTGCGCCGCGATAGCGGCGCAACCTCGCTATGGCTCATCGATATCGGTCACGGCAGGAATCGCCTGGGAGCATCGGCGCTGACGCAGGTCTATGCGCAGCTTGGGACGGAGAGCGCTGATCTCGATGACCCTCACCGGCTCTTGCAGTTCGCAAGCGCCCTTGCGAGTCTCAAAGCGGCAAACTTCGTGCTCGCGTATCACGATCGCTCCGACGGCGGTCTCTTCGCAACACTCGCCGAAATGGCCTTCGCCGGACATTGCGGCCTTGAGATTTCATTGCCGCAGACGCGCGGTGGAGCCGTCGAGCAGCTCTTTGCCGAGGAGCTTGGAGCGGTGATCCAGGTGCGCATCAGCAATGAGGCGCAGGTTGCCGCGCTCCTCGGCAGCCACGGCTTTGGCGCGCATGCATTTCGTATCGGCGCGCCGGTGCTCGAAGGGGCGGGGGAGATGCGGATCCGCATCAGCGTCGGCACACTCGTATTTGATGAGTCATGGGCCGATCTGAAGCGCGCGTGGTCGGAAACATCCTGGCAGATGCGCCGCCTGCGCGATGACCCTCAATGCGCCGATGAGGAGTTTGCCGCCGGCAGCAAGGATACGGATGCAGGCCTGTCCGTCGCACTGACGTTTGATCCGCAGGAGGACGTGGCGGCGCCCTACATCATGCGCGGCGTTCGACCGGCGGTTGCGATTCTGCGGGAGGAGGGCGTCAACAGCCAGGTTGAGACCGCCGCCGTGTTTGATCGCGCCGGCTTCGAGCCGCACGACGTGCACATGACGGACCTGCTCGAGGGGCGCCGCTCGCTTTCCGACTTCAAGGGTCTCGTCGCCTGCGGCGGCTTCTCCTACGGTGATGTGCTCGGGGCCGGGGAGGGATGGGCAAAGTCAATATTATTCCACGCCGGGGTGCGCGAGGAGTTCTCGCATTTTTTCGCGCGCACCGACAGCTTTGCACTCGGGATCTGCAACGGCTGCCAGATGTTTTCGGCCTTGCGGAGCCTCATTCCCGGCACGGAGCACTGGCCGCGCTTCGTGCGCAATGTGAGCGAGCAGTATGAGGCGCGATTATCGCTCGTTGAAATCCGCCCCTCACCCTCGGTTTTATTGGCGGGAATGGCGGCCTCTTATTTGCCGGTCGCGGTCGCGCACGGGGAAGGCCACGCGGAGTTTGCCTCGCGTGCCGCGGCCGAGGCCTGCGCGGCAAGCGGTCTTGTGGCCTGCCGCTACGTGCATCACGACTTGAGCGTCGCGACGACCTACCCGTTCAACCCGAGCGGCTCGCCCTTCGGCCTTGCTGCGCTCGCCAACACAGACGGCCGCTTCACCATCATCATGCCGCACCCGGAACGCTCGTTCCGCTACGCGCAGAATTCGTGGCGACCCAAGGACAGCGGCGAATATAGCGGCTGGATGCGGCTCTTTCGTAACGCCCGGCGCTTCGTGGATTGACCGCGACTCAAAGCGAAATTCGGCGCATCCCGTTTAAGCCGGATGCGCAGCGGAACTCGCGCGGCTTGCGATTACGGCGCGCCAACAGCTTGGCGTGGGTTCTCTCGTACCTGCGGTCCGATCGCGATCCAGGCCTTGCGAATCTCGCCCAGCAGACTCGACACCTCGTTGATGCAGGCGACATCGGTCTCGAGATTGGCGCGCAACAGGCGGCGAATCATGTATTCGTACAGATCGCTCAGATTCTGGGCGAGACTGCCGCCCTCAGCCATGTTCAAGATCCCGCGCAGCTCGCCAATGATTTTGACGCAGCTGTGCAGCAGCTTCGCCTTGCGAACCAGATCACCGCGCTCGATGCAGCTGCGCGCCACACCCATGCGTTCCATGGCTGCATTCATCAGCATCAGCACCAAGCCGTGCGAGTCTGCCGAAGCCACCCCACCGTGTACGGCGTTGCTCTGATAGGCGGCCATGTTGGCGCTGCGTGAGAAGGCGTTCATGCCGCAACACTACCTGTAGTCTTGGTCATGTAGCGTTTAACGGCCGGGGCGGCGCGCACTTGAGCCGCCGCACTGCGTGTCGCGACTTTAGTTTGAGTTGTTGTCGCCGCCAACCTTGGGCAGATCGGAGAATGCCTGGGTGAGATACGCTGAGGTCGTCTGCAGCGATGACAGCAGCGTATTCAGCGCGGAGAACTGCTGCGTCATGCTCGCAGTGAGCGCGTTTTCCTCGTTCGTGAGATCGGTGCTCTGCTGTGTGAGGGCGTTATTCTGCTGCACGAGGGTTTGGCTGTAGGAGTCGACCGGCCCGGCGTTGCCGAGCGCTGCCGTCAGCTGCGTATTCAATTGCGCGCCAATACCGTTGCTGGAGCTGAAGAGCTGGCTCACGGCGGTGAAGTTGCTCGTCAGCGCATTTTGCAAAGTGCCGCTGTTCAACGCCAAGGTGCCGTCGCTTTGCGTCGTGACACCGATACTCGCGAGCGAGTTGTCGGCCGATGCTGCGCCGCTGACGATGCCGTGCACGACACCTTCGATCTGGTTCTGAATGCCGGTGAGGAGCGCATTGCCGAGCATGGGGCCCGCCGTGCCGGAGCTGGCATCGTAGCCGCCGAGACTCGAGAACGTCTGCACCAGAGTGTTGTACGCGGCGACGAAGTTATTGATGTTGGTCGCGACGGTCGACGTATCGTTCGATACCGTAACCGTCGCATTGCTGCCCGCGGCAGTGGTGGCGGCGAGATTGAGCGTCACCCCGCTGATGGCGCCGGTGACGGTGTTGCTCGGGCTCTGGTAGCTTACGCCGGCGACGTTCACGATGGCATCCTGCGCCGCGGCTGCCTGGGTGTAATTGGTGGTTACCGTAGGGCTGTAGTCAAGCTGTGCGAGGCCACCATCTCCGCCGCTGGTGCTGACTTGGATGGTATTGCCGGCGCCCGTCAGGGCCGAAGCGAGTACCAGGTGCGCGCCGTCCGTGCCCTGAACGAGGGTGGCCGTGATGCCGGGATTGCCGGTCGCGGAGTTGATCGCAGAGGCTATGCCGTCAAGCGTGTTGTCGCTGCTGTCGATATTGATGCTGAAGCTTTGTCCACCGAGCGACAGTGTGACTGTGCCGGTTCCGATGGCGGCGTCGCTGCCACCCGCAAAGGCCGTCGACACCAGCTGCTGCGCCTGCGCAAGCTGCGTGACGCCGATGCTGTAGGTTCCCCCTACTGCACTTGAATCTGCCGTGGCCGTGAAGGCTGATTGATCGCTGCTGCTGGCCGTGAGCGCGCTGAAGGAAGTGGGTGTGTCGAGTGAGGAGAGCGCGCCTTGAAAGGTCGCAAGTGCACTCTTCAACGTGCCGAGCGCCGAGATCTGCGCGGTGACTGCGCTCGTCTGACTCGCGTTGTTCGCCACCTGAGCGGCATAGGTCGCGGTGACGAGCTGTGAGACGAGTGAACTCACGTCGATCACCGAACCGCCCGTGGCGCCGCTGCCTGAGCTACTGGCGATGGAAACCACGGGTGTGGTCGGTGCCACGGTGGTCGTGCCTATGGTACTCATGTGATCTCCCGTCCGATCCCAGCGAATGGCCGTCAGCGCGAAAATGACGAGGGCGAGAACCTTGCGGTTCTCGCCCCGACGTCATCTGAAGCGTAGACGTTTTCTGTCATCAGCTAAGCTTGCTCAAGAGTGTCAACACGTTCTGCGGGATCTCGTTCGCCTGCGCCACCATCGCGGTGCCTGCCTGCTGCAGGATCTGCGCCTGGGTCAGCTGCGAGGTCGCCTGCGCGTAGTCCGTGTCCTGAATCGAGCTGCGCGCGCTGCTGAGGTTGGTCGAGGCCGTCTGCAAGCCCGAGACTGCGGCTTGGAAACGCGCCTGGTAGGCGCCCAATTGAGCGCCCGTAGCATCGATCTGCTGCAGCGCCGCGTCCACCGAGGTGATGGTCGCGTTGGATGCGGCGACCGTGAGCACGTTGGTGTTGGCGAGCGAAGTCCCGGATAGCGCCGACACTGTCGTTGCCGCCGTCAAACCAGAGTTCGTGACCGTACCGCCGATGACGAGCTGGCCGCCGGCAACGCCGGCATAGTTCACCGCATAGGTCGAGGTCTTGGTGCCTGCAGCGCCGACGCCCGTGCCCGCGGCCGTCAAAGTGCCCGTATAGGCGAGCACGATGTTGGCGCCGGAGCTTGAACTCGTGCCGTTCGACAGCGAGATATTGGCGCCGTTGTTGGTCGCGGTCACGCCGGTGGCGGCGGAAACCGCATTGATCGCGCTCGTGATGTTGGCAAGATCGGTCGCCTCGACGCCCGTGGTCGTGATCGTACCCGTCGCCACGCCGTCGATCTGGATCGTGCCCGTAAGCCCGGCAGCGCCCACGTATGCAGTACCGTTGAGCGTGTTCGCGGCCGCGGTGGCCGTGACACCCGTGAGATCCGCCGAATTGATGGCCGAGGCCAGCGAATAGGCGTCCGTGTTTACAGTGCCCGTGCCGACCGCCGTGCCGTTGATCGTGAGGGCGGCAAGGTTCACCGTCGTCCCGCCGGTCAGTGCGCCGCCTTGGCTGGTGGCGGTGTAGGTCTGACCGAGGTTCGCGCTGCGCGCGCTCGCAATCGAGCCGATGGAGATCGAGTCGCCGACATTGGCACCGGTCTGGAACACCTGGCCCTGGAAGCTGCCGTCAAGAAGATTGACGCCGTTGAAACTCGTGGTCGTCGCGACGCTGTCGATGTCTGCTTCGAGCTGCGTGACCTGGTCGTTGAGCGACTGACGGTCGCTCGCGCTGTTGGTCGCGTTGAGCGATTGCACCGCCAGATCGCGAATGGTCTGCAGATCCGTCGTGATTTCGCTGAGCGCACCGTTGGCGGTCTGCGTGAGCGACACGCCGTCGTTAGCGTTCTGCACAGCCTGATTCAAGCCATTGATCTGCGAAGTCATGCCATTGACGATGGCGTAGCCGGCCGGATCGTCTGCGGCGGTGTTGATGCGCAGACCCGTGGAGAGCTGCTCCAGCGACGTGGCAAGCTGGGTGCCCGAATTCGTGAGCGCGTTTTGCGCAACGAGCGAGTTAACGTTGGTATCGAGGACTAATGGCATGGCCTGTGACTCCTGGTGTTTCGATCAAACGCCGGACTCCAGTCCGTCGTTACCCGCGGCGTCGGGCCGCTTGCACTTCAGCCTCGTTATCGGTGCGGCGGGGATGAACTTGAATGTGCGGAGGCACAATCGACGAAACTGCCAAATGCATCACAATCTAGCTCAGGTAATTGAACAGGGAGAGCTTCGAGAGCGACGCGTAGGACTCCTGGGCGGCCTGCAGGCCCACCTCTTCGGTATTGAGCTGCGTGACCGCGGCGGCGTAATCCACGTCCGAAAGCTGCGAGACGGAGGTCTGCAGGTCCGTCTGCTGGCTTTGCGCAGTCGACTGCGAAGAGGTGATCGCATTAAGCCGCGCGCCCACCGAGGCCTGCACATTGTCAACGTTGGTGATGGCGCCGCCGAGCTGCTCGAGGGCGCTGTTGATTTGCGATGTCAGCTGCCCCGGGTTAAGCGTGGTCGAACTGAGCGTCGTGATGAGGCTCGACAAGGTGCTGAAGGCGCTCGCGTTGCCGGCCGGTGCGACGCTGAACTTGTCCCCCGCCGCAGGCGTGCCGCTGACGGTGACCTGCACGCCGTTGAAGGCGATGGTCCCGGGACTTGAGTACGTGCCCGAGGCGACGACCGTGTTGGCGCTGTTGGTCACCTGGTACTGAGTGGGACTCGTGAACGAGATGGTGTAAGTGTCCGGCACCCAGGCAGAGAGATTCGTGACGCTGCCCGCGTCGATCGAGGCGGTGCCGGTATTGCCGGAGCCCGCGGCCGTGGTGAAGGTGCCGTTGCCGGCGGGAATGTTCATGAATACCGAGGCGCCGGTATCGCCGCCAGAGACTCGCTGATCGGCGCTGATCTGGATCTGATTCACCGCATCCGCTCCGGAATAAGTGACCGAGTTGCCAGACTGCGCAAAAGGCTGCGTCGAGCTTGCATAGCCGCCGAAGAGATAGTTGCCGTTGCTGTCCGTGCTGTTGGCGATGCCGACCAGTTGCTGCAGCTGCTGTTGCAGCTGGGCTGCGATGTTCTGGCGCTCCGAGGTGGACAGCGAGGTATTGTTGGCCTGCACCGCGAGACTCTGTGCGCTCTGCAGCACATTCGTCGCCTGCGTCAGCGCCTGCTCCTCGAGCGTCATGTTGGCGCTGGCGGCCTGGCCGTTCGTGACGTACTGCTGGGATGCCGAGAGCTGGACGTTGAGCTCGTTGACCTGGGCCATGCCGGTAGGATTGTCGGCGGCGTTCTGCAGCTGCAGACCTGTGGAGAGCTGGCTCTGCGTCTGCGAAAGGTCGGCCTCGAGCGCCTCCATTTGCGCGAGTGCGTCGTTCTGGAAACCCACCGTCGAGATTCTCATGCTGTATTGCCGTCCGTAATCGCGGTGATGAGAGAGTTGAATACGGTGCCGGAGGTCTGGATCATCTGCGCGCAGGCCTGATAGGCCTGCTGATACTGCATCAGATCGGCGGCTTCCTCGTCGAGATTGACGCCGGAGAGGTTGCTGCGCGCATCCACCGCCGATTGATTGACCGTCTGCTGTGCGGAGGCATTTGACTGTGCCTGCTGCGTCACGACACCGACTTGGCTGACGAGATTGTTGGCCGCGCTGTTAAGCGAGGTCGTGCCGCCGTTGAGCGCCGCTCCCGACAAGGCGTCGATCATCGCGAACATATTGCTGTTGTCGCCGGTGTTGCTCGCAGAGTTGGGGCTCACGGTAAAGGTGTCGTTCGCTGCCGGCGCGCCGCTGATCGTCACCTGTGCGCCGTCGAAGTCGATGGGAGAGCCGCTCGTGTAGGTGCCGGAGGTGACGACCGCATCGGCGCTATTGAGAACCTGGTAGGTCGTCGGGCTTGTGAACGAGATAGTGTAGGTGCCGGCCACGAAGGTGCTGGGGTTGGTCACGCCCGCGGAAGAGACGGCTCCGGTGCCGGTATTGCCCGTCGCTGCCGTCGCTTGAATGAGCGATGCCGCCGCAATCTGCGCGGGGTTCGTCAGCTGCACGCCAAGCCCGGCGGTCGCCCCCGCCGTCGGTCGGATGAGAAAGCTGTCGCCGTTGGCCGCAGCACCACTCACGGTGATGGAGAGGCCGGCAGCCTGAAACGGATCGGCGCTGGTGCCGGTGCCGGTCATGGCGACCGACTGTCCCGTCGTCGCATCGGTGAGCTGCCAGGCGCCGCCTGTGTATTCGAGCTCGTAATCGTCGCTCGTGAGAGCGCTCAAATTGGTGCGCGTCACGCTGAGCGCCGCGCTGCCTGTGTTGTTCGTGTCCGGCAGGGTCTCGACGGCACCGATGCTGAACATCGCCTGGCCCTGAGCGCCGTTCAGGTTCATGCCCGACTGCTGCTGCTGGTTGACGATAGTCGCGAGGCCGACGCTGATGAGACCCAATGCATTCTGCGCAGGATCGAGCACCTGGCTCTTCACGGCGAGCAGGCCCCCGAGGGTGCCGCCGCTGATCTCCGAGGTGATGTTGGCGGTGGAGCCGCCGCTGCCCACGAGCGCGACGTTGAGGTTCGATGCGTCGTAGGGGTCCGGGGTTGTCGTGAGCTGCTGCGCGGAATTGCCCGTCACCAGCGGCTGGCCGTTGCCGATGAACACGTCCATGGCGCCGCTCGTCTCGGTGACCGTACTGACGTTCACGTATTGGCTCAACTGATCGATGTCCGCATCGCGCTGATCGAGCAGCTGGTTCGGCGACTGTCCGGAGCCTGCCGCCGCGATCTGCTGATTGAGTGTGGCGATGTTGCTCGCGAGGGAGTTGACCTGGGAGACGGCGGTGCTGATCTGCGATTCGACGCCGGAGCTGTACTGCGAGATCTGCGAGTCGTACGACTGCAGCTGCTGCGTGAGCGCCTGCGCCTGACTCAGGAGCGCTTCACGCTGGGCGGTGGAGGAGGGCGAATTCGCCACGGTCTGCAGCGCATTGACGAAGCTCTGCAGGCTCGCCGTCAGACCCGTGCCGGATGCGCTCAACATATTGTCGACCTGCGCCGCTTGCGTCGCGAAGGTATTGAAGCTTGAGTAGCTCGCCTGGGAGGAGCGCACCTGCTGCGCGAGGAGCTCGTCGTAGGAGCGCGAGATGCTCGAGACGTCGACGCCGCCTCCGACATAACCCGTGCCGAGGGTCTGGCCCTGCGCCTCGGTGAGGTTCGCCGTCTCAACGCTGTAGCCGGTCGTGTCGACGTTGGCGACGTTCTGGCTCGTCGTGTCGAGCGCCTCCTGAAAGGCGAGCAAACCCGAGACGCTGGTGGAGAGAAGATCGGCCATGGGTTAGCTCTTCAGAGGAGGTCCGACCTGGGAGGTGATCGGCAGATTGCCCCCGGACTTGAGCGCGGGTGCTTGTGCATCAAGCGTGCCGGCGATCGCCGCGATCTTGTGGGCGTAATTGGGATCCGTGGCATAGCCGCCCTGCTGCAAGGCGGAGGCGAACGCCTGCGTGTTACTGCCCGTATTGAGCGCTGCGGCGTAGCGAGAGTTGTTGCGCAACAGCGCCACATAGTCCTGAAAACTTGCGCTCGCCGAGCTGTAGCTGCGAAATTGAGCGACCTCGCTGACCGCAGTGCCGTTCGAGTACTCGGTCGTGCGCGCGCCGACCGTGGCGGTGCCGGATTCACTGCCCGCCTTCACGCCAAAGAGATTGTTGCTCGAGCGGCCGCTGGCATCGCGCGGCACCGCCTGACCCCAATTGGTCTCGAGCGCCGCCTGGGCAATGAGATGACGTGGATCAACGCCCAACTCCTCCCCGGCTTCTTGCGCCGAGGGCAGGACTTGGCTGATGAAATCTGCGCGCTGCGCGGCGCTCGCGGGAGGGCTGCCTGCGCCCGCGGCGGGGGTAGAGCCGGCGGCTGAGCCTGGCGCGGAAGAGCCCTGCGCGCCTGCCGGCGCAAGTCCGGTGCGCTGCAGCTGCTGCACGAGCATGTCCGCAAGGCCAAGCCCGCGGCCGCGCGTGATGTCCACGGACAGCTGATCGTCAAACATCCCCTGATAGAAATCCTGCTGATCGCTGCCTAGAAGTTTGTCGCCGAAGTTGGCGTCGCGCATGCTCTTGATCATCATGCGCGCGAAAATCGCTTCGAACTGCCGCGCGGTTTCGCGCAGCGCCTTCGGATCCTGGTTCTGCGCCCCGCGTTTGAGCGCGTCGAGCCCGGAGAAGTCGGCATAGGTTTTGACGTCGGGGACGGGCGCTGTCATATCACAATGAGTTCGGCGCGCAGCGCGCCGGCTTCCTTGAGAGCTTCGAGGATTGCGACGAGATCGCCGGGCGCCGCGCCCACCTGGTTCACGGCGCGCACGATCTCATCGAGATTGACGCCCGCCTTGAACACGAACATGCGCGATTCTCCCTGCTGCACATCGAAGGAGCTGCGCGGCGTCACCACGGTCTCGCCGTTCGAGAAAGCATTGGGCTGGCTCACGTCCTGGCGCTCCGTGATCGTCACGGACAAGGAGCCGTGCGCAACGGCCGCTGGCATGACCCGCACGTGCGAGCTGATGACGACCGTACCCGTGCGCGAGTTCACGATGACGCGCGCCGGAGCCTCGCCCGGTTCGATCTCGAGCAATTCGAGCTGTGAGATATAGGAGATGCGCTGATTGGCATCGCTAGGGGCTGTGACCTTGATCGATACCTCATCGAGCGCCTGCGCGGTGCCGGTGCCGAGCATCTTGTTGATGCCTTCGGCGAGCCGCGCC
>Ga0302326_10013489_pt1 | contig 17315 bp, 22 predicted proteins | sample Palsa_T0_3_FD_202264 | JGI IMG/M metagenome (GOLD analysis project Ga0302326, IMG submission 202264) | Peat permafrost microbial communities from Stordalen Mire near Abisko, Sweden - Palsa_T0_3 | ecosystem: Environmental > Terrestrial > Soil > Palsa > Peat permafrost | place: Sweden: Abisko... | reverse complement strand
GACTCCCTCGTGCTTTAACCCGTCGCACCCGCTTTCGTGGCCGCGTCCACCTCGATCAACAGGCCGCTCTTCACGTCATAAATGTAACCGTAGATGGGGATGGAGGACGGGACCAGCGGCTGGGTTCGTATGCGGAGTACGTCGTCGACGACAGCCTGTTTCTGTTCCGGGATGGTGAGCCACTCAATGAACTCTCCCGCACGCGACCCTGGACCTTTGCCGACATCACGAAAACCAGCGGGGGTGAGCTCTGCCGTCTCAAGACTGTTTCCCAGCAAGCCCCGGATGACCTCGTTGGTAAAGAACTCCATGCCGCAGTTTGTGTGATGGATAACAAAGAACTCGCGTGTGCCGAGTAGCTTGTAGCTGATGATCAGAGAGCGAATTGCATCGTCGCTGGCTCGCCCACCGGCATTGCGAATGACGTGTGCATCCCCTTCCGACAGACCAGCGAATTTGGCTGGATCGAGGCGGGCATCCATGCAGGTAAGCACCGCGAAGCGGCGAGCAGGTGGCAGTGCGAGATTGGCTTTGTCGCCAAACGATGCACTGTATTTCTGATTAGCGGTCAATACTTCGTGGAGAATCGTACTCATGCGCGTGGCTCCGTGGTGTTGCGTCAGTCTGCTGCGTCTGCCTTGACCACATGGATGGGCAGGTCCCAATGATTCGTCGTAAACTTCCACCCTCGATTCTCTTCTCTGACGAAGGTTCCCTGATCCGGAAATAGTTGCCTGGCGATATCGGCTTCAGAGCAACGGTGTAGATTCGTGTGCTGTATTTCATGGAGCGCTCTCCTATAGTGCGGAGACATCACCGCCTGAATTTGGGTTCAAGGACATAAAACAGACATTCGCCCGGTTGCTTTGATGGACAAGATGTCGCTTGAGTGATCGCTCAGGAGTGGCCGTGAAACGGAAGCGAACTCACTTCCTCCATGACCGTGTGGTCGCTCACCCAGCTACTGGATGAAGAAGCAACAACAACGGCGCAGGTCGGAAGGAAACATGTAAGAAAGTTACCGGAGAGAACCGACGACGTCAACCCGCTCTATGCATTGGTTGCCCCCCAGGCAGTCACACAGATTGATTCCAAATGAGTTGTACCTTGGAGCTGACAGGATACCCCGTTTTGTACCCCAACATTTTACGGATGAAATCGAACCATTTGGAACTACTTCGCCCTTGTTCCTTTGGCAGCCGCGTTTTCAACGCTTGTAAGTACAAAGATTACCCATCCGCGAACGGCCCCGAAACCTCTTCCGTGAGGAAATAACAGGAGTTCGCGACTGATTGAATGCATGAACGTCGATGGCTGACACGAGCATTCAAAGTTGTGGAAATGACGGCTAGAAACCCTCTCATCACCCGCGTTTTAAAGGTGCTGACGAGGGTGCTGAAACAAGCCGCTGCCGAGCAACGGCAGAGATCTGAGTCTCCAACGTGCCGCGTCACGGTTCCCTTTATGACCGTTGTCCTCAAGCCGCCTATACTGCATCTATCGGAAATTGTCGGAGTTACGGTTGAGCGACAAGCCCTGGCCCAAGTGGGACAATCCGAAGGTTGAACTCAACGTAGTGACCAAATTTGTAAACCACCTCTTTCAAATGACCGGTACGCTCGGCTCCCATCTTTTCCAAAAACTGCGTGACGGGAGATTTTCGGCATCAACGCCAGCAACCAACATGTGCTTTCCAGCCGCGCGGGCATGCGCGATCAACTCCATGAAGAGGCTCGTTCCGGTTCCATGGCGGAGAGCATCCGGACGCAAGTGGATCGAACCTTCTACGATGAAGCGATATCCCGGCCATCGACGGAAGTCGCTATACGACGCGAACCCCAGGACTTGATCATCCTCGTGCGCAATAAGCAGTGGATAACCCTTTTGCTGCTGGGATTGCCACCACAAAACGCGTTCGTCTAATGACGCCTCTTCATCCGATAGATGGCAGTCGAAGTGCGCAGCACTTCGTTGTAGATCTCAGTGACTGCGGAGAGGTCTCTGACACGGCCATTCGGATTTTCAAGAGCGACCTCCGCGCGCGGCAAGCCGTCTACTATAGTGGCTTGTATTCCCTTATAATATCCATACGGCGGAAGAGCAACACGCCGCGACGGACTCAAGACGAAGGTCAACCGGAGTCGCTGTTGGCTCCCGAGAGTTGAACATGCGCTAGCCGGCGTAAAGAACGGGCACGAGCGCAAAGGCGATTTATTCGGTGCCGAGACCATTCCCGCACCTCATACCAACTACGGTGCAGCCCGAGGTTGCCCCGGGAGCTTTGCTCCCAACTACACGGGAGAGCCGCCATGATGGAGGAATCGTTCGAAGCCATAACAATCGGCAGCTGCTTACCTGGTTCTCTTCGGAGACCTCACGGCTCGATATCTGGACACGCATAAAGCGTCTAGTGAGTTTCGAGAAATGGGAGAATCAGTTTCGGACACGGACATGGAGTTCTCGGAAGCCAAAGTTCCAGCGGCCATGGGTCACGCAGACTCACGTAGCAGAAGTACGAGATAGGTGCAGGAGGTGCCGGATCGATTTTCATACCTGCAATCCTGAGGCTCGCCTAGTTCGAGGCAGTCTCCTGCGCGCAGCAGATGTTCTTGCTTGCCTTCAACAAACACCAATCGTCCCTTCTGGACCCAGATGAGATGTTTGGCGAAACTGTAGCTCGATGCGGGATAGGCTACGTTTGCACCTGCAGGCAGTTCCACTTCCACAAGATCAATGGGAGCTGCTGAACCTGGAATCGGAAGGATCTGCCGCCGCACGTATCCACTCTGCGGGTCGCGCCAGACGAGCCGCTGATCATGCCTTAGTACACGCGACCGGTTGGCGTCCTCGGCACGAGCGAGCAGCGTAGAGATCGTGATGCCGAAGGCGCCAGAAAATTTGCCGAGCAACATCGCCGTCGGGCTACTCTTACCAGCCTCAACCTTGGCGATCATTGCTCGCGATACGCCAGAGCGCTCGGCGAGTTCAGCCAGGGTCCAACCCCTCACCTCGCGTTCCGCTTTGATGCGCGCTGCTAGGCGTCGTGTGGGATCATTCGATGCAGTGGGCACCACATTACTATAGCCGCGCCATCGGGGGTGAGTCATGTAGTTTGCGGATTGAAGGTTGGGCGTGCATGCAAACAATTGGTCGTGGACAATATGGTGTCTTTTTGTATACTATAGTGTCAACCTCTAATCACGCTACAGGCTGCTTCTATTCCAATCTGCTTAACAAAGGAACTCGACATGAAGGATCTGTGCCTCCGAATTCTTCAAGCTAATCTCGATCGCCCGCGGGTTGTTGAGCTGATTGAAAACCACGTAGTAGCGACGCGACGGCAGACTGCTTCTGGAAGTGCGCACGCGCTGGATCTTTCTGGACTACGGTCATCCGACGCCTCCGTCTGTTCGCTGACCGTGGCGAAGATATCGTAGGTACCGGTGCGCTCAAGAGACTTTCCAAGGTCGAAGGGAGGTGAAATCCATGTATACCTCCGCCTCCGCTCGGAGGCTCGGCGTAGCGAGCATCATGCTTAACCCCATCATCGATACAGCTAGAAACGAATGTCTCTGACGGCTGAGTTTAGAGACTAGGTGCTGGCAGTATTTTCATCCAGCAAGGGCACTTTACGCGGCCTTTGGTTTCGTGGAATTCGACCGTTTTGGTGAGTATCGGAAAAACCCTAATAACGTGTTTCTGACGTTGAATATTGGCGATAGCCTACCCCGTGGCTTCTCTGGGACCCACTGATTTCTTCCAGGATGCCGATCCGACTTGCCGGCTATATCATCAAAAGAGGTAAGAATGACAACATTCATCATGCTGCCAGGAATCGGCGGATCGGGCGAAGATCATTGGCAAACGTTGTGGGAACGCTCTCACCCGTTGATGAAGCGTTTCAACCCGCCAGACTGGGATAAACCAGAACTTTCTACGTGGTGCAGAGCGCTTCAAGATGCCATAGATGCAGCTGATCCCCCAATCATCCTCGTAGCGCACAGCCTTTCCTGTCTCTTAGTAGCTCATTGGGCCATGGAGTCTCGATCCAAAGTGGCTGGTGCTTTCCTGGTATCTGTCCCCGATCCCGAGGCGCCTGCGTTTCCTTCGGCTGCAAATTCGTTTAGAAAAGCTCCGAGTACCGCATTGCCATTCCGCTCCATCATCATTGCGAGCACCAATGATCCTTACGGCAGTATCGGGTATATGGAGAAACGTGCACGGGAGTGGAATTCGGAACTGGTAAACGCGGGTGAGCATGGGCACATCAATGCATCCAGTAACTTGGGCGAGTGGGGCGAAGGACAATCTCTTCTGCGCAACTTTATTTGTGGTTTGGGACTGGGAGAGTTCTAGGCCGGATTGGATAGAAAATTCACGGATGCCCTCATCGACCTTGTCCTCTCGAGTTGTCGAAGTGGGGGAAACTGATGCGGTGCAAACAGGCGGCCGCGGACCGTCGATAGTCAGGGTCCCTCGAGAAATACCACCGCTCAAACACAATCTTCGGGCCTTTGAATCACCAGTCGACCTTACTCATACGTGCCGAGGATTGCAGTCGGTCACGAGACTTGCGACGAGACGAACAACTCCTGCGGCGTGATCCCCAGAGCGAATATTTGCGACGGCAACTCTTCCTAGTGCCCGGTTCGACGGTGCCAGTCGGCCTCGTCCAGGTTGAACTTCCGGCCGGAACGAAGCTTGCCTTTTCCCGCATCGAGTTACAGTTTCGCCAGCCATCTGATTTGGGGTCAAAAGGGCAAACTGCTGTTTGTGGAGGGAAAGGAAGAACATCACCTGAGCAGTGGAGATTGTCTTGAACTTGGTCCGCCGCGGGATTGTCCTTATCACAACAGGTTTAAGGCTTGGTGCACCTACGGGGTCTTATTGCTGCGCCGATCTACCCAATTACGGCCACCCCCGTCCACATATCCTGTGCGCAGCGGATCACACCAATCGTTGCGACCATTTCCTCTTGCTTGCTCCGACGCGGTGACCCAGTCGTAAGCGACCTCTCTGAAGTCGACCTTCCATTCATCCTTCACGCGCCCGAGGATGGCGTATCTGGCGTGGGGAGAACCGGTTTCCATTCTAAGTGGAAACGGATGCTTATCCTCGTAGGCCTGAAGGCCAACGCTGCCAGGATTGACAATCAGTCGACCATCATCAAGTCTCGCGGCTCGGGGGATGTGGCTGTGTCCACAGAGAATGAGCCGTGCTTCAACATCGCCGACCCTTTCAGCGATCTCTACCATCGTTGCCGCACGACATCCTGCCTCTGTGACTGTTTCCAGCATGTATTCTATATCGCTGCGCGGACTGCCATGAACCATGAAGATGTCCTTTTGCGGCCATAACGTCTCGGGCAGGTCAGCAAGCCACTTTCGCTGATTCGGGAGCAAGGTTTTGTTGGCAAAGCTGTCAGACTGTCCCATGCGCGCTGGATCCCCGACAAGCAGCTGCCGCTCGTGATTGCCCTTGATCGTCGGCAGTCCGAGAGGAATCAAGCGCTGGGCGGTTTCACGTGGTTGAAGCGCTCCCGAAACCGTGTCACCCAGATTTACGATAAGGTCAGCGCCGTTGGCTTGGATATCGGCGAGAACCGCCTCAAGCGCAATCAGATTGCCGTGAATGTCGGAGATAGCTGCAATTGTCATCAGATCAAACCGCGGCGTTTATCACGCAACCAAGCGGCAACTTGGTCGCCGTGTTTGTCGGGCGGAAAAACCGGGTAGACACCTTCTCAACTCTTTGATGGTGCATTACCAGTGTCAAGCGTTTGATAAGCGTCCATTCATGTACCTGAAAGGTCGGCAGAAGTAGTGCATCAGTGAATCGGAGATTCTCGTCAGAGAATAGTGCAAATGGAAGATGAAGACGCGCAGCAGCCTCGCTTTGATAGTCCGTCCCTTGCGTACTGAGTCCGAAGACCTCCGCATCTTGCTTCCGAATGGCGCGGTAATTGTTGCGTATGGAACGACTCGGAGGGGTGCATCCGCGAGCTCCTGGAATGGCGTCACAACCGACGGGGAAGGGTTTCCCCGGCTCACCGGTTCGCGGATAGCAGTAAACTATAATCCGGTCTTCCGTTAACCGGTCGAAATCGACAGCACGACCGTGTGTACTGGGAAAGAAAATCGCCGGGATCGTCATGCCACGAAGATGCTCGCAGGCGCCATCACCCATTGGAACCGGAAGGTCTGAAGGCAAATTTATGGAATCTTTCTGCGGGAGCAGCGCCGCCCCCGCCGCCAGCGCCGATTATTTGAACCATTCTCATCTCGAAGTGGATTGCATTGCCCCTCCTCATGATAGCCGAATCTGTAGAGCCCATGTCTAGGTAACGACCTACCTTGAAGCCCACTTCTTGAAATATAGTTCGAGTACTGCAGCGTGGCAGGATCCGTTACATCCGCACCGTGGGCGCCCTCAAATCCAGCGTCATGAACACGCTGTTGGGATCTTCGCGATAGTCGCCGAAAGGCCCGCATTCCGAGAAACCGAAGGCAGCATAAAGTCTTCTCGCTGGCTGGAAGTAGGGCCAAGAGCCTGTTTCCAGACTCAGACGCTCCATCCCTTCGCTACGGGCAGTCTCTATGATGTGAGTCAGCATCGCCTGCGCAACACCTTGCCTGCGTGCCGATGGCGCGGTGAACATGGACTTGATCTCGCCCTCCAGAGCGGAGATCCGCTTTAGCGCGCCGACGCCTGCGAGACCTCCGCTAATCCACGCTGCCCAAACCGAAATCGACGGAAGCTTCAGTCCGGAGAGGTCGAGCGCGTGCGTACTCCCAGGCGCGGTCTGCTCTCTCGCGACTCGCACATGGTCCGCGAGCAGCTTGATCAAGCGAGTATCTTCCAGATCGGCGGGAATGATTCGCAATGCGCTGTTTGTCACAATAAGCCTCTCCGGGTAGACGTGCAAAGCCGATGGGCAGAGCCGGATCTCGATTCTGTACAGCTACTATAATGTCCATAATGACACTATACTGTTCATTAAAGCTATGCGGAAATGTTGTTGGATCGTGATTGTGGTATGACCGCAACCAGGAGCAATACTGCCATGCTATGGATCTTAAGTCCGCTCTTTCGCTTCTCCCTCTCCCGCCACCCGTTCATGGCCGGTGGGGGTCGGGGACAAGACTGTCTTTGAACACGGCACCATGTCCGCGATTGTGTTCCGCGCGGCCGGAGACAGGGCACGAAGCCGCGCGACTGCGATTTCTTGTCCTCGACAAGCCGCTACGGGGTCGCGGCCTTGGGGCGTGTTTTGGTGGCCGAAGCCATACGATTTTGCCGTGATAAGCAGTACCACCGCGTATTCTTGACCACGTTGCCTGATCTGGGCGCAGCATTGCATCTTTACACAGAGCACGGTTCCAACAGATCGCACAGAATGACATGGTTTTTCATAGCGGCGTATTTGTTGAAGAAACATTTGAGTGCGAACTCGATTAGTGCAGAATGCGCGGTTCGTACGTTACGCTGATGAGAAACGAGCATGATCACGAAGGTGGAATGGAGGGTTGAACGTCCTGAACCTTTGTAACTAAAACGCTACCAACTCAACTGGGGACTGGAAAGCTCAGATCTTGCGTGAATATACTCACAGCGAGTGTGCTCAATGAATTCACAGAATCCATCGAAGTCGAAGCCATCAAGACGTGAGCGGAGTAAAGCTGACAAAATGCGCCGCATTCTTGCAGCCGGTGAGAAGCTGTTCTCGAAACAGGGATTCGATGGGACAACCGTGCAGCAGATCGCAGACGAGGCAGATGTCGCTGTCGGTACTCTTTTCCTCTACATCTCAGACAAGAGCGAGTTGCTGCTGAGGTTGTTCCACTATACGACCGATCTCGAACTGGGACAAGCTGTAAGGCGGATGAAAGCCGGCAGGAAGTTTCTGCCAGCTGTGCGACGATTCCTCGAAGATTTGATCCTTCCCTACGAGAAAGATCGTGAACTCGCCAAGGTGTTCTGGCGTGAGTTCTTGTTTCATAAGGGAGAAGTGCGGGCCGAACTGGACAAACAGGCCTCTGAGATATTGCGAGCCCTCGCTGAGGTGATTGCTATTGCGCAAAAACGGGGGGAGATAGATCAACGTGTCGATCCTGCCGTAGGGGCTCTGCAGCTCTACGCAATATTCCACGCGACGCTTGCATTCCACCTCGCAGATTGTTTGCCAGACAGATCACCCACCCACACCTTGAATGCGCTGCTGCAATCGGCTTGGCTAGGCATGGCACCGCGCACTTAGCTACGTTGCAGCTTATCGAAATGGCCGGCGTATCATGCATGGCGGCTGGGTGAACGTCCCCCCCGGGCTGGAGTTTGATGTTATGTCGAGACGGATCAAAGCGGGACCCAAAATGCTGAATTGTAATGTCCGCGGACGAACTTGACGAGAAGGGGCCAATTCAAATTTTCAACACGTCAGTTACCTGGAAAGGCGGGTTCGCGACTTAGTCTCCGTCGCAGTTTTGGCTGCACCCAATGCACGCGGCGTCGCGATTGCTCCCAGCAACAATGCGGCACCAATGGCCGTGAAGACCCCATAGCCCAAAGGCGCCAGAATGCCGAGCGCGATGCTCATAGTGAGTGCGAAACTGCAGAGCAGGACGGCGCTGCTCCAAGCAACGATCCGGGGATAGAATCCTACCAACAGCCCTAGGCCCAATCCAGTTTCAATCACAGTTTCCAGGGTGGAAAGGGCGGGTACCAGTGCTTTGGGAACAAACCAGTTGAGGACCGCCACGTAGTCTTCAAAGTGCTTCCAGTCACCCCACGACACGTTCCTGCTTCCATACGGCCCCAATAAGCCGAGACGATCTACGACGGCAATTAGGAACGCGCTGGCCAGTGCCACGCGGACAACCACGCGAGTGAGTTGAAGAATTCGTTCGTTCGACATTCGAGTGATAGCTCCTTATCAAGAGCATTGAATGGTCCTCTGATGATAACCTGGTCCGGGCAGCGTCACGCATGCTCGTCATCTGTTCGCTCGTGCGCCTTCCCGAGCGGCCTCTGCTGGTCCTATATCCGTAGGAGGTTCGCAAATACCTTTTCTTTGTCTGGAAAGTTTGTCCGTTCGCGGCACAAAAATCCGGTTTGAGATCTAATGCAAGGGAGAGCTGCCGGAGCGCCTCCGAGCACTTAGATAATCAAACGCCACAGCAAACGTTGCGGTTCGAACCGCCATTTGGACGAGTTCTCGTACACGTTCTGATCGGACTCTCTCGTCAAGCCACTGTTTCAGGCTCTCGGAAGTGTCTGCACCGATCTCTCCGCATGAGCCAATCAGGTGAGCTAAGTCCAATTTCTCTCGGAAGCTAAAGAGACGGCTTGCGAGGACGCCACCAAAGCCATTCCCGGCCGGAAAGGGCTCGTTTCCACGTACCAGAACAGCGCCCACGCCTTCGGCCTTTCCGGAGGGAGATTCCCTCCTGAAAAATGGACATCCCACTCTGCGAATGTTCTAGCCGCCACTCCGCCTGCGTACAATGCGTGCGGCCCCAGATTCAGAAAACCGTCGCCGTCATGCCTCGTCCGCGCCCGGCCGCCGAGTTCACGCGCCTGCTCAAGTATCGTCACCTTCGCGCCTGTACCGGCAAGAGCATTGGCTGCGGCCAGCCCGGCGATGCCGCCTCCGATCCCAACGAACTGCGACATTATTCCCTCCCGCGTACTCCAGCGACGCAACAAGGGGCTTCTTAGCAATCTGCCTCTGGAAGATGACTGGATCCCAAAATCGTTGCCATCCTCTCTCAATAGTGAGTATATTCATAAATGAGTTCACTCATCAAGGAGTGGCTTAACGCTGTAAAGAGGGGGAGGTAGATTGAAATTTGCCAAGATCGTTTTTACGGTCGCCGGAATCTGGGGCATTGTGGTCACCTTGCCCCTCTACTTCCTGTACGACTTCATCGGTCGCCGGAGTCCACCTGCGATAAACCATCCGGAATTTTACTACGGCTTTGCCGGTGTCACTCTGACTTGGCAGGTCGTTTTCCTGCTGATCGCAAGAAACCCCGCTCGATATCGGGCGGTGATCATCCCATCTATTCTTGAGAAGTTTTCTTATGTGATCGCAAATCTGGTGCTGTTTGCGAACCAGAGAATGTCAGCGTCTCAAGCGCTCCCCTCTACGACGGACCTCATGTTGGCTCTCTTGTTCATCGCAGCCTTCTTAAAAACACGCTCCGCGCCGCAATAAGGTGAGATCGCACGTTCGATCCGCTGCCGCAGAAGATGCAACGAGGGTCTGTGAAATCTACAATGTGGCTCGGCTTGTTAGAGAGGGACCGGCCCTTCATGTCACAACCCGCCCCCACCACCAGTTACGGAAGACCGATGCGATGGCGTCAGGCGACTTCAAGCGCGAGCATGGGATTCAGAACAAGTCTCCATCGCACAATGCAGCCTCTTTTCACCGGCCCAACGAAAGGTAACTGCCATGATTGCTCGGTGGTCGGCGAAGCACGTAAGCAATTGCAGCCAGCCCTTGTCACCAACGAGGCTGGCTGCAGGAATGAGCGATCGACTATATCAGAACGTCCCTTTCAAGGCGAACTGGAATACGCGGGGACTGACTCCGAGGAGTGTGGATGTGATCAAACCCGGGCCCCCAACGGCGGGATTGGGGGTATTGTTCGGAAGCCACCCAGCAATGTTCGCGTTAGGTGCGGCGAAATTCTCCGTGTTGGTCACGTTGAAAGCCTCCGCGCGGAATTGTAGCGTTAGCCTCTCGTGGATTGGAATCTCCTTACTAAGCGAGGTGTCCAATTGCCTGGTGGGAGGCGCACGCAAGATGCCGGGCCCTTCATTCCCTACCGTACCTTGCGGCTGTGCGGCGAACGCCGCGAGGTTAAACCCCACAGACTTCGATCGGCCTGCATTGATATTCACGCCGGGTACTCTGTTGGGACGATCGCTGGTTTGGCCAGGAATATTGATGAGGGCCGGATTATACGCTGTGTCCATAACCGTGTAATAAGCACCGGCCCTCCAATAAGCCGATGCATTCAATGCCCATCCCGAGAGTGTCGCCTTCTCTATGCCGTTGCCCGAGTGAATCGATGGAATGGCGTAAACCCCTAATAAATTGAAGTTGTGGGCGGTACCATAGGGCCCGTAGTCATAAAGAGGATGGCCATATAGCGCCCCTGCTCCATCGCTCAGACCGTGTGCCCAGGTAAAGTTCGCGTTCATCGTTAGACCGTGGGAATAGCGCCGTTCGGCACTGAACTGCCCCGAGTTGTAGTTCGAAAAGGCATTCGAATAAAACAAGTAGAGTTTATTGACCAGCGGAAACTCCTGCGCATAGCGATAGGCCGGCAGCGGCCCCGGAGCCGGATCTGGATTATCAGGATAAACACTTGCCGACAGGTGACGTCCGAAACTACCCACATAGCTTGCCGTCAGAACCGTTTGGCCAAATGCCTTTTGCAACGTCAGGTTAGCTTCCTGGATATAGGACGTTTTATAGTCCAGTTGTCTGCCGTAGACCGTTCCCCGCAAAGGATTGATGCTTCCGAAGGTTGGTACCTGTGGCCCCGCCGCGATGTTACCCAGGCCCGCCGGACATGCTAACCCCGTATTCGTGGACCCTGGATTGCATGAGACGAGGAAGTAGTACGGCTGATTGAGTGGCGTAATGGCGAACGTGCCGTCCCTGGGAGTAAAGACGATCCCGTAGCCGCCCCGAACCACCAGGCCAGGTCCCGCCGCTAGGGCAAAACCGAGCCTTGGAGCATAGTCGAAATATTTCGGTTGCACACTCGCGGCCGGATTACTGGGCGTAGCCACAATCAAGCGGAGCGTGTTGAGATCGAATTCCGACCGGTTATTGTGGGCTTCGGTAATTGGGCTGTAGAAATCCCAACGGAGGCCCAGGTTCAGCGTAAGGGTTTTCGTCGCGCGCCAGTTGTCCTGCGCGTACGCGCTGGGCTCCCACATACGCAGTCCGAAGAAGTTTGGCTGCGGATTGCCTCGATAAATGGTGGAAGGCGTGCCTTGCAGAAAGTGATCTGCCGATGCGAGGGTTGACCCGTATGCGAAGTCGAACTCTCCCTTCGCGTAAGGATATTGGACGTAGTTCATCTGACGCCGAACGATTGCTCCGCCGACCTTGATGTTATGCGCACCGAAAGTGAAGTTGACCGCGCCCGTCTCCTGAAACACATTGTTGATATCAAAAATAGGAACGTAGTTGGCGTCTCCGAGTCCCGACGCGTAGCCCGAGATCACAATTGGCGAAAGACCTGAGGAGTGGGTGTCCAGATTACCGTTTGGTATGCCAAACTCAGTATCTACCGCATGGCCGTAATTCAGCGGCTCGGTCGCAAGATTGAGCCTGGCGAAACCAATCCCGCCTTCCGCGACGATTGTCGTTGAAAACGAATGGACATAGTGAAGCTGCACGCCCTGTGAGGTCGTTTTATTGGGCCCGGGATAACTTCCGCCGCCAGGCAGAACCCCGTCCACCTCCGGCAGGTAGCCAGGTGTCACCGACGAAATCGGTTGATATGAGTAGCGCACGAACGTGCTGTCGCCCTTATGGAAGTGATAGTCAACGCGCGAATCTACCGTTGTAGAAAAGTACGTTTTCGTGGGGCTGTTTGAATAATTGTTGGTAATACCCGCCCCCGCAACATTGGGTGCCGGAAATAAAGACCACAGTTTGAGCGTGACCGGGCTTAGTTGACTGACAGGGATGATCGGCCCCGGCGCTCCAACGGGCAGGAATTGTCCGGGGTGCGCCGGGTCCGGCACGTTGTTCTTATTGGTCACCGTCTGGTCGGAGAAATTCCCCGGATTTTGCTCTTCGAACAGAGTTGGTACCGTGATCAGGCCGGTTGGCTGACCCTGTATCAGCCGTAGTTCCTCGATGTCAGCGAAGTAGAAGGCTTTGTCTTTGTGAATCGCACCGCTGAGGCTCCCCCCAAACTGATTCTGGTTGTATTTGTATCTGGGTACATTTGCTCGCTTGGCAAAATAGTCGTTCGCATCGAACACGGTATTACGCAAAAACTCATAAAACGTACCGTGAAGACTGTTGGTTCCCGCTTTGGTGATTACGTTGATAGCCGCACCGGTCGTCCGCCCGAGCTCCGCGGGGAGGTTATCTGTATCCACCCTGACTTCCTGGATGGAGTCGATGGAGGGCCTCAGAATAATGGCGCCGATATTTCGTTCGTTGTTATCCATGCCGTCGACCATGTTGTTGTTCGCATTATCACTCTGCCCGTTCGACGAGATCGATCCCGTCTGGCGGCGGTCGTCGGGACGAGTGCCGCTGGTGGTTGAGTTAGCGGAGCCGGGCGTCACCCCCAGCGCATGCTGCACCAGAATGATGTAATTGCGGCCGTCCAACGGTATGTCCTGGACGATCTTCTCCGGTATGACATTGCTGACGGAAGAGCTATCCGTCTGCAACGCCGAAACAACCGCGGTCACCTCCACCGCCTGGGTGGTCATGCCCACCTGCATTTTAGCGTCCGAGCGTGTGTGGTCTCCAGCAGAGAGAGTCATAGCGGTGACCTTGGAGGTCTCGAAACCGGCTGCCTCGACAGTCAGCGAGTAGACGCCAGGCTGCAGGAAGGTAAAGGCGAAGTCTCCCGATTGACCCGTCTGCGTGTTGTGGGATTCACCCGTTTCCGTGTTTTGGATGGTTATCTTGGCCCCGGAGAGCATCGCACCCGAACTATCCGTTACCGTACCGATCACATCCGCTGTGGTGACCTGCCCGAAGGCATGCCCCCCCGCCATCGTGAATATCACGAGACAGAATAGTGCCGCTGCGACGAGATAATACTTAGCCTTTCTCATGTCACTCATTCCTCCCTTGCAATCGATTTGTTCGCCACCATGGATCTATTTACACTTTGTCTTTTGGCAATGGATGACAACTAATTCAGTACAAACGCGTATACCATGTCCCCCGCGCCCTCAATCACGTATTGGTGCTCATCGAGCATGTAGGTCTCAGGGGCATTGGTGCCGCCGATCCTGGCGTGCCACAGTGGCTTGCCGTTAAGGGCATCGTGCGCTACCAGGTTGCCGCTTGGGTCGGGGGCGAAGAGCAGATTGCCTGCCGTCGCCAGAAGACCGGGGAAGTCGCTCTGGACGTCAGAGCCGCCCACACCGGGGTAGCGATGATTCCAGACGGTCTTTCCGGTTTTATAGTCGACCGCGAGCAAGCGGTTTGCCACCGAACCGAGACTCAGAGACGGTACGCCCGTCAGTCCCATCGATCCTCGCGGGTCGAGCGTGCCGAGATAAGCCACGGTATAGGTTTCTGTGGTATGCACATAGAACAGCTTCGTTTGTGGGTCGTAACTTTGCGGGGCCCAGTTGGTAATTCCAAGAGGAGACGGCGATACCAGCGCTCCGCCAACGGCGTAGTCCTTCGCAGGATCGTTGATCGGCTCTCCCCGCTTGTCGATCCCCATGTCCCAGTTCACTGTGTCGGCTATCTTGCGGGTGACGAGGTGCTCACCGGTAACTCGGTCGAGGGTAAAGAAAAAACCATTCCGGGCCAGCGTGCCAACCATCTTGCGGGGTTTGCCATTGAACTCCCCGTCGAACAGAACAGGTGTTTGCGCCGAATCGTAGTCATGCGTGTCATGCGGAGAGGTCTGGAACCACCAGGCCATCTTTCCCGTATCCACGTTGACGGCGAGCAGCGCGCAGGTATACAGGTTATCGCCGGGGCGCGTTTGCGAAGTGAAGGCGGGCGAAGGATTTCCCGTACCGAAGATATAAAGATGAGTCTCCGGATCGTAGGAGCCGGGGGTCCATGTATTCCCGCCGCCATGCGAGGCTGCATCAATGTTCGGCCAGGTCTCCGCGCCGGGGTTGCCTTTCTTCATCGGCACGGTGTAAAACGTCCATTGCAGATCACCTGTATCCGGATCAAAGGACTTAAGCAGGCCAGGCTCGTCCATGTCGTTGCCCGTGCCGACGATGAGATGGTTACCGATGACGATCGGCGACATGGAGGAGAAGTATTGCAAATCGAAACTGGCGATCTCCTTGTGCCAGCGCTCTTTGCCGGTTCTGGCATCGAGACAGACAAGGTAGTTGTCGGGCGTCTCGATATAGACCCAGTTATGCCACACGCCTACACCGCGATTCCCCGTATGCGTACCACCCTTGACCTTCCAGTAGTAATGCCATATCTCATGCCCATCGCGGGCATCGAGTGCCCACGCGTTATCGGGCGAAGTGACATAGAGAATGCCGTTGACTTGCAGAAGGGAACCTCTGATTTTCACGGCAAAGCGCGCGTCCGCCCCTTTATCGGTACCGCCGATGATGACCGGGGGAGTGCCCGGGGGACCCTCGGGCCCGACGACGACCCTCGTTGCCCAGGCCAATGAGAGATTCTTTACGTTGCTCTGGTTCAAGTGCGTAAGGGAGCTATAGCGCCGGCCCGAGTAGTCGCCTCCATAAGTCAACCATGCATCGTCGGGCGGATTGAGGATCCGTGCCGGGTCGAGACCCTGCTCTGGAATAGAGGCCTGCGCCAGCGACAACGTTGTCATTCGCAGCACAAAAAATGCAAGAACAAAGCTCCGAGATCGTTTCACTTCAAGGTCACCAGATATGCGGTTACGTTATGTATGTCATTGTCCCTGTACTTCGGCAGCAGCTCGCGATGGCCAGCAAGCGGATCGTGGAGTTCGACTTTTGGTACGTCGCCGTCGCGGGCAAAACTTCGCGGCTCGCCCCCCGGGGTCACCATGCCCACATAGAAATCGCTCACGCTGACAAGGTCGCCAGTAACCTTCTTGCCGTTGGCTAAGGTTACGGTCACACCAATGGGAGGGACATGCAGCCCCGGCACATGTGCGCTGCCGGCACCCGGCAACAACCACGTCTGTTGGAGCATCTTGGGAACCGCGATACGGGAGGCGATCCCGGCCAGATCTCCGGTCGCCGAATGACAGGCACCGCAGGTCTTCTGGAAGTACGCTTCTCCAGCCTTCGCATCTCCGGTCACAATGTTGATCGGCTCGTGAAACTGAACCCCCTTCCCAATCGGATTAAAGTTGTGCAGCCACGCAGCGATGTCCGAGATCTGTCCGTCGGTGATATTAATGCGGGGCATCCCCTGCTGCAGTCGTCCACCATGAACGATCGGAGTGATCAGTTCGCTGTTCTGATCTTCGAGAACAACGGCAGAGCGTAATAGATTCGGCCCCACTTCTCCGCCTCGCGCATCCTCGCCATGACAAAAGGCGCAGTTTACGTCGTAGGCGGTCTTGCCTCGATCGAGAACATCCTGGGGCGCTTGCGGACGCTTCGGGTAGCTTCGTGCCCGTGCCGGGGCCGCAGGAACTGCTTGACTGGGCGTGGCCTGCGACGCAGGCGCACTCTGAGCAGTTACCTGAAGCTGAGCCAAATAAAACGCCCCTAGAACGGCGCCCAACCATAAACATCCCGTTGATGTTCTTATCGATTTCAAATTCGTTTGTTTTCCCCAATACCTGATGGAGCATTACTCGGAGATGCCTCTCGCCGGGTCTAGTTATCCAGTTCCCAGATGAACTAACTAAATACTAGGTTCATCACCAGCGATTTATGTAATGCAAGAAGTGAATACTCTCGCCAAATAACAACTGTCAAGGTTATTCTTCTGCAGTTCTGGCCTTATTTTCAGCAGCGGTTAGTTCCGTAATGAACTGGAATCTAATTAGGCAAATGTCGACCGTTCAGATACATCGATGAAGCCTAAGACGATGCTGCGCCGGGATCCACGCCCAGATCTCAGTAGACCCCTTCGCGCTAAAGGCAACCTTTCATTTCTTTCACATCTCAGTGATATCCGACACATTGCAACCATACGTTTTCCCCTCAAAGGTGATCGGCTGCTGGAGATGCTCGCGGCGCTTGCTAATCCTCGCCGGTTACGAATTGCTGCGGTACTTGCCACCGGCGTGCGCGACTACGTGGGCAAGCCTGCTGGAACTTGGCATCAGCGCCCATTGCTGCGTCTGCACCACCGAGCACAATACATGCGGTTCGTCCAATATCTCCTGCCTCCACGCTCCCGCCGAGATGCTGTCCTGGTTCGCTGCGCCAGCGAGATGACACGGGACTGGCACTCTAATTTGGGAAACTGATCGAAATGACCAATCCGACAAACTACGTCCCCAATCAACATCCGTACATCGGCGCCGTTTTCTCCATGGATGAGTTCGAACGTCACACTTCTTGGAGATGCCCTTCATCAAAAACGCTTGTTGCTATTATGTGTCGGGTAATTTTGCAGGAGATTCGATTTATGAGAAACAACCCGTGAAAAGTAGCTA
>Ga0302326_10013488_pt1 | contig 17316 bp, 16 predicted proteins | sample Palsa_T0_3_FD_202264 | JGI IMG/M metagenome (GOLD analysis project Ga0302326, IMG submission 202264) | Peat permafrost microbial communities from Stordalen Mire near Abisko, Sweden - Palsa_T0_3 | ecosystem: Environmental > Terrestrial > Soil > Palsa > Peat permafrost | place: Sweden: Abisko... | reverse complement strand
GTTTGACCCGCAGATGATGGTCGCGCTGCTGCTCTATGCCTACGCGGTCGGGGAGCGCTCCTCGCGTGCGATCGAGCGACGCTGCCACGAGGACATCGCGTTCCGCGTGATCAGCGCCAACCGGGCTCCCGACCACGCGACGATCGCGCGCTTCCGCGTGCGCCACGAGCAGGCGCTCGCCGCGCTGTTCACCGATGTGCTCGCGCTGTGCGCAAAGGCCGGTCTGGTGTCGGTCGGATTGGTCGCGCTCGACGGCACCAAGATCGCCGCCAACGCGTCGCTTGCTGCCACGAAGAGCTATGGGGCGATCAACGCAGAGATGGCGCAGATCCTCGCCGAAGCGGCGCAGGCGGATGCCGCAGAGGACGAGCAGTTCGGAACCGCGCGTGGAGATGAGCTGCCGGTGGAGCTTGCCGATCGGGCGGCGCGGAGGGCGCGTCTGGCGCGCTGCAAGGCAGAGCTCGAGGCCGAGCACGCAGACCGCGAAGAGACCTTCCGCGAACACTTGCGCGACCGCGCGCGCTGGGAGCAAAAGATCGGCAGGAAGCTCGGCGGGCGAAAGCCACAAGCGCCTGACGAGCGCCAGCTGGCCCAGGCCAAGCTCAACGTGACCGATCCCGACAGCCGCGTGATGAAGGACAAGACGAAGCTGATCCAGGGCTACAACGCGCAGGTGATCGCAAGCCCCGAGCAGGTGATCCTCGCCGCCACGCTGACACAGGATCCAAACGACTCACGCCAGCTGCCGGGGATGGTCAACAAGGCAACCCAGGCGCTCAGCACCGCCGGCATCGAGCAGCCCCTCGGCACGGTGCTTGCAGACGGCGGCTACTGGAGCGAGCGCGCAGTCAGGCGCTTGCAGGGTCAAGGCCTCGCCGTGCTCGTGCCGCCGTTTAGTGAGAAGAACGCCTCTCGGCGAAAGACCGCCAAGCCCCACAGCGAGACCGCTAAGCGCATGCATACCCTGCTGCAGAGCCCCGACGCGACCCGTGCCTATCGCCGTCGACAACAGATCGTCGAGCCCGTGTTCGCCAACACAAAGACGATCAGAAGGGCGGACCGCTTCATGCGCCGCGGCTTATCGGCGTGTGAGGCCGAATGGCAGCTCATCGCCACCACCCACAACCTCCTGAAGCTCTAGCGCCACCGCAGACCCAGCAGCTAACCCGAACCCGGGCAAACACCAACCCCTCCCAGTCCGCACCGCACACCCCGCCAGCCAATAGAAAAGCCCCGCCCGAACAACCATCACACACTTTGCGCGACAGCCTCCGTAGCGGGGCTTTTCCTTAGCAGATCGATAAGCCGGATCCTGTCGTTGAGCAGCCATCCATCTGAGCGGCCTACCTGGACCTCGGCGGGCACCTGCAAACGGTCCTGTTTGGCCTTGCATCGGGTGGGGTTTGCCCAGCCGTCGCGTCACCGCAACGCTGGTGCGCTCTTACCGCACCATTTCACCCTTGCCGGCCCGCCGTTCACGTGGGACGGCGAACGTAGGCGGTTTGTTTCTGTGGCACTTTCCCGCGGGTTTCCCCGGGTCGATATCTCGACCACCCTGCCCTTTGATGTCCGGACTTTCCTCGAAGGCAACTTCGCCTCCGCGGCTGCCTGACCTGCTCACCCAACCTAGCGCGTCAGATCAGACTTGGGAAGGCTTGGGAGCGAGCCACCGGCCTCGATCACGCCCGTCAACGCGTAGGTCGGTCCCAGTCATACCCTCCTGAGCAGACCAACCACGCGACCGAGCACCTTGACCTCCTTGCTGCGAATCGGCTCCATCGCATCATTCTCCGGCTGCAGGCGAATGTGGTCGGCCTCGCGGAAGAAGCGCTTCACCGTCGCCTCCTCGCCCAGCAGAGCTACCACCACCTCGCCATCGCTCGCGGTGTCCTGCGGATGCACCACGACGTAGTCGCCCTCCAAAATGCCCGCATCCTTCATTGAGTCGCCGCGAATCCGTAGGACGTACTCGCCGTCCTCACCGCCAGCGATCTCCGGCACAGACACGTACTCCTCCACGTTCTCCTCTGCGAGCATCGGCTGGCCAGCCGCCACTGAGCCGAGCAGCGGCAGACCCTCGGCGCGAACGATCCCACGCACGCTGTCCACAGCGCTACCCACCGCACGATCCAGCAGCTCGATCGCCCGAGGCTTGGAAGGGTCTCGGCGGAGCAGGCCGATCTTCTCCAGGTTGGCCAGATGCGCATGCACCGTCGAGGACGACGCCAAGCCGACCGCTTTGCCGATGTCGCGCACCGTCGGCGGATAGCCGTACTTGGCCGAGTACTTGCGGATGAAGTCGAAGATCTCTTGCTGGCGCTTGGTCAGATCCATGTCTGGCTGCCTCCCTGTCCGGGTGGATGGCGACGAGTAACGAACATGTGTTCGCACTGTAGCGACGGCTGAGGACAGATGCAAGCGGCGCAATCGTACAGACGGTCCGCGACGCGCCAGATCCCGAGGCTATACTCGCCCCCCTGCGCCCGTGGCGGAATTGGTAGACGCGCAAGGTTGAGGGCCTTGTGGGGAGTTTTCCCCGTGGTGGTTCGAGTCCACTCGGGCGCATCCGAAAGGCCCTGCAAATCATGGCTTTTCGTCGTTAAGGGACTCTCGATTGGAGCGCGGCGCCGGTGTTCGGTTTTGTGCCAATGGCATAACCAAACAACTTGCCGAACATTTTGTATGCCGCCTGCCTGAACAAAGCGGTCAAAGGCCCGACTGCGCTTGTTGGATGATCGTCGTCGCGCTCAACGCGAGGCCAGTAGCACGTCCCCTAGCGGCCGTCACAGGAACTGCCCGAACAGCGGCGCTCCCTGGCGGAAACCCTTCGAGTGCTCCTTGCGGTGAACGGGTTCAGCTGGCAAGCAGGTGTGTCGCTCAGCGTTTGGCGCTCGCGCGTTTCGCTTTGGCTTTGCTCGTGCTGGCGCGTTTGGCGGTTGATCTCGTGCTTGCTTTGCGGCGTTGGGCGGGCGGGATCTCGGCTTGCACGACGGCTTTGGTAAGCGTGGGGATCTGGCGCTCGAGGAAGCTCGCCATGCTCTGCTCCTCGCGGCGGATCGCACGCGCGAGCTTGGCGGTCCGGGTGTCGCCGAGCGCTTCGGCGAGTGCCTCGATCGCTGTGTAGGTAGCGATCTCCCCGTGCTCGTCGGCGTACTCGCTCTTGGCGTTCTTGAGCATCTTCTCCTGCTCGCCGGTGCCGCGGATGGCGTGCAGCGGTCCCCGCACGGCGGCGGCGGCACGACCGGCGATCCCGATCGCGGCGCCGGCGCCTTTGGCGAGCGGGTCCAGGCCCTCGATCGGCACGGTCTGGGGCGTGCCGCCGAGCTGCTTGACGCGCCGCTCGAGCTCACGGGCGTGGCGCTTGGTCTCGGTCAGGTGTTGGCGCAAGCGCTTCTTGTAAGTGGCTCGGGTGGTCATCCCAATGTGTGCTTGGAGCGCGGTCTCGAGCTCCTTCTCCTTGCCGTATGCCTCGTTGAGGTACTGCACGAGCTTGCTGTCTCGCGCGCTCAGATCAGCCATCGTGACCTCCGTCTTGGTCGGATGTGGTGTGGGACGTGTGTGAGGTTGTTCGTCCATGCGTTGAAGTTGAGTAGTTCTTGCCCGGCTCGCGCCGTGGGAAACGATGCGAGCCCGCGGGGGCGCCGCGGGCGGATCGTTGGAGTTCGGCGATCAGCGGGGAGTGATCGGATAGTCCTGCCTTGCGTGGCGGGTGCAGGTAGCGGTAACTGGTGGCTTGCCACGGTCCGGAGATGAGCAGGTGGTCGAGCCTGTAGCCGCCGCCCCAGCGCGGCCATTCCCAGCTGAGCTCGCGCTGTCTGCAGCCGTTTAGCTGGCGGTAGGCGTCGCCGAAGCCGTATGTGTGGAGCCGTCGGATGAGGGCCAGCTCGGCGTGGTCCCACGCTTCGCCACGGTCGGGCCGTAGCCGGCCGTACTGGTCGCGTGCGAAGGTCCAGATCGTTCCGTCGGTGTGCTCCTTGCGCGGGGTGTTGAGATCGCCGCAGAGCACACGTAGTCGCCTCGGCGCCTGTTGGGCCAGGTGCGCGAAGACCGCTTCGTGGGTCCGTATCTTCGCCAGGTCTGGCTTGGCGCTGATGGGTGAATGAACGTTGATGATTTCGCTGCCGTCGTTCAGGCGGGCGGCGAGTACCCGCTCGCTCCAGGGGATGCCGGGGACCGGGATTTCGTGTAGCGGCTCACGCGCGGCGGTCAGTACACGCAGAGGACGAGAGCGGCTTTCGCCTGGGTGAGGCGCCGCGAGCGTGTGGTAGCCGGCGTCTTGTAGCCGTTCTGCCCAGGCGGTGAGCGTCGTGGGGGTTAGCTCTTGTAGGCAGATCGTGTCGGCTGCGAGCCCGAGCAGCAGCGTGGTCTGCTCCGGCAGCCGCTTGACGCGGCCAGCGAGGTTCCAGGTCACTATCAACACTGTCCAGGCTTGGTGGGGATGCTTCTATCCCTACCCTGCAACAGCCCTCGCGAAGCCTGCCCTCAGTAGTTAACCGCACCGGTTGTGCGGTAGATCTCGGTGGTCATCCATCCGGAACGTTCCGATCAGAGGACAGGAACCCCGTCCCGACGGACGGAGCGACCGCGACTGCACATGCACACACCATCGCCCTTCCCACGCCGACAGACGCGTCACAACCGCCGCCTGCGAGCCCTGTTGGCGCTTGCGACCGGCCTCGTGCTGGCGCTCGCGCTGCCCGCCGGCGCCGCCGCGCATCTCACCGTGCTGCGCCCCAACCCATCCTCGTCGGTCACCTTCTACGGCCACGGCGGCTACTCGAGCGATGGCGGCTACCCGGGGAGCGTCGTGCGCGCGGAAATCCCGGCCGGCTCGACTGTCGTGCAGGCGTACCTGTATGGCACCTACGACACCTATTCGGGCTCCGGCGTGCTGAGCGCCTCCCAGCGCACGATCGAACTCGAAGGCCAGCAGGTCGAAACCACGGAGATCGAAGAACACCAGTGGTGCCCCGGCTGCTACCTGCCCTCCACCCGCGCAAATGTCACCGCCCAGGTCGCGGAGAAGGTCGGCAGCGGCGGCGGCATCACGAGCTTCGAAGTCGGGCGTAGCGGCGTCACCGAACAGGAAGAACTGGCAGGCAGGACCGCGCTCCAGGGCGTGGCGCTCGTGGTCATCTACGAAAACCCCGATTCCCCGCTCGAGTCGGTTGCGATCCTCGACGGCGCCGCCGACTCGGCCGGCGACGTCGCCAAACTGGAGTTCGTCGCGCCGCTGGACACGAGCACCCCCGGCTTCGCCGCGCAGATGGCGATCGGCGACGGCTACTCCTACCAGAACCAAGGCTCCACCCACGCGTGCGGTCCGGCCCAGCAGGACTCGATCATCGAAGTCGACTCAAAACGCCTAACCAGCTGTGCCGGCGGCTCCGACGACGGCGAGGTCTTCCCCGAACACCTGATAACCGTCGGCGGGATCGGCGACTCGCTGGAAGACCCGAGCAACCCCTACACCACCACCGAAGGCGAAGAAGCCGAGCTCTACACGCTCACCCCCTTCCTCGCGAGCGGCGAAACGGAACTCACGATCGAAACCAAGAACCCGTCGGACGACGACGATCTGTTCCTGGCGGTGATCGAGATCACCGCCGATGCCTCGGTTGGCATCGGCTCGGAAACTCCCCCCACGCCGGCGCCCGAACCGGTCACGCCGCCTTCGATCCCCTCGAGCAGCCCCACTGAAGGCGCCTCGCTGGAGGCCCAGCCGGGGACCTACAGCGGCGGCGAAACATACACCTACCAGTGGCAGTCCTGCACGAGCATCGAAGCGTCCTCCTGCACGAACATCACCGGCGCGAGCTCACTCGAATACACCCCCGGCCCAAGCGTCATCGGCTCCTACCTGCGCTTCGTCGTCACCGCCACCAACACAGGCGGCTCGATCACCGACTACTCGGCGATCGTCGGCCCCGTGCACCTGACCGTCGAAACGACCGGCGGCGAAGAACCCGCGAAATCGGGCGGCAAAGAAGAAACCACCGTCGAACTCGCTCGCGGCCTCGGCTCGAGCCCGACCAACACGACCTTTGGCACGACCTCGCCAGTCACGATTGTGGCCTCCAACAACGCACATCCATCCACGCCCGCATGCACGAGCCAGCGCAACGAGCAGATCCACTGGCTAGTGGCGCGACGCGTTCACCCCGTGCGCGAGCTCGTGCTGCTCGACGGCACCGTCTACAAGCGCCTGCCTGACAACGCCCGCAGCCTCGCCGTCTCGCTTGTCGGCCGCGGCCCCGGTGCCGTGACCGTCACGATCGTCGCAATCACGCGACAGCACGTGCGCTACAGCGCCACCCGCACCTACAGGCCGTGCCTGGCCAGCTCGGCGCACCCCGTGTTGCGCAACCGCTACCTCGAAAAGCGGTAGCGCCGCACTCGGCTGAAGGCGAGCCGCCGCCCGCGACGAGCCAAGATCAGGTGACCCCCGGCACGAACACTTCGACCCACGGCGGGGCCCCGAGCCCCAGTGGAAAACAGCAGTTGTATCGACGCGACCGAGCGTTGTACGGTCGTAATCCGTCTCAGGAAGGTCCTCTCCCCTTCTCGAGTACGGATACATAGGCCGAGGGGGGCTCGGCCAAAGGCGTGATCCTCCCTGCGGGGTGCGCCGCATATGGTGTCGTTAGCGGGTCGCATCCAAGTACGTACGGCATTGACTCGGCAGGGAGGGCCAATGGTGTGCGCGTTGGACGCGATTGGCAACATCGACACATAAACGCCGAGAAGAAAAGATCAGGCTACAGCTGCTCGCCTTCGAGCTCGTGGAACGCAGCGTGATGCTGCTTGCGTTCTTGCTGGTCACCATCACCGCCGCAGTTGCCACTGTCGTCTGCGTCGTCAAGGGCTACCCGTGGCCAGTGCCATCAATCACAAGTGTCGCCTCGACCACGGCCCTCGTCGTTCGAGGTAGACAATCTCGTCAGCGAAGTGACGACTGAGCTACTCACCTCCGCCTAGACGTACGACGCGTCGCCAGCGATCACCCGGAGCTCGACCTCGGCACGCGCTAGTCGTAGCGGGCGCCATGAAGGCTCGCACCCGCAAGCATCTGCTCGAGGCTGCTAACAGCGACCTTGTCCTTGAGGGCGGTCGCTCGGCAGCTCTTACTTGCGCTCAGGCCAACCGCCAACCCAGCCCAATGGTCAGTCGTTACCGGCAGGAGGGCGGCGCCGTAGAGTGTGAATGCTGCGGGCACGTTACTGGGCGGAGCGACCATTCCCCATACTCCGTGCAGCCGAGCGATGCGTCCTTGTCCGACGGTTTGCACGGGGCCAATCGTCGCAGGCTGCCCAGGCTCGGCAGAGCTGGGCAGGTTCTTCTGCAGCTGTGCATGACCGCCCAGGCGACTGATCGTGGCGATCGAGTAGACGTACGCCTTCACCGGGCAGGTGACGGAAAGCGAGCGACTCAGCTCGACTTCGGTAATTCCGCGTTGGCGATTTTGCCAACCTGTCGGGATCTTGAACTGTACGTAGCCATGTAGGCGCTTAGGTCCGAGCTTGCTCGTCCCAACCGCCTGAGGCAACCGCAGCAGCGTGGGATCGCGAACGAGCGTCCCAGCATCTACGGATGCCACAAGCGCTGTGCCTGTACTGATTGCCATACCGCCAGCGAGGACGATCGCGAACCGATTTAGTCGAGAGCGAATCATTCGCTCATCGTAAACCATTCGGGCCACCGAAGTTTCGGTCACCCGAAGAGCTAGTGGCACCTCGGAGGGCCTATGCAGCCCGAACCGAGTCGGCCAGGAGGTGGCGCGGCTCGGATTTGAAGCCTGGCCCTACGCTTCAGGGAACCAGTAGCCACCTTCGCCTGGCGGCAAATAGACTTCTCCGTCGGACTGCTGGAAGCAGCCATAGAAGGGCGCGTAGGCCCAGCTTGCTCCCCCATAGCCGTACGGGTCATAGACGGCCACCCAGTAATCGTGGTACTTACCATCCTTGTGCGGCTGATTGGGCCCGTAACCGACGATGTAGCGCCATGACAGTGGTGATCCCACCGGCAGCGGCGTCGGGGTCAGGAGATCGGTTACTTCAGGCGTGCCCTCCCACGGATGAACGTTCGCATAGAGCTGGCAGCCAACATGCTGAGTCGTCGTTGCCGTCGGCCCATGCATCGACTTGCTGTTGTAGGCGTATCCGATTTTGCCGTATGCGGTATTCGGCGGAGAGCATGCGGAGTAGTGGTTGCCGTCTTTGTAGGTAATCTGCCCCGTTTCCAGCCAGCCGCAGTAGTTGTAGCTGCCGGAGATATAGCCTCCTGAGAACTTAATGCCTTCGCTGTTCGCGCTCGAATACCACGTACGGTTGAGAATTGACCCGTATGAGCAGTTTCCGATCAGCACGCCCGAGGCATAGTTAGCGATGGTGTTCCATATGCTGTTGCAGGTCCACTGACCACCACCTTCATTTTCTTCAAACCCACTGTCAGGCGTGACACCTGATGAGCCCGAACTCGTAACCGGTGAGCTCGTAGCGGGAAATGTCGCCAGTTCCGAGGAAAATGCGGGTGGTTCCTTGGATACCTGTCCAGGCGAGACTCCCGGCTCTGGTAGACCACGAGGCCAACTGCTGGCGCACGCCATCGATGCCCACAGCCCGGACAGGCTCAGGGCCAACAACGCACCCAACAAGACGCGCATAAGGCGATGCTGACGGTGCGCTTGCATATGTCCATCCCCCATTTGTGTTCGGCATCGATCGTCGGTCAGCCGCTCCAGACGATCGCCGTCGCCCTGGCTGTGCTTTGCGCGAGACTAACTAACAGCGCGACGGATTTCAACAAGCGGGCCGCGCAAAATTATCGCTATTTGCGAGGATCTTGTGGAGAGAACTGTTCGGAGAAACAGATCTTCAGCGCGTATCTCGAACGACCAGCCGATCGGCGAAGAACGTAAGGATCTCGTCGCGCGCGGCGATCGTCGGCTGCCCCGCTTCATCGATCAGGTGGGCGGTCACCACGCTGTGTGGGCTTGCCACAAGCTGCTCAAAGAACGGCGGCGTGTCCGGATTGGCCGCACTGTCCGGCAGCTCCCGCGCGATGAAGCGCTCCCCAAGTGCCTTGGAGTAGCTGGCAAAGCGCTCGGCCCTGCAGAACCGATCACCCGCGAAGCGATAGGCCAGGACAGTCAGGTCGTCGCGCTCGAGGCGTTGGCGAACCGCGGTGAGCTCCTCGGGGGCGATCTCCAACCCGGCGGGATCGTCCAGCGGCAGAGCTGGCTGTGACAGGACCGGTGCGAGCATTGCGGTCTCGAGCATCATCGTAAGCGCGAAGTTGCCTGTGAAGCACATCCCGATGGCGCCAACGCCCGGACCCCCGCACTCACCGTGCGCCAGCCTTGCCAATGAGCGGAGCCAGATGGTCACCGGGCTCGACTTGTTGGCTGCAAACGCGCGGAACTCAGCGCTGACACATGCTCGACGAAAGGTGGCAGCCCCCTCCTCGGCGCCGAGCACTGCGCCGTCGCGACCAAACAGCGAGGGCATGTAGACGGTGAATCCCGCATCCCTGACCCAGCGGCTAAAGCGAGCCACATGTGGGCTGATGCCCGGCATCTCCGCCATCACGATGACCGCCGGTCCAGTGCCTGCAACATGCACCACCTTCCCGACGCCGTCGAGGGTGACCAAACGCGGATCGAAGTCCTCGAGCGGGTCATCGTCGGTCTTGCTTTGTCGTGGCATCCTCGTGGCTCCCTTGATCGCCAATTTCGCAGGAATATAGACGATCGTCCATCTAGTTGAGTACGATACGAGTCATGCCAGGATCAAATCCACGCCACGCTCATCGGCAGCCGATGACCAATCCTCCCCACAAGCCGCTCGCCAGGGCAACAACGCCGCCAGAGCCGGGCGACGGCAGGAGGGCGCGGGGTATGCGCAGCCGCACCGCCATCCTCGAGCGCTCAGTGCAGCTGGCCTCACGGGACGGCCTCGAAGGCCTCACGATCGGCGCTCTCGCAGCGGACCTAGGAGTCAATAAGAGCAGCGTGCACGCGCTGTTCGGCTCCAAGGAGGAGCTACAGCTCGGCACCCTTGCCGCCGCACGGGCGATCCTGATCGACCAAGTGATCGCGCCCGCGCTCGCATACGAGAAGGGCCTTCCGCGACTGCAAGCGATCGGTGAGGCCTGGTGTGACTACCTGGCCGCTGATGTGTTCTTAGGCGGCTGCTTTCTGTGCGCCGCCTCCGCGGAGATGGACGGGCGCCCGGGACCCCTGAGAGACGCGGTGGAATCCGCCATGCACGAGTGGATTGGCGTGCTAAGCGCCAATCTCCAGGCAGCTATGACAGCGGGCGAGCTGCGCACAGAGCTCGACCCGGCCGCGACCGCCTTTCGACTGAACGCGCTCGGTATGGCAGCCAACTGGCAAAGACAGCTGATGAATGACCCCTCCGGCATCGAGCACGCGCGCTCCGCCTGGCGGGCGGAGCTGGACAGGCTCAAGCTCAGCGGACAGCCGACTACCGTCTCCACAGCCCCCTGATCACGGTGGCAACCACGCTGGAGATGCCTGCTCATCCACAGCGACCCGCCGACAGCAACCACCTAGCAGCGCCGCGACCTCCATTCTGGTCGACTACGCTCGCAGCGTCACCGCTCCACGGTCTCCGAGAGCGGGTCCGTGACCGTCATGAACGCCCACTCTGAGCCCAACCAGCCTGTCGATTCCCTGGGTGTAGTGGCGGACGCGATCGCGCGCACGAACGAGACGCTCGACCTGGCCACGCGCCATCTCGATCAATCGCTCGTGGATGTGCTGGGCATCCTCGGCTTCGACAAGGAGTACGTCTCGGCGCAAGGCTCCTACCTCTACGACGCTGCGGGTCGCGCCTACCTGGACTTCCACAGCGGCGAGGGGTTTGCCAGCCTCGGTCACAACCATCCCGACGTGCGCGAGGTATTGCAGGCAGCGCTCGCCGCGGATCTCCTGGACGGAGTCCAGATCCACTTCTCGCCGTTGGCCGGCATGCTCGCGCAGGAGCTGTCGCAGCGCCTGCCTGAGGGACTAGATGCCGTGTTCTTCGCGAGCACCGGCGCGGAGGCCGTTGACTCGGCGATGAAGTTCGCACGCGCCGCCACTTCTCGCCCGCGGCTGGTCTCCTGCGAGAGCAGCTTTCACGGCGTCACGCTGGGGCCGCTGTCAATCGTCGGCGACGAGTTCTTCAAGGAGGGCTTCGGCCCGCTGCTGCCGGGCTGTGCGCTGGTGCCGTTCGGCGACCTCGCGCGCCTGGAGGCACAGCTGCGCGCGAAAGATGTAGCCGCCTTCATCGTCGAGCCGATTCAGGGGCGCATGGTGACGCATCCGCCCGAGGGCTATCTACAGGGCGCGCAGGAGCTGTGCCGGCGCTACGGCACGATGTTCGTCGTCGATGAGATCCAGACAGGACTGGGACGCACCGGCAAGTGGTTCGCGCTGGAGCACTGGGGATTGGAGCCGGACTTCGTGCTCGTCGGCAAGGCGCTTAGCGGCGGCTATATGCCAGTCGCCGCGATGGTCACTAGGCGCGAGATCTTCCAGAAGGCGGTGGGAACGCTCGAGCGCTCCTACGTGCACCAGTCGACATATGGGCGCAATCGCCTGTCGATGGCCGCCGGCCTGGCGACGCTGCGCGTCATCGAGCGTGATCGCCTCGTTGAGCACGCCGCAACTATTGGCGCCGTGCTGCGCGACGGGCTTGCTGAGCTGCAGCAGCGCTACGAGATGATCAAGGAGATTCGCGCCAGCGGGCTGATGATCGGAATCGAGCTGGGTGCCCCCAGCAGCCGCATGGCGCGATTCAACTGGCGCTTGATCCATATGGCCAGCGAGGGTCTATTTCCGCAGTTGATTGTGATCCCGTTGCATCGCGACCACGGCGTGATCACGATGGCTGCTGGCAAGAATGACGTGATCAAGCTGCTGCCACCGCTGACGCTTTCCGAGAGCGAGGCACGCAGCTTTCTCGGCGCGCTCGACACCGTTCTCGCCGAGTGCCACAGCAGCTCGAGCAAGAACTTTGCGGTGGTGCGCGATATCGCCACCACGACACTCCGTCGCCGCGCACGCACGAAGCTGCAGTGAGCGAAGTCTGCCTGGTCACCGGCGCCAGCGGATTCATTGGCGGCTGCCTGGCTAAACGCCTGGTCGATGAGGGCTTTTCGGTACGTTGCCTCATCCGTGCGAGCAGCGATACCTCGCTACTCGATCAGCTCAATGTTCAGATCGCTGTTGGCGACCTTAGGAGCGCAAGCTCACTCGCTCGCGCAGTGGATGGCTGTGACTACGTGTTTCACTGCGGCGCGCTCGTATCGGACTGGGCCACCACCGATGAGATTGCGGCCATCAACGTCGCAGGCACACGGAACCTGCTTGAAGCCGCCATCGCTGCGCGGGTGCGACGGTTCATTCATGTCAGCAGCACCGATGTCTATGGGCATCCCGACGGCACCGCGATCGACGAGTCGCACACAGCCACGCGGTTTGCGAACTGGTACGCGCAAACGAAGCGTGACGGCGAGGCGGAGGTTCGACGGGCGCAAGCGACACACGGCCTCGCGGCCGTGATCCTGCGGCCGGCGACGGTCTACGGACCCGGTTCGAAGGAGGTGATTGGCGAGATCGCGCGCGCGATCCGAGGCCGGCACATGGTCTTGATCGATCGCGGTCGCGCGATTGCCGGCCTCTGCTACGTAGAGAACCTGGTGGACGCCGCGCTGCTGGCGCTCCGCGATGAGACCGCCCCTGGCCACACATTCAACGTCAGCGACGGCCTCAGCATCACCTGGAAGGAGCTCACCGATGGCCTAGCCGCGGGCCTGGACTGTCCGCAGGTCCGCTGGAGCCTGCCCTATCGACTGGCCCACAGCGTCGGCTTCCTGCTCGAGCACGGCTACCGAGTGCTGCGCAGGACCACAGGCCTGAGCATGGCGCCACTGCTCTCTCGCCAGGCCGTGCAGGTGCTGGGCAAGAGCCAGGACTTCAGTAGTCACAAGCTGCAGGAGATGCTTGGCTGGCAGCCGCGCGTGGACTACGAGACAGGCCTCGAGGCGACCGTCGCCTGGCTGAGGACTGAGTACCTCAGGCCCTCATAGGCTCAGTCGAACGCGCGTGCGGGCAGCACGAAGCGCCGCGCGGCGCCCGCATGCTGTTCGGCGGTCGCACGCGTGCCATGCAGCCCGCTGCCACGCACGGCGACCATGGTGGAGTCGGCGACGCCATCGTGGTCAGAGATCCACGTCAGGATCGCGGCAGCATCAGCGCCCTCCGCGAGGATCACGGAGCGCTCGATCACCATCCCCCCGGAGCCATGTGGACGCGCCAGGCGTCTCACCAGAGTTCCTATCGCGTCGGTTGCCAAGCTATCCACACTATCCCTCTCAGGGGCAGGGCACGGCTTGGCGGCCTCAGCGCTTGCTCGGCAGCGACCGTGCGTGGGCGACTCCGCGCGCCACCCACCGCTCGAGCTCACGCTTGGTTCGCAGCCCCGCCACATCGACGCGTAGCCAGCCGTGCATCGCGCTGACGCCAGGCTCCATCAGCACGAGCTCTCGGATCCGGTTGGCAAGGTCCTCGTCGTATGCCATCTGCTCATTATCCAGCGCGGCCGTGTCTTACGGCGCAAGCGGTGCACGCTCCTGGCTGTCAGCATTCGCGTTGCAGGATGACAGCCCCGACGGCGCGGGGTAGTTGTAGAGTCGCCTAGGTGACATTTGTCCTGCTTACGGGAGCTACCCGCGGCATCGGACGCGCTGCTGCGATCGAGCTGGCCCGAGAGGGCGTGGAGCTCGCGCTAGTGGGCCGCGAGCCCGAGCGCGTCAAGGCAGTGGCACAGGAAGCGGAAGCGGTCGGCGGCAGCGCACCGATCCATCAGCACGTCGCCGATCTGGCGTTGATGGCAGATGTCCGAGCGCTGGCCGAGGAGGCCCGCGACCGCTACGCGCACATCGACGTGCTCGCCAACAATGCGGGTGCGCTATTCGCCTCGCGCAAACAGACCTCCGAGGGGTTCGAGCAGACCTTCGCCTTGAATCATCTTGCTCCGTTCCTGCTCACCAACCTCCTGCGTGATCGTCTGCACGGCGGGCGCGTGGTGACTACAGCATCCGATGCCCATACGTCGGGCACACTCGACCTCGACGATCTGCAGTCCGAGAAGTCCTATTCGGCGATGCGCGTTTACGGCACCTCCAAGCTGTGCAACATCCTCTTCACCCGCGAGCTGGCCAAGCGCGCGCCGGAGCTGCACGCGAACTGCTTTCACCCGGGCGTTGTGCGTACTGGCTTCGGCAAGAACGACAATGGAATCTGGAAGGTACTGACGACGCTCGGCGGGCCGTTCTTCCGCTCGCCACAGCGGGGCGCCCGATCGCTGGTCTGGCTCGCGGTCTCCCACGGCGCAGCGGAGCTGACTGGCGAGTACGTGGTGGATGAGAAGGTCAAGGCACCCAGCGCGCAGGCTCAGGACGAGACGCTTGCCGAGGGCCTGTGGGAGCACAGCGCCGCGCTCGTGGGCTTGCCCACCGGCACAGCCGCCTGAGACGCCTACAGCGTCTCGCCGCCCAGCCCAAACGGGCTCCCCTCGGAATCCTTGCAGATCGCCCACCTGTCTCCCGGGTGCACGACGCTTCCCCCGAGCGCGCGGACCTTCTCCAGCGCCTCTGCCAGGTCACTCACAGTGAAGTAAGGAAGCGAGAACGAGTCGCCCGGCCCGCGACCACGAGCGTGGACGCCGACGGCGGGAGCCTCGGAGCGGGTTTGCCAGCCCTCCCCCTCCGCGTCGCCGCGTGCCGTTAGCTCAGCTCCCAGAAGCCCAGCCCAGAAACGCCGAGCGCGCTGGGGATCGTCTGCGGGAAACTCGATCAAGGACGGCATCACTGGCGACATCGACTTGCACGATAACGGCCCCGCTGCCCGCCACTAGAGGTTCGACTCCAGTACCTTCACAAACGTGACACTCGACGAGCTCACCGAGGCGGTCGCGCAGGGCAAGGTGGACACGGTCCTGCTGGCGATGACAGATATGCAGGGGCGCCTGCAGGGCAAGCGTCTCATGGCAACGCACTTCCTCAACGAGGTTGCTGAGCACGGGGCCGAGAGCTGCAACTACCTGCTGGCGGTGGATGTCGATATGCGCACGGTCGACGGCTACGCGATGTCCTCCTGGGAGAGCGGCTATGGCGACATGCTGCTCGTCCCCGACCTGGACACGCTGCGTCCTGTGCCGTGGCAGGATGGCACGGTCGTGTGCCTGGCCGACGTTGCCTGGCCGGACGGCACCGACGTGCAGGCCTCCCCGCGCCAAATCCTGCGCCGCCAGCTCGCGCGCCTGGCTGAGCGCGGCTGGAGCGCCAACGCGGGCACTGAGCTCGAGTTCCTGGTGTTCAACGACACCTACGAGCAAGCGTGGCACAAGGGCTATCGCGAGCTGAACCCAGCGAACCTGTACAACGTCGACTACTCGCTGCTGGGCACCGCGCGGGTGGAGCCGCTAATCCGCCGCATCCGCAACAGCATGGCCGCAGCTGGGATGGTGGTCGAGGATTCCAAGGGCGAGTGCAACTTCGGCCAGCACGAGATCAACTTCCGCTACGCGGACGCCCTGCGCACAGCCGACGAGCACGTGATTTACAAGAACGGCGCCAAGGAGATCGCCGCCGAGGAGGGTGTGGCGATTACGTTCATGGCTAAGTTCGACGAGCGTGAGGGCAGCTCGTGCCACATCCACTTCTCACTCGCCGATGACTCGGACCCACCCACCCCGCTGTTTGCACGCGACGAGCAGCTGTTCCGCTCGTTTCTGGCCGGACAGCTCGCGTGCCTGCGCGAGATGACGCTGCTGCTGGCGCCGCACATCAACTCCTACAAGCGCTACGCCGCCGCGACGTTCGCGCCCACGGCGGTTGCCTGGGGGCATGACAACCGCACGTGCTCGCTGCGCGTCGTCGGCCATGGCCCGTCACTGCGCTTCGAGAACCGCGTCGGCGGCGCCGACCTGAACCCGTACCTCGCGCTGAGCGCGCTGATCGCCTCTGGACTGCATGGGATCGACGCTGGCTTGGAGCTCGAGCCGGCGCTGGAGGGAAACGCGTACGCGGCGCACGAGCGCCCGCACCTGCCGGCCACGCTGCATGACGCGCGTGAGCTGTTCGCGGGCAGCGAGGTCGCCCGCGCAGCGTTTGGCGAGGAGGTCCGCGCCCACTATCTCAACGCGGCAGACGTGGAGCTGACGAGCTTTCAGTCGGCCGTGACAGACTGGGAGCGAGTGCGCGGTTTTGAGCGACTGTGATCGTGTGGGAGCCGGAGAGCAATGGCGGGCAGAACTGAGGATCGAGCTGCTGCGGGAACGCTCACGCCTCCCGATGCGATCTTTGCGCCAGTGCGCTCGCAGACGGCGTTCGAGGAGACCGTCGATCGGCTGGGCACGGCGATCAAGCTCGGCCTGCTGACGCCTGGCTCGCGACTGCCGGCGGAGCGTGAGCTGTGTGCGCGGCTGGGGATCGCGCGCTCTACGCTGCGCCAGGCGCTTACCGCGCTTAGCCAGAGCGGGCATGTGTTCGCCACACGCGGGCGCGGCGGCGGGACGTTCGTGTCAGATCCGCAGCCTCCCACCGTTCCCCCCTCCGCGCAGATGCTTGCCCAGTGGCGTGAGACATGCGATCAGCGCCTGGCGGTTGAGCTTGGTGTGGCGGTGCTTGCCTGCGAGCGCGCCGACAGCGCCGACCTGGATGCGCTCGACGAGGTGATCGCGCTGCTCGAGAGCGCGCTCGAGGATTTCGCCGCCTACCGCCAGGCCGACATCCGTCTGCACGTTGGGCTGGCGGAGGCGACGCGCTCAACAAGCCTCGTGCGGGCGATGACCGAGGCGCAGGGCGCGATGACCGATCTGATCGCCTATATCGCGCACCCGGCGCAGGTGTTGGAGTCCTCGAACGCGCAGCATCGCCGGCTGCTGGCCGCGGTGCGCGAGGACGACGCGATGCGCGCCGCTCGTGTGATGACCGAGCACCTGCAGGGCACCGAGCACATCCTCGCGGGCCTGCTGCCGAGCGGCTGACCGGCGCGATCTACACACAGCGCGCCAGCGTCCGGCTTGGCCATCTGTCCGCCCCAAAGCTCGCGATTTGCGCCAACTGGACTTGACGCCCGCTGGCCATCGCGCGTATTGTCACGATTGAAGGACGGACGACCAAACCTTTTCCTCTCAAAGGGGGGCCGATGAGCACAACCGGGACTTTGAGCACGGACGAGCAGCGCCTTGCCGAGCTGGGCTACAAACAGGAGCTGAAGCGTGGCTGGAGCGGGTTCTCCAACTT
>Ga0302326_10013486_pt1 | contig 17317 bp, 15 predicted proteins | sample Palsa_T0_3_FD_202264 | JGI IMG/M metagenome (GOLD analysis project Ga0302326, IMG submission 202264) | Peat permafrost microbial communities from Stordalen Mire near Abisko, Sweden - Palsa_T0_3 | ecosystem: Environmental > Terrestrial > Soil > Palsa > Peat permafrost | place: Sweden: Abisko... | reverse complement strand
GCCCAGCGTCCCGCACCTGGAGCTCTGGCACGCCCAGTCGATCCTGCGCGAGTACCGCGGGGACGGTCATATCGCCCAGCTCGTCGTCCGGGGATTGTCAGGCCTCGAGGCGCTGGTCACCCACGCCGCGGCTGGTGACGTGCCGGCGCGGATCCTGCGCTCGACGCGGGCCTGGCCGGAAGACGCCTGGGACGGCGCCGTCGACGCCTTGCGGGCTCGGGGCTGGCTCGAGCAGGGCGACGAACTGCGCTTCACCGACGCGGGGGCGGCGCATCGCCGGGCAGTGGAGGACGGGACCGACGCGCTGGCGGCCGCGCCCTATGCCCTGCTGGGTGCGGCGCGCTGTGAGGAACTGCGGGCCTTGGTCCGGCCGTGGAGCACCACGTTCGCCCAGCAGCTGCCCGGACGCTGACGCGTTCTTCCGCGGATCGGCGCCGTTTGGCGTGATTCCTGCCTGCCGTCAGCCGCCGATGACGATGAAGTGGGGCTGGTATTGGTGGTCGTCGCGCTCCAGAGCGGAGAGTCCCTCGAGTGTGTCGACGTTGTAGGACGTGACCAGCCCGGTGCTCGAGAGCTCGGGGTGGAAGGTCGCGATGTAGGCGAACTCGTCGGGGTACTGGGTGGTCTGGGGGATCGTGTAGACGTCCTTCGCTGCGGTCCACGGCCCGGTGGCGGAGCACGAGATGTTCAGGGAGACCGTCATCGGCTGGCCGGCCGACCCACCGATCCCGACGCTGCAGTGGCACCGTCCGCGCGAGGCCGTCGCAGGGGCGTCGTAAAAAGATCAGGCAGAGTCGCTATTTCAGAGCGCTTAGGTCAGTTGGTTAGAGCAGCTGGCTTGCAACCAAGACGGGCTGAACGTTATGCCTGACCAGGCATTTCCTGTTCGTGGCGCAGCGTAAGCGGCAAAACTATCTGCTCTAAAAGAGATTCTTGAGCAAGGACCAGCAACTGCCGGAATCAGAGCGATGCTGCATCGGAATGGGCGACATGCCGTGACGGCCCGAGTGCCGACTGTTGTTGGAACGTTGTGACGGTTCGGTCCTGTCGGCTCTATTTCCGCATGGATCTCAATGTCAGCATCCTGATTTATGGCTAGAGATCCCGGATGGCGCGCTGATCCTTCTGGACTAAACCAGGAGCGATATTTCAATGTGAGTGGCGTAGCGACTCGACTAGTTCGGAATAACTGCACTGAGTCGTACGACGGTCCAAGTCCACCCCAAAGCGACGCTCCCGTCGAGCAAAGCGAGATGCGCGATGCAGCCGCAGGCAGTGACACATCGTCAGCACAGGGGAGACTCGCTTCAGCGCTGGCTAGGTTTAGGCATCTACTGTTCCGGCAAGAGTGGTTCAACACGGTGCTCATGCCAAACCTCCCCAGGAGCGTCCGCTGGAACCTGCGCAAGTTGTACTTTGCTGTGCTCGATCTGGTCGAATCAGCTCCCAGTCAGTCTGATGACCTGATTCCGCCAAAGTCCAAAATTTTCTCCGGGACCGTTGATTTCAAGGAAGGCGCTGAGGAATCAGCCGACCGTCTGATCCGAATGGGCGTCCTCAGGCGCGACTCGCGGGTGCTGGACCTTGGCTGCGGGATCGGACGACTCGCCATTCCGCTAACAGGCTATCTGGAGGGCGGCTCGTACGACGGTTTGGACATCGTCCCTTCAGCCATCAATTGGTGTAACGAGCATATCGCTGCGAGATACCCAAACTTTCACTTCAAGCTAGCCGACGTTTTCAACAAGGAGTACAACCCTGGCGGGCATGTACCGGCATCGGACTACGCGTTTCCGTACCCGGACGATACCTTCGATCTCGTCGTGCTCATCTCCGTCTTCACGCACATGCTTCCTGAGGATACGCAGAGATACGTCGCCGAGATCTCGCGCGTGTTGCGCCCAGGGGGGCACTGCTGGGCACAGTTCTACCTCCTGAACGCCGAGTCCATTGAGATGATGGACGCTGGGAAAAGCTTCATTCGATTCACACAGGACCGCGGAGTGTATTGGACAGTCAACGGCAAAGTTCCGGAGCTTTCGATTGGCTATGAAGAGGGTTACATCAGGGAGCTGTTCGAGCGACACGGGTTGTCGCTCGCTGACGAGGTGTACTACGGCGGATGGTGCGGCCGGCCTGTCCTCTGGGGCGACACACCAAACCTTGGCGACCAGGATCTCCTCCTCGCGACCCAAATCGGTAGATCTGTTGCTTGTGACTGAATCAGGGGGAAGTGGTAGTGCGTAAATGAGCACCCCCTTCCGCGGAGGCATCGCGTAAGAAGATGCGATGCCACAGAAGCGAAGATGGCGCGACCTCGACTTACCGCCCGGACCCGTTGGGATTGTCCGTGAGACGAACAAGACGGTGGCCCGGTACTTCGGGATCAACGCCGGGACCGTTATCACCTGGGAGCTAAGGACAAGATCGCCCGGGGGAGCAGTTCGACCACGACAAGGTCGATCCGGAAGCGGGTGCGACAGCTCGAGGCCGAGATCGCCGAGCTCAAGATAGAGCGTGATGATCTCAAGCGATCCGTCGTCCTCTCGGTCAAGCAGGCGACGCGATGGCCATGCATCGTTCATCGTGAGGTTCGCCGGAGCCTTCACCGGTTCCGCGGTGACTATCGGCTCAGGGCAAGCGAAGGCGACGATGGCCGCATAGGGCAGTCTCGTGGTCGGACCATCGTGATCGAGGTCGACGGCAAGGAAGTCGAATGCGTCACGATCGGGCCTGTTGGCAGCCGTTGGTCGGAAGCCACGGACGTTCCGTCATTGGGAAAGGATCTGCCTGATCCGCTGCCTCATGTTGCCGGGTTAAGCCTCCCAGTGATTCCGGGAGGTTACAGATCCCCAAATCGGATCGAGGCCGTCTTTGGCCGAGAGCGGTCCACCTGCATGCAGATGTACGTCTCGACATGCTCCCTCGTGATATTACGGACGTGCATCGATATCCCACTGTCGACAAGGAACGCAAAATCCTCTGACAGTGTCGGTATAGCCCGTAATCGTCTTCGGCGATTTGTTGGCGGCTCGGAGCGACAACTCAAAGCTGCGAACGAGCAACCTGTGATCGTCCCCATGTACGCCGTAAACAGCTACGCGAGGGTCCCGTTGACACTTGACCTTGCCTACCTTCCCATTGGTGGTGCTCATCTCTCCTCCTCTGTGCCGAGCTTGCTGCAAACCTAGATGTAGCGCTGTGGCCTTCTCAGGCCCCAAGGCAACCATCTGGTCTCGCAGCGTTGCGCCGGGCCAATGGTGGGACGAGTGTGAAAAAAAACAGCAGGTAGAGTTGGTTTTTCCGGGCGCTTAGCTCAGTTGGTTAGAGCAGCTGGCTTACAACCAGCAGGTCGGGGGTTCGAGTCCCTCAGCGCCCACCTCAGCGCCCACCTACCTAGGTTCTCCGTGCTCCTGGGCTCCTTGACTGCGCCCGCGACGGGAGCTTTGTGAAACGCCTGGCGATACGAGGATCGAGACGTCTGGCACTCGACGAGTTCGCTCACGGTCCGGTCTGTTCGCCGATTGCTTCCCGCCGAACACCTCTAGGCCACGTATCGTCGCTGAAATAGAAATGTGACACTCTGCCGGCGTCCCAGGGAGGGCCGTGGGCGATCTGCCCAACACCCGCGGGACCTGCGAATCGAGGCCGGTTACTGAGAAAAACCTGAGGGAATTGTGGAAAATTTGGGGGTATTCATTTCGGACCAAGAGTGATATACCTGACGTCGTCGGTGTAAAGACGCTCGTCCGTCTGTCGCAGACAGGGTCGCCTCGGCCATCCGTTCAGAGTGCGTGATGGGCGGTTCCGGGGCCAGCTGTTCGGAAAATTCATCGGTTCAATTTAGCTGCTTTGTCGCGCCAATTTTTCCTGAATTGACGCTTCCCTCCACTCAGCAAAGGAGCACGACGGATGAGCACGATCACGACGAGCGACGGCACGGAGATCTACTACAAGGACTGGGGCGCGGGCCCGGTCGTGACCTTTTCGCATGGTTGGCCCTTGAGCGCCGACGCATGGGACGGCCAGTTGCAGTTTCTCGCGGAGAACGGGTACCGGGCGATTGCCCATGACCGACGCGGCCACGGCCGCTCGAGCCAACCTGCCAACGGCAACGACATGGATACCTATGCCGACGACCTCGCAGCGTTGATCGAGGAACTCGATCTCCGAGATGCCACCCTTGTGGGCCATTCCACGGGCGGCGGAGAGGTGGCGCGCTACATCGGTCGCCATGGCACGAACAGAGTCGCCAAAGCCGCACTGGTTTCAGCCGTACCGCCGATCATGATCCAGAGCGACGCGAATCCCGAGGGCCTCCCGATCAAGGTCTTCGATGACATTCGCTCCGGCGTCTTCAATGATCGATCACAGTTCTACAAGGACCTGGCGACTCCGTTCTACGGTGCCAACATGCCGGGGGCCAAAGTCTCCCAGGGTGTACTCGACCAGTTCTGGCTCTGGAGCATGCAGTCTGGCCAAAAGAACGCGTACGAATGCGTCAAGGCCTTTTCAGAAACGGACTTCAGAGAGGACCTCAAGAAGTTCGATGTTCCAACGCTCGTGCTTCACGGGGAAGACGATCAGATCGTTCCAGTGAAAGATGCCGGGAAGAAGTCGGCGAAGCTGATCTCGAACGTGAAGGAGATCTACTACCCGGGAGCACCGCACGGCCTGACTGCGACGCACCAGGATCAGTTCAACGCGGATCTGCTGGCCTTCTTGCGCAGTTAGGACCTCAGTTCGCCCTCAGGGAGGTTTCAAATGCCTTCTGCAACCCCCTCCGCCACTCAACCGCTCACAGTGGTTCTCGTGCATGGCGCTTTCGCCGATGCTTCAGGCTGGAATGACGTGATCGAGCGGCTGTTGGCGCGAGGTTTGCGGGTGATTGCCCCGGCGAACCCATTGCGTGGGATCTCGGTCGACTCCGCGTACATCGCCGGCGTGCTGAAGAATGTCCCCGGGCCTGTCCTCGCCGTCGGGCACTCCTATGGCGGTGCGGTCATTACCAACGCCGCTACCCACGCGGCAAACGTTGTGGGCCTTGTCTATGTTGCGGCCTTTGCCCCCAACGAAGGTGAGCGCCTAGGTGATGCAGAGAGTGTTTCGAAGGACAGTGTCCTGAATTCGGCGCTGGTCCCGCTCCAGTATCCGGTCGGTCAGGGAGCGGAGACGGCAGTGGAGTTTGCCATTGACGCTGCAAAGTTTCACGATGCCTTCGCCGCCGACCTGCCCGCGGAGCAGACCGCTGTGATGGCTGCTACTCAGCGGCCAGTCGCTGAGCTGGCGTTCTCAGAGCCCTCCGGTATGCCAGCATGGAAGAACCTTCCATCGTGGACGGTTGTGGCAACCGGCGACACCGCGGCAGGCGCCGACGTCATCCGTTCCATGGCAGAACGAGCGGGTGCAACGATCACGGAAGTCGAGGGCTCCCACGTCATCATGATGTCGCAGCCCCAAGCCGTCACGGATGTGATCCTGAGTGCTATCGCCGCGGTGACCTAAGGGCTCATGGCCTGAGGAAGGTGACGGCATCGCGCCGAGATGTTCACCACTCAGCCGGCGCCCGATCAATCGGGGGATCCGTAGTGCAAACCAGTAACGGGTGATCCGTGACGCAGCAACGGCTGATCCTTGACACCCGGCCCCCATCGCCGGCTCAGGGGCGATCGCACGGCGCACACCTCAGGCAGTGTCACCGAGGTCGCGAGTTGCTCGCCTGCGCCCGATCGAATTGCAGCCTCGATGTGCCACGTCACGGCAAGCGGACAATGCAGGTTTAAAAGTGGCTTTTGAGGGATCTCCGGGGTATCCTCACGACGCCCTGGAGGGGATTTGGCGATCCCAGCGGGAGGAAGACGATGAGGCGGACATGCGGGTTTATAGCGATCGCAGCGGTGGTAGCTGCGAGCGCGGTTGTGGTCATGGCGCCGGCGGGAGCGTCGACCACTGGAGTCATCAGCCTGTTCGCCGGCAACGGCACACAGGGCTTTTCGGGGAACGGAGGCGCGGCCACCGCGGCTGAGTTCTATTCCGTCTCGGACGAGGCGTTCTCGGCGTCAGGCATCGGCTACATCGCCGACATGAAGAACTGCCAGGTGCGCCAGGTGGTGAACGGCGTCATCAGCGCGTTCGCGGGCGTGGGGACGTGCGCCACGCGTGGCAACGGCGGACTGAACCCACTCAGTGGCATAGGCGGGGCCGCCGCCGCTGCCACCATCGGCATGCCGACCGGCGTCGCCGTAGACTCGTCGGGCGACGTGTACATCGCGGACTGTACGGACTACACCGGAGTGGGTCCCGGTTGTAGCCAGGGCTACATTCTCAAGGTTTCGGGGGGAACGATCAGCGCGCTCGTGACCCCGGCTCAGATGGGATCCCTCTGGACGAGCTTGGGGAACGGCGGCATTGCCGCCGCGTGGGGTGTGCGTGCTGCGGATGGGAACGTCTATTTCAGCGACGTCGTGGACAACGTGGTGGACAAAGTCAGCAGTTCTGGCGGGAGCCCGGTTGCCGTTGCCGGGAACGGCCGGGACGGGTACTCGGGCAACGGCGGGCTGGCCACGGCCGCCGAGCTCAACGACCCCACCGGGCTCTACGTCGATGCATCGGGCAACCTCTTCATCGCCGACTCCAAGAACGCCGTCATCCGCAAGGTGAACACGAGCGGGGTCATCTCGACCTTCGCGGGCACCGGCACGGCGGGCTCCACCGGCAACGGGGGCCTGGCGACCGCGGCGGAGCTCAACAAGCCGTTCGGCGTCGTCGAGGACGCCTCGGGCAACGTCTACATCGCTGACTACAACGCGGCCTGCGTCCGTGAGGTGAACACCAACGGTGACATCAGCACCTACGCGGGGACCTGCGGTACGGCCGGTGTCACCAAAGAGGGCGGCGCCCCTTCCTCGGTGCTCTTGGAAGGACCCTCCCAGGTGGTCTTCGACCCGAGCGGCAACCTCTACATCAACGACTACGGGGCCGAGCAGATCGACGAGGTGGCGGGGGCCGAGTAGGACCGGAGTTGACATCCCGGGTTCGCTCCTCGGCGATCATCGGCGTCCCGCCGGTGAAGGCGCTTCACGGTCCGAGCGGACGCGTCGGACGCCGAATCCGCCTACGCCTCGTCCAGGTCGACGAGGGCACCGTGGAGCTCCCGCAGCCGATCCCGGCCAAGCGCGGTCGCCATGGCGGCTTCCGTCTCCGCAACCGTCCGATCGATGATCCGTGCCGCACTGCGGCCACGGGCCGTGAGCTGTAAAAGCGTGCGCCGTCGGTCGTCGGGGGCGGGACGCCGGGTGACATATCCCATGGTGACCAAGGTCTCGATCAGTTGGCTGACGGCCTGCTTGGAGATCCCCATGCGGGCAACGAGATCGCGGCCGCTGAGCCCCGGCTCGGTCTGGCCGAGCGCGCTCACGGCCCAGAATCCCCGCTGAGGGAGATCGTCGAACCCACCGGCGTCGAGGGACTGTGCGACAGGCGGCGCGTAGCGGCGGACGGCCCGGCGAAGGAGCCAGCTGAGCGCCTGTGGGTCGTGTGCAGGAGGTAAGCCGGGTCCTGCCGATGCCCGGTCTGTGGAAGCAGCCACGACCCCACCTTAGGTCAATTTTCAAGTCGGTCAAGTTTATTGACTTTCGACGCAAATCCTGTCACGCTGCTGCCATGAGGACCGACACGCGTGCTCGCACCCGCCGGGCTGTCGCGCTGCTTGCGGTTGTCGCATGCAGCGGGTTGCTCGCCGCGGGCGAACTCGTGCCGGTGGGGCAGGCAGCAACCGCGGCCGTCCCCGTGCCGGCCGGGCCCGACGCGGCCGGCGTCACGTGGCTCTGCCGGCCCGGGCTGGCCGGCGACCCGTGTCTGTTTCCACGTGGCGCCAATGACGTTGCGGCCAATGGGGCGAAGACGGCGATCCCCGCCACGCCGGCGTCGGCGTCCCAATCAGCCTTCGACTGTTTCTACGTGTATCCCACGGTGACCGCTTCGGCCGCTACCGCCAACACCGGGACCGCGGTGACGCCCGCGCTGGAGGGCGCAGCCGTGGAGCAGGCGTCTCGTTTCTCGCAGGCGTGCAACGTGTGGGCGCCCACCTACCGCCAGCGGACCAGCGCCTCGCTGGCCGAGGGCCTGGGCAACGATCCGGCTGCAGATGAGATCTCTTATGAGAGTTTGCTGACGGGCTGGAAGGACTATCTGGCCCACGACAACGATGGTCGGCCCATTGTCTTCATCGGGCACTCGCAAGGGGCGGCCAACCTCATACGTCTCCTTCGCTCGCAGATTGACGACAATCCCGCTCTCCGGGATCGGCTGGTGTCTGCCATCATCCTCGGCGGCAACGTCCAGGTCCCAAAGGGCAAGACGGTGGGCGGGACCTTCGCCCACATCCCGGCCTGTACCAAGGCCAGCCAGACCGGCTGCGTGATCGCCTACTCGTCTTTCTCGTCCCCGCCGCCCGCCGATTCCCTCTTCGGACGGCCCGGTCAGGGGGTCAGCCTGCAATCGGATCAAACCACCAAGAGTGGCCAACAGGTCGTCTGTACGAACCCTGCCGCGCTGGGATCAACCGGTGCGGCAGCGCTGACGCCCTACTTCGTCTCGTCGACCAGTCCGACCGGAGATCCGTGGGTCACCTACTCCGGCCTCTACACGGGAACCTGTGAGAGTGCAGGTGGGGCCACCTGGCTCCAGATCACCCCCCGCGCCGGGGACACCCGTCCAGTGGTCGCGCCGACGTTGGGTCCGACCTGGGGCCTCCACCTCGACGATGTCAACCTCTCCTTGGGCAACCTCGTCAACGACGTGATGGCCGAGGAGACGGCCTACTCGCACCATCACCGGACGGCCTGACCCGATCCAGATCCGGACGAAGCGATGACGACCGGCCAGCCCCGTCGCCGGGTTACTTCTTCCCCACCTTGCTCGGTTCCTCGACAGTGTCGGGCGAGAACCACCGCAGCGCCTCGACGCGTCGGCTGATCTGCTGGGCCACCGGGGAAACCACGAGGAAGAGCAGCCACACGAACTTCGCCCATTGCGGCGCCGTCCAGGCCAGAACCATCGACACCGCCACGATGCCGATCACCATCACAACCCGCAGTCTTGCCGTCCGCTCGTCGCGTTTCGACCGAGCCACGTCCATGAGGAGGTCGTGGTGGGCGGCGTAGAGGAAGATCCACTGCGTGCTGAGACTGATGGCAACCAGGTTGATCCCGAAGAGGGTGATGGCCACCGGGTTGGTGCCGTAACGGCCGATCAGGTCCGACGTGAACGGCATGAGGGTGAGAGCGAGCAGGAAGCTGAAGTTGCGCCAGGCCAACCCCTCACTGTGGCCGCGCATCCCGCGCAGGACGCGGTGGTGCACCATCCAGAACTGGGCGATGACGAGGAAGGAGACCAGGTAGCTGGTGAGCTCCGAGCCGTCGGGGTCGAGGGCGTGCCACAAGGCCCTCGCCGAGTCGGGGTTCGCTTTGAGCGTGTCGCTGACAGGTACCTGCAGCTGCAGCACCAGCAGCGTCAGCGCAATGGCGACGACCCCGTCGGTCAGCGCGAGCAGCCGCTCTATACCCGGGATGTCCTCGTCGTCGTCCTCTGTGGCCACCCGCGAGAGCTTGGCAGATGGAGGAGCGCGGAAACGGGAATAGGGGCCGCCGGCGCCGCTGGTGTCCCGGCCAGGGTCACCTCGACAGTCACCTCGTCCTATACGAAGTCCGACCCTCCGTCGGCGTTGACGCACGCACCAGTCACGTAGCCGTTGCGACGGGACACGAGGTAGGCGGTGAGCGACGCCACCTCGTCGGGGAGGCCGGCCCGGCCGAGATCGGCCGGCTGGTGGAAGGTCTGGCCGATCCATGTCATGACGTCGTGCGGATCGGACGGGTCGAGACCCTCGCCGGCGAAAATCTCCCGGAGGTTCTCGGTGAAGCTCGCCGTCACGATGGAGCCCGGGCACACCGCATTGACCAGGATGTCGTCGGGGGCAAGCGACTTCGCAAGATTCTTGGCCAGGCTCGTCACAGCGGCTTTCGATGCCGTGTAGGCCACGAGCATCGGGCTCTGACGCTGAATCGAGTGGGCCGAGAAGATGGCAATCCGGGCCCATTCCGCCGCACGGAGCAGCGGCACCGCCTCGCGGACGCTTCGCACGGCGGACATGGTGCCGAGCGCGAAGGCCTCGTCCCAGCCGGCGTCGTCGAGATCGTCGAAGCGGCCCGCACCCGGTCCGATCGTGTGCACCAGCACGTTCAGCGAGCCCCAGCGATCGCGCACCTCGCCGAAGGCCGCGGCAATGGAGTCCGGGTCGGTCATGTCGACACTGATGCCGACCGCGTCGGGGCTACCAAGGGCCCGTAAGGAGGCAACGGTGTCCTCGAGGGCGTCATGCCCGCGTGCCATGACGGCGACGCGGGCCCCGTCGACGGCGAGAATCTCGGCCACGGCCCGCCCCATGCCCTTGCTGCCTCCGGTCACCACGGCGGTCGCGTCAGCGAAGCCCAGATCCATGTCCGTCCACCTCCTTCGCCCTCAAACCCAGACTGCTGAACAAAGCGCAAGCCCTCATCGGCAGAACCGCTTGCTCACGGCGAGGCGGCGTGCATCCAAGGTGGCCCGCCGTTCAACGGCCGTCACCCGGCGGGCTCCCGCCGGCACCGACGAGCCGACATCGGAGAACTTCAAAACCCGCGTCGTGGGCACCGGAGCAGTCTTGGTGCGGACGCACCGCAAAATCACGGGGCCTGCGCTGTGCCCCGCGGTGTCGAGCCAGTTGGCGATTCCCGGGTCCTCGTGCGCGATCACCACGCGCAGCATGCCGTCGTCGTCCACCGCCGCCTGGAACCCGTTGAGGCTGCTCTGATGCGCGCCGTAGTCGATGGTCTCCCACCAGGGATTGCCGAGCGAATAGCTCCAGTAGAGACCTTGCGGGGGTTCGACCTCCACCAGGAGGGCCTCGTCGGGGGCAAGTTCCCAGGACCCGATCACCGGACGGTTCTCCGCCGCCGCGCCCATCGCCGTCCCGTCGAGGGGAGGAAGGAACGTGTTCGGTTTTTCCGGCCGGGAGAACTGCAGGAAGAACTCGAGGTTGGCCACCACGAAGTCCCCCAAGGCGATCAGCTGACGGGCCACCGCCGCCCGCGGGTCGTCCGCCGGGCGCCCCGCCTTCTCGCCGGGGTCGCCGACGCGCTCGATGGAGAGGGACGAGGCCACCTCTGTGTCCCAGTCGTAGAAGAAGTGCCGTATCACCAACGCGGTCGCATTCTCGGCGATCGGCAACCAGTTACCCTCGTGCGAGTCGGCGGACAAAATGAGGTCGACCTCCCCGCCGGGTCCCAGGTCCAGCTCGTCGAGGAGAACGTTGGCCGATGAGGCCATGCCGGCCATCGACTGCAGCCCGACGTAGCGCGCCGTGCCGCGGTTGCCCCACAGCCGGTAGGTCTCGCCACCCCGTAGGCCTGCGCCTGCATAGATGCAGTCGGGGCAGTCCATGCCCCACTTGTAGATGGCGTCGACACCGGATGGCTTTACGGCGAGCACCGCGCCGGACTCGGTCCGCAAGGCGTTGTCCAATCCGATGCCGAGCAACACGAGCAGATGTCGGAAGCCCGCCGCCATGTCCGCCGCGTTCCGGCGTCCGTCGTCGGCGAGCACGACCTCGGAGGCCCGGCGGAGGCCGTCGAGCAGGTGCGACCACGCACGCCCCGAGAGAAGGTCGTCGGCGGTGGCGTCACCGGCGCGCGCCGCTTCGCCGACGGAGTGGGGCATCCAGGAAGGATTGACGAAGTCGGACGTCACGGGTGCCCCGTCGGACGCGTGTCGACCACCGATAGACAGCTCATGTGCAGACCCCCGGCGCGAGTAGGTCGGGCCATGCTTCCCCACCGACCGTGGGCCGTCAACCCTCCGAAATCACCGGCACGCAGGCATGTGGCGCGTAGCGTGGGGCCGGGGAGGTGGCGGGGCGTGCCACAGCAGGCGGTCACCGGGCGAAGAGACGACACATGATCGAAAGTGCCATCCCCACCCTGGTCCTCATCGGTCTGGCGGCCGTCTTCGCGCCGATCATCGCCGAAGGGTTACGCCGGTTCGTTGCGGTACCCGAGGTCGTGATCCAGATCCTGCTCGGCATCATGCTCGGTCCGTATGTGCTGAACCTCGCGCATTCGAACAACATTGTCACCGCGCTTTCCGATTTCGGCCTGACCTACCTGATGTTCCTCGCCGGGACCGAGCTCGACCTGGCAACCATGCGCCAGGGCCACCTTGGTCGTGCGGCAGGCTCGTGGGCGACGTCGCTCGTGCTCGCGCTGGCGGTGGGTGTCGTCCTGCGCGCCACCGGGCTCGTGCTCGATCACGTCGTCGTGGCCCTCTGCCTCACGACTACGGCGCTCGGCACGCTGCTGCCGATCCTGCACGATGCGGGAGTGCTCCGCACACCGGTCGGGCCTTCCATCCTGTCGGTGGGCGCCATCGGCGAGTTCGGCCCGATCGTGGCGGTGGCGGTGCTGCTCACGAACCGTGACCCTCGTCTCACCTTCCTCCTGCTCGCCGTCTTCGTGGCCCTGGCCGTGGTGGCCGCGCTCCTGGCCATGCAGGTCCATCCGCCCCGTTTCGTCGCCCTCCTGCGCCGGCACCTCCATTCGACCGCGCAGCTGCCTGTTCGCATCTCCGTCCTGCTGGTGATCCTCCTCGTCTACCTGGCTCTGAAGCTCAGCCTCGATGTCCTTCTTGGCGCCTTCGCGGCCGGTGTCGTCGTCCGGCTCTTCATCAAGGGCGAGGACAGCGCTCCGATCACGAGCAAGCTCGAGGCCATCGGCTTCGGCTTCCTGATCCCGATCTTCTTCATTGAGAGCGGCATCAACTTCGATCTCCACGCGCTCATCCACATGCCCAAGGTCCTGTTGCTGGTGCCGATGTTCACCGTCATATTCCTCTTCACCCGCGGCCTGCCCACGTGGGCCTTCTTCCGGGGCGTCCTGACGAAGGTCGAGGCGCGGACGCTGGCCGTGTTGTCTGCCACGGGACTGCCGATCATCGTGGTCATCACGACGTTGGGCGTGAGCGAGCACAGGATGAAGCCACAGAACGCCGCTGCCCTTGTCGCCGCCGGCATGCTGTCGGTCCTGGTGTATCCCCTCGTCGGTCTGCGTTGGCTCGGCAAAGGCGCCAAAGATGCATCCGCTCCCGGGATTCCCGAGCCCTCGGACGGCCAGTGACGCCTGTTCAGTCGTAGCCGCCGGTGAAGATGCTCGGGATCGGACGGGCCGGGGGAGTGCGGAAGAACGGTCGGACGTGGGTCTCCATGATCTCTTCCACGACCGGGCCCGCCAGCGGATCGGGGAGAAGGTCGTGGTCCTCCGCGGCATCCTCGGAGAGGTCGAAGAGCTGGCACGGCGCCAGGGCGTCCTCGTCGACGACCAACTTGTAGCGCTCGGTCTCGAAGGCGGCGAAGCCCCAGTTTTCACTGACCGTGAGCGCACGTGACCATGGGGAGGTCGGATCGTCGACGCTCGCCAGAAGCGAGCGCCCCTCGGAGTGCGCGACCTCGGGCGCACCGGCGATGTCGCGCATGGTCGCCGGCACATCGACGTGCTCGACCAGGGAATCAACCACACCCGCCGGACAACCACCGGGGGGACGGAGGATCAGCGGGACGCGCACGGCCGGCTCATAAAGGACGCACTTCGACATCATCCGGTGATTGCCGCCCATCTCGCCATGGTCGCTGGTGTAGATGATCCACGTGTTGTCGAGGAGGCCCCTGCGCTCCAGCGCGCCCACCATGTCGCCGATCGCCCGGTCGATGACCGAGATGTCTGCGGCGTACGAGCGCCGCATGCCACGGATGGCGTCGTCGGTCATCGTCTCGGAGTCGGACACCCAAAGGAAGGAGTTCAAGAGAGCGCCGTAGCGGCCCGTGCCCTCGATCCTCGGTCGCGTCGTCGAGCTGGGCATGGAGATGTCGACGCCGCGGTACTGCCGCACGGCCTCCGCAGGCGCGTCCCAAGGATCATGCGGCCCGGGGAAGCCGACGAAGAGGAAGAACGGCTCGCCGCGGTCGTAGCGCTCGATCCATTCCACGGCTCGTTGACCGTGCCAGGCGTCGACGTAGGACTCCAGGGGGATGGGCGTCGGTGTGGAGTCCCACATGGGCACGCATTTGGTGGCGTTCTGACCGTCTTCGTTCTCGCCCTGATAGCTGCGGTCGGCGATGTGCTTCTTGTAGGCGTCGAGCAGTCCCCGGCCGGCGAGATAGTCCGTGTAGCGGGTAGGGATCTTCCCCACGAACTTGTCGCCCGTCTCGAAGACCTCGGCGAAGCCGAGCGCCTCGAGACGTCCGGCCATGTCGTCAATGTGTGAGACGGTCAGTCGCTCGTCGAGATACAGGTGTGCCTTTCCGAGGAGAGCGGTGTGGTAGCCGGCCTCCCGCAAGGCCCACGCGTAGGTGGGACTGTCCGGGGCGATCTCAGACGAGTTCGTGTACACCCCGTGGTCGCGCACGTAGCGCTCCGTCATGAACGACGCCCGCGCCGGCATGCACAGTGGGCCCTGGCACGAGACCCGGGAGAAGCGAACTCCCTCGGCCGCCAGCGCGTCGAGCGAGGGCGTCTGCGCGCTGGCGTCCCCCGCGCACCCCATCGTGTCGGCCCGGTGTTGATCCGACATCACGAGCAAGATGTTGGGCGCGCCGGCTGTCATCCTGATGGTCCTCATCTGTGTCCCAGCGAATGTTGGTATGGGGTGGAACGAATGTGATCATCGCATGAAACGGCGTCGAAACGGATCACGGGGATCGTAGGCAGCGCGGCGCACCACTAACCTGTCGCCACCGTCGGAGCGACCTCTGGAGCCCACTGCATGCCCTTTGATCTGAAGCAAGTGCTGGACGAGCGGAAGGGTGAGAACTTCACGCTCCACTCGAAGTACATCAACCCCCAGCTCCCGAAGATCCTCGGCCAGATCGAGTTCGATCGCTTCTACGAGAAGGGGGAGGGCTGCTACCTGATCGACGACAAAGGGGACCGGTACCTGGACTTCCTGTCCGGCTTCGGCGTCTTTGCTCTGGGACGGAGTCACCCAACAATCGTTCGGGCATTGCACGACGCCCTCGATGCCGACCTGCCCAACCTCGTGCAGATGGACTGCTCCCTCCTCTCCGGTGTCCTGGCCGAGGAGTTGGTGGCCCGTTCGCATTCGGGCATCGAGCGCGTCTTCTTCACCAACTCCGGAGCAGAGGCGGTGGAGACCGCGATCAAGTTCGCCCGGGCCGCCACGAAGCGCACGCGCATCCTCTACTGCGACCACGCCTTCCACGGCCTGACGACGGGGGCGCTCGCCCTCAACGGCGGGAAGGAATTCCGCGCTGGCTTCGGTCCGCTGCTCCCGGGCGCCGACGTCATCCCTTTCGGTGACGCCGCCGCCCTGGCCCGGGAGCTCCGCCGCGGCGACGTGGCGGCGTTCATCGCGGAGCCGATCCAGGGCAAGGGGGTCTACCTGGCGCCCGAGGAGTTCTGGCAGGAGGCGCAGTCCCTCTGCCGCCGCCACAAAGCCCTCATGATCCTCGACGAGGTGCAGGCCGGCATGGGCCGGTCGGGGACGTTCTTCTGCCACGAGCAGTTCGGCATCACCCCGGACATCATCACGGTGTCGAAGGCGCTCTCCGGTGGGTACGTGCCCGTTGGGGCCACGCTCTCCACGGCTGCGGTGTCCGATGCTGTGTACAGCTCCATGGAAAAGGCGGTGGTGCATTCCTCCACGTTCAGCACCAACCAGCTGGCGATGGTGGCCGGACTCGCCACCCTGGCCGCGTTCGAGGACGAAGACATCCTCGACCGGGTGCGGCGCACCGGGAAGTCGTTCACCAAGGCCCTCCAACCGCTCGTCGAGCGGTACGAATTCCTCCACGAGGTGCGCGGGATGGGCCTCATGATCGGGCTTGTCTTCGGCGAGCCCTCGACCCCGGGTCTGCGCCGCCGCTTCAAGATGGTCGAGGCCATCCGGCCCGCCCTGTTCTCCCAAATGGTGGTGACGCCGCTGTTTCACCGGCACCGCATCCTCACGCAGGTGGCGGCTGACAACGTGAACATCGTCAAGCTCCTGCCCCCCCTGATCGCGGGGGACGACGAGGTGGAGCTCTTCGCGGACGCGCTCGAGGACGTGTTGGCCAGCGCCGAGCAGGGGTCGAGCCTGATCTTCGAATTCGGCAAGACGATGGCCAAGGGCACACTGCATCGGGCGCGACTGTGAACCTCGAGTCCGGAGACAGGGTCCTCGTCACGGGAGCCAGCGGCTTCATCGGCTCGGCGGTGACCCGGCAGCTCGTGGCGCGGGAGCAGGAAGTGGTCGCGCTGGTGGAGCCCGGTGCTGACACGGCGAACCTCGAGGGCCTCCCGGTCAAGCACGTCGTTGGCGACTTGCGCAACCGCGAGGACGTCCAGGGCGCGGTCAGCGGCTGCCGGGCCGTCTTCCACGTGGCGGCGTTGTACCGCTTCTGGGCCCGGGATCCCGACAGCTTCTACGCCATCAACGTCGACGGCACCAGGAACGTCCTCGCCGCAGCCGAGGAGGCGGGCGTCGAACGGCTCGTGTACACCAGCACCGTCGGCACGCTGGGGCTCGAGCACGTCTCGGGTTCCGCCTCGGCCGACGAGCGCTCATTCCCCGACGTCCGGCATCTGTACGGCTCCTACAAGCGCTCCAAGTACGTGGCCGAGCACGAGGTGCTGCGCGCCATCGCCGAGGGCCTGCCGGCGTCGCTGGTGCTGCCGACCTTCCCGGTCGGGCCGGGGGATCGCGCCCCCACGCCGACGGGCAAGCTCGTCCTCGACTTCCTCAACGGCCGCATGCCGGCCTATGTCGACACGGTGCTGAACGTGGCCCACGTCGACGATCTGGCCGCCGGGCAGGTGCTGGTGCTCGAGAAGGGCCGCACCGGGCGCAGTTACATCCTCGGCGGGGAGAACCTGACCCTCGAGCAGCTGCTGGCCGAGCTGTCCTCCCTCACGGGCCTGCGCGCCCCCTACGGCAAGGTGCCCAACTCGCTGGCCCTGGCCGTGGCCGCCGTCTCCGAGCTGGTGGAGGGCAAGCTCCTGCGTCGGCACCCGTCGGTGCCCCTGGAGGCGGCGCGCATGTCGACCTCGAAGATGTCCTTCGACATCAGCCGGGCCCGCCAGGAACTGGGATATGCGCCCCGGCCCGCCGTCGAGGCGCTCGAGGCGTCCGCCCGCTGGTTCGTACACGAGGGCATGGTCAACCAGGCCAGGGTGAGCCGGATCCACTGGTCCTCGGACCGCTGACCCGCCCGGCGGCCCGGCGGCGCGGCGGC
>Ga0302326_10013485_pt1 | contig 17318 bp, 16 predicted proteins | sample Palsa_T0_3_FD_202264 | JGI IMG/M metagenome (GOLD analysis project Ga0302326, IMG submission 202264) | Peat permafrost microbial communities from Stordalen Mire near Abisko, Sweden - Palsa_T0_3 | ecosystem: Environmental > Terrestrial > Soil > Palsa > Peat permafrost | place: Sweden: Abisko... | reverse complement strand
TCGGATTCGATGGCACCTGGTCCCGGACCGTGCTCCAAGACGGAGAGCGATCCGTCACCCAGGCACCCGGTCTAAATCGTAACCGAGGCACCCGGTCACTCAGTTGGGGCGCCAGCCAAGCCCGCGGTGCGCGCGACAAACGCCCTTACGAGACGCAGTGAACCCCACTAGCCCGGAGACAAAGCCCACTAGCCCGGAGACAAAGCCCACTAGCCCGGAGACAAAGCCCACTAGCCCGGAGACAAGGCCCGTTAGCCCGGAGACAAGACCCGTTAGCCCGGAGACAAAGCCCATTAGCCCGTCGACAAGACCCGTTGGCGACTCGCGAAGGCGCTCGTCCGGCGCGCGACCGCGGTTCCTCGGGTCGCCGAAGGCGACTATCGGCGCGATCCAGGGCGCCGCGGACGCGACGGCACGCGTTTGCGGCGCAATCGCGAGCTTCCGTGGCGGGACGATCGCCGTTGTCTCCGGGACAACGAGCCTTGTCTCCGGGCTAACGGGCGTTGTCTCCGGGCTAACGGGCCTTGTCTCCGGGCTAACGGGCCTTGTCTCTGAGATAATGGGCTTCGCGGGCTCGATCGGGCGCTCGGCTCGCTCCACGATTCGCTCTGTGTCGTCGACGAAGCGCTGACCGGGGTCGCTCGAGGCCTCCATCGCGTCACCGATGCGCTGTGTCGAGTCCTTGGAGGGCTCCATCGACTCGCCGATGCGCTCCGTGGCGTCACTGAAGGGCATGGTCTCGCACCCGTTGAGGGAACTCGAGGCCCCAGCCGCGCACGCGCACGCGCACGCGCACACGCACGCGCACACGCACGCGCCCGCGCCCGCGCACGCGCCCGCGCACGCGCACGCGCCCGCGCCCGCGCCCGCGCACGCGCACGCGCCCGCGCACGCGCCCGCGCTCTCCCGGCCCCTGCGTCCCTACCCCGCCTTCGAAGACTCCTCGAACGCCCCCTCGTACGCGGTCCACACGCGCTCGTGCACGACGTCGACCGAGCCGTCTGCGTCGATGACGGTGACGCGGTCCTGCGGCATGTGCTGCGCCAGGTTTCTGTAGAACGCCGCGAGCGCGCGCTGCACCTCGTTCTGGTCGTAGAGCTGGGCGACGTCGTTTCGGCTGAGGCGGCGGCCGGCGGCGACCTCCGGGGAGACGTCGAGCACGATCGTCAAATCCGGGCGAAGGACGTACCGGTTGAGCGAGCGGATCCACTCGACGGCGTCCTTGGACTCGGCGCCGCTCGAGACGCTCTGGTAGGCGAGACTCGACGCGTCGTACCGATCGGACAGGACCACGCCCCCTTCGTTCAGGATCGGTTCGACCTCGCTCTCGACGTGGTCCATCCGGTCGGCGGCGAAGAGCAGGGCCATCGTGGCCCAGCCGGGCGCGCGACCTCCGGGGATGACGACGCGCCCGGTGAGAATCTGGCGCACGAGGGTGCCGACCGGCCCATCGCTCGGCTCGCGCGTCGCGCGCACGGGGACGCGCATCGATCGCAGCCTGTCGGCAAGGCGGCCGACGTGCGTGGTCGTCCCCGCTCCATCGATCCCCTCAAGCACGACGAGCCGTCCACGCCGCGAACGCATCGGCCGGTTGGATACATCAGGTGGCGACGAACCGGAAGGGACAAGGCCCCCGTCGGTCAGGTCGATCACAGCCGATCACACTGGCTCCGGACCGCCCAGGACACGGTTGTCGATGAGGCGCGTCGCCCCGATGCGGCAGGCGATCGCAAGCACCGCGGGGGCGGCGACGGTGTCGATCGCGGCCAGAGTCTCGGCCTCGCGCAGCTCGACGTAGTCGATGGACACCGCCACGGGCTCGATGGGCTCGCGGGCCGCGCGCTCCAGCTCCCGTGCACGTCGCTCGCCGCCATCGTAGGCGCGTGCCGCGGCCGCGAGACCGCGGGACAGGGCGAGCGCCGCCGCCCGATCGCTCGGCGACAGGTAGGCATTGCGCGAGCTCATCGCGAGGCCGTCCGGCTCGCGCACGATGGGATGGCCGATCACCTCGACCGGAAAGCACAAGTCGCGCGCGATCCGCCTGATGACGAGGAGCTGCTGGTAGTCCTTGCGACCGAACACAGCCAGACACGGCCCTGCGATCGCGAAGAGCTTCGCGACAACCGTGGCGACGCCCTCGAAGTGCCCCGGTCGGAAGCGACCGCAAAGCGGCTCCGCGAGCGCCCCGACACGGACGCGCGTGTCGTCGCCGGGCGGGTAGATCTCGGCCGGGTCGGGCGCGAAGACGACGTCGACGCCCGCCGTCGCGAGCTTACGAACGTCGCCGTCGAGATCGCGCGGGTAGCGCGAGAAGTCCTCGTTGGGCCCGAACTGCGTGGGATTGACGAAGACGGACGCCCCGACGAAGGTCGCGCGCCGCTTGGCCTCGTGCACGAGCGCGAGGTGCCCGGCGTGGAGAGCCCCCATCGTCGGGACGAGTCCCACGCGCCCACCCGTTGCGCGTGCCGCATCGAAGGCGGCTCGCACCTCGCGGACCGTGCGAAGGACTCGCGGACCCGAGGGCGGCGAAGGCGCGGCGGCGGACATGTACGATAGGCTACCCCTTATACCTCTGCGTTTGGTAGGTTGCGAAAAGTTCAGGCTCTGGCGAAAGGTGGCGTCGGCGAAAGCCAGGTTCCCGTGCGTCCGTGGTCGATTCCCTGTCTTCTCGCGCTCGGCGTCGCCTCTGTGCCGCGCACGGCCAGGGCCGAGCCCGCACCGACGGACGCCCAGCTCGTCGCAGCCCGCGAGACGTTTGCCGCGGCGGAAAAGGACGAGGACGTCGAGCAGTGGGCCGAGGCGCTGGTAAAGCTGCGCCGTGTGGCCGCGGTCCGGCTCACTCCCGGCGTGCGCTACCACATCGCCCTTTGTGAGGAGCACGTTGGGCAAATCGCCGAGGCCCAGGCCGACTACACGGAGGCCGAGCGGCAGGCGCGCTCCGAGGGGGCTCGCGACGTGCTGAAGCTCGTGGGCGCCCGCATCGCCGACGTCGGCGCACGCGTCCCGCACGTGGCGATTCGCATCGTGCCGGCCATCGACGGCGTCGTGGTCACCGTCGACGGTGCCCCTTGCACCGATCCGTCTTGCGCGGTCGATCCCGGCCCGCACCGCATCGAGGCTCACGCGCCCGAGCGCGTCCCGGCGTCCACGATGGTGACCGTCCGGGAGCGCGAAACGGCGGCCGTGGATCTCGTCCTGGCGGCGATCACGCCCGAGACGCCTTCCCCGGAGCCCACCGCTCCGGCCGTCGTACCCGCCGCTGCAACCAGGTCGGGCCGCCCTCCCGCGGCGACGTTCATCGCCAGCGCGGGAGCGCTCGTGCTCGCGGCCGCAGGGATCGGTGCCTTCGTGGCGGCCGGCGGCGCGCTCGCGGACGGCGTCAGGACGTGCCGGCAGCTCGTCACCCTGGCGACGGGCGCGTGCGATGCGGAGAAGAACACGGTTCGCGCCTGGGACTGGGCCGCGGCCGCTGCTTGGACGGGCGCCGCGGGCGCGGAGACGCTTGCCGTGCTGTCGTGGACGGGCGCGATCGGCGACTCCCGCCCAGGCCAGTCCGCAAGCGTCATCGTGAGTCCGCGCGGCGTCGGAGTCTCCGGGACCTTCTGAGATGCGCGCGCGAGACGCCGTAGCGCTCTCCTCGATCGCGTCCCTCGGGCTCGTATTCGGGGCTGGGGTCGGCGCCTGCTTCGACCTGTTTCACTCGACGGGCGAAGTCCTCACGGCGTGCCAGGTCGATCCGGCGACGCCAGGATGCACGCCGGATGCGGCCCCTGCCGCCATCGCGAGCGCGGTCGACGTATGCGCCTCGACGTCGACCGAAGCAAGACAGCAGGCCGACCGGGCGTGCGCCTGGCTGGGCGCATGCGAAATGCCGATGGGCCGCAACGCGTTCGGCCCGTGCACGATGCAGGCACGGTTGGCGTACGACTGCGCGTCCAACCCAAATCACCGGGTTCAAGGCACCGCGCTCGCGCTGTGGCGCTGCATGCTCGACGCCGGCACCTGCGCGCAGGTCGAGCAATGCGTTTTCCCGGCGGGCCCGCAGACATGCCTCGGCGCGTCCGCCTTCCGCGCGTGTGGCACCGCGAGGACGGAGACAGCGAGCAACGTCGACGTCGTCGTCGATTGCGCCGCCGATGCGGACACTCCGCGCGGCGAGAACTGTGCGATGTGGGGACAGACGTGCGGTCTCGGTGGAAGCGCCGGGGCGGGATGCGTCGGGGATCCGGCCGGCTTCGATTGCGACGCGTCGGGCTGCGTGGAAGGCACCTCCGCCCTGCACTGGTGCTCGCCCGCCTCGCCTTCCGTGGATGTGGGGATCGACTGCGCGGACAACGGCGCCCAGCGCTGCGGCTTCTTCCCATCGCAGAACCCGCAATGGGCCGCTTGCGTCGCCGGCAGCCCCGCGGACGGCGCGGTGACCTGCACGCCGAACGCAGCCGCCGAGTGCGACGACGCCGGCGTCGCGACCTCCTGCCCCAGCGGCGTCGTGGAGACCCTCGATTGCGCGACCCTCCTCGGCACCGCCAACGCATGCGCCCCTGGGCCTCTCGCACCGCAGTTCGACTGGACGAGCGCGTGCGCCGTGACGCCGTCCGCCTGCTCGGTCGACTCGTGCGACGACGGTGGCGCGACGCTGACGGGGTGCGCTCGCGGCGCGGCGTTGTCCGTGACGTGCGGCGATCAGGGCCTGGGAGCGTGCCGGATAGTCACCGTGGTCGCAGAGGCGGACTCCGGGACCGAAATGCACGCCGCGTGCACCCCGCCTCCGTGAGCGCGTCGCGGCGAGGCCGCCGTCATCTCACGGAAGAACGAGGAGCGTCGTCTCCGCGGCTCCGTCAGCGCGACGCGGGACCGGTCCCGCCGAGAGTCCGCGCCACGAGCCTGCGTACCGTTCGCGGCCGATACGGTGGTTCAGGACGGTATCCAGCCGGTAGATCCACCGCGGTCGCCAGAGCCGCGTCGGCAGCGTCGGCTGCGCGGTCATCGGGCGGTCGGTGGTGTCGGGCGGGATCGAGCTGAATGTCCCGCGGGCGACGACCTGCGAGCGCACATCGAAGGACTCGTCCGCGAGCGGGGCGGTCACCTCGAACCAGCACTCGACGCGCGGCTCTACCCCACCCGGCGTCCGGATGCCGAGGAGCTCGACCCCGGGGACGAACGACGCCCTGACGGATCGATCGAGCATGCCTTCGATGCGCCCGCGCCATCGGGCGGCGTCCGCATCGTCGCCGCGAGCGATCGCGGCGTTGTGCGCAATTCGCATCTCGTCGATGCTCCGGGGCTCCCCTGACGGCGGCTGGGCCGGCTGTCCCAGGTGCGTGCGCCACTCCCAGGTCAGCCACGGGTCCGGCGTCGGCCCGATCGAGCGCGTCGGTTCGGTCCCGCCGTAGACGAGCCACTCGAACACGTTGGGCTCGCGCTCGTTCATGGAATAGGCGTCGAGCGGGGCGGGCGCGTCCCGCTGATCGACGAGCCACGTGTCGCCGTAGACCTGGACGTGCGCCTGTGACGCGACCTTGCGAAGGTCGTCCGGCGACATGCCCGACGAGCGTCCGATCCAGAACGGGTGGGTGGTGGTTCGCGGCGCGCTGGCCGTCGGACCCCCGACGCTGTTGGCGTTGCCCTCGAACGACCACTGATGCTCCCAGCCCCACTGCGCCGAGTAGTGGGCGTCGATCGTGGCGCCGGGGGGAGAGCGCCGGCGGGCGACGGCCCGCAGCGGGTAAAGCTCGTCGATCTGGCTGCGGACGAACGCCCCGTGGTCGTCGTAGCGGCCGCCGGTGCGTCGCCACACCCAGAGGGACTGGACGCCGTCGTGGGCCATCGCGACCGTCGGCGCGAGCCCCACGGCGAGGACGACGCCCGCCGAGATCGCGGGCGCGCGCCGGGCCGACAGCCGTCCCGCCATCAGGCGCACGCCCGCGCCGAGCGTCACGACGAGCTGGGCCAGCGCGAGCGCGAAGTAAGGCGCGAAGTAATGAGGCCAGAAGATGTGCACGTCGGCGCCCTCGGCGAAGCCGAGGTACTGCGCGACGGCGCCGAAGAGCAGGCTCGGCGCGTACGTGTCCTCGTCACGCCGCGTGAACGCGAGCCGCAGAGGCCCGATCGGGGCGGCGAGCTTGCCGATCGCGATCGCGATCGGAGTGAAGCTGAACTCGATCCACGCCTTTCGGGACTCGAGGACGGCGCTGAGCGGGGTGCCTTCACCGCCGCTCCGTGCGTCCCCCGACCCGACCCACTCGCCGAGGTGGTTCGCGTGGTGGAACATCCCGAGCCACAGCAAGAGCGTCGAGGCCATGACCGCCACCGAGAGCGCCCACCACCGCGCGTACCGATCGAACGGCACGAACGGACTCGCCCGAGGCGGCAAGACGAAAGCACGGAGGAAGCACCACGCCAGCGTTGGCGCGACCAGCAAGTAGCCGACCCAGTCCCCGGAGCACGCCACGGCCAAGCCGGCGAGGCTCGCGCAGAGAAAGCGGTCCCTTCCCGTCGTCACGTGACGCGAGTGGCCCCAGAAGAAGAGCAACGTTCCGAAGATGCAGATGGTCTCGAGGTTCCAGTAGCTGGAGAACCCGACTGCGATCGGGACGACGACGTACGCCGCCGCAGCCACCGCCCCCGCCGCGGCGCCCCAGCGCTCTTTGGCGATCCCGTAGAGGAGGGGCGGGATCGCCGCGCTCATGAGAAACCCCGGCAGGTGCACGACGAAATCGCGATGTCCGAAGATCCAGAGAAAGACAGCGGGGATCCAGTACTGGCCGAAGGGGTGATGGCAGAGAGCCTCGCCGTAACCCGGTCGGTTCGGCTCGTACCACCACCACATCGGATAGAGGGTCTTCCACCGGAGCATCTGCTCGGCCGCCATCACGTTGCCAGCGCTGCCCGCGCCGATGTGCCCCGCGCCCGGGATGCCGAACATCCCCCAGCCGGCCGTGAAGGCGAACCATACGCTGGCGACGACGGTGACCCACCGCGCTGCGCGATCGATCCGGGGTGTCGTCGCCGTCATCGGGCCGCGGAGGCTACACCGGCGAACCGGTCGCCGGGACTACTTCATCATCACAGACAGCGTGACGACGCCGCCGACGAGCAGCGCGAGCACGCCGACGATGAGCGGTACGAGCCAGGGCTTGCCCGAGGTGGGCAAACCTGGCGTCCCCATGTCGGCGTCCCGGATGGCGCCGAACGCCCTGGCCATGTCGTCGGCCGCCGCCGTTGCCTCGACCGAGCCGGCGCCCGGCGCGGCAAACGGATCCGCCGAGACGCCCAGCGTCGACACCTGCGACGCCTTTTTGGCCAGGCCCTCGGCGATTTGCTCCGCGAGCTGCGCCTGCGGCGTCGCCGCCCACACCAGATGGTCGCCGGAGAGCCCGTACGCGTGACCGATCGAGTCGGCCAGGATGCCGACGGACTTCGTGCGGATGGCGGGGTTCTTGGCGAGTGCGAGCTCGATGACGTCGTCCATGCCTGCCGCGACGGGGTACTTGGCGCCCGGACCCGCCTTGACCGTTGGGGGCACCGGGTCCTTCGTGAGGATGGCGAGCAGGATCGAGGGGCCGTTGGTGCCACCGAAGGGCACTTCGCCGGTGAGGCACTCGTAGACGACGGCGCCGAGCGCGAACACGTCGGCCCGCGGATCGATCGTCTCGAGGCCCTGCGCCTGTTCCGGGGCCATGTAGTACGGGCTGCCGATCGTGGTGCCGAGGACCGTCAGCTTCTTCTGCTTGCTGTTGCCGGTGTCCTTGGCGCTGCCGAAGTCGAGCAGCTTGACGGCATCGCCCTCGCGGGAGCCCACGAGAAAGACGTTGTCGGGCTTGAGGTCGCGATGGATGAAGCTGCGGGCATGCGCTTCGTCGAGGCCGATGGCGACCTGCGACATCATCCGGACGATGCGCTCCGGGGGCAGGGTCTTCTCTCGCTTGAGCGCGTAGCGCAACTCTTCGCCGTCGAGAAACTCCATGACGAGGAGCCACGTGTCGCCCACCGGGTCCCGCTGGAAGTCGAGGACCTTGACGATGTGCTCGTGCGGCAGCGACGCGTTGATCTCGTACTCGCGCTTGAAGCGCTCGAGCGCGATCTCGTCTTTCGCGACGTCGGCGTGGAGAATCTTGACGGCGACCCGCGAGTCCGTCTGCTTGTCGATGCCCTCGTACACGCGGCCCATGCCGCCGTCGGCGACGACGCGTCGCAGCTCGTACCTACCGACGAGGCGCGTGCCGATGCGCGGGTCGTCCGAGCTTGGGGCGATGGGTACGAGACTCGCCCCCGTGAGGGCGGTCCCGTCGACCGGACAGAAGCCCGCGTCGTTCGGGAACGTTCGTTGGCACTGGGGGCAGATCTTCATGGAGCCGGCGGCCCTACCAGACTACCCAAAGTCGGGAGCTCTTGCGAAGCAGGAAAGGGATTGCGAACCGCTCTTGCTCCGTTCGGGCGAGGCGGAGGCTGCGGCGTCGCCGGGCGCTACGAAGTAAATGATCCGGTTACACGACGGACATTGTTCGAGGATGGGCTCGCGCCGTAGACGGTGGAAGAGCTGGGGGGGCAGCGCCATGTGACAGGCCTGGCATGTCCCATCGCGCGTCTGGGCCAACGCCGTCCCACGCTTCGACCGGATCATGTCGTAGCGGCGGTAAAGTTGCGCAGGCAACGCCTTGACGGCGCCCTCGCGCTCCGCGCGCTTGGCGGCCTCTTTGACCGACACCTCGCCCACCTTCGAGCTGATATCGCCCTCGCGGGCGGCCAGGTCGGCGGTGAGCTTGCCGTGGTCGGCCTCGGTCGCCTCGATCGCCAGACGCGCCGTCTCTCCATCGGCGCTGAGCTTGCCGATCTCGTCTTCGCGATCACGCACGAGCTTTCGGAGCTCCTCGAGTTCGCGCTGGGCCGCGTTCGACTCGCGCTCCGTGCGAGACCGCGAGAGCTTCTCGCGCGAATGGTCGAGCTGTTGGCTCATGTTGCGAACGTCCTGAATCAGCTCGCCCCGCGTCTTGTCCATGGCGGCGAGGGCGCTGCGGTCCGTGGCCAGCTTTTCGTCCAACTTGGAGATGCCGGACTTTAGACCGGCCAGGGTCGCGCGCTCCTGGGACAGCTGCTCCTGGAGGTCCTTCAGTTCTGCGTCGATCTGAGCGAGTTTTTCGAGCGCGCGAATCTGGTCTTGGATGCTCAATGCGTGACTCCGGGACGAAGAAAAAGACGGGCTACGTGCGTACATAGCGCACGTTGGGACGATAGGCGAAGTGGGCCCACCTGGGTTCGAACCAGGAACAACCCGGTTATGAGCCGGGGGCTCTGACCGATTGAGCTATGGGCCCGCGCCGCGCACCCTTTCCGCGGTGTCCGCGAGGCAAAGGAGCGACGGTGTCGCGGGGCGACTGCCACGCGCGGCAGCGTAGTCCAAAGGCAGCGCCGACGGAAGCGCGCGCGAAGGCGGCCGCTTGCCGCTGGTGGCTAGGGCCGCCGGCAGACGACCACGCGAAGCGCGGCGCCGGTGCCGGTGGAGGCGGCGACAAGCAAGCGGGCCGAGGCGCCAGCCGTGGCCGGCCCCCCCAGCACGCGCAAGGGGCGGGCGTCGTTCAACGTGTCCTCCGCGCTCGGCGGGCCGAGGGGCGCGCCCGATCGATCGAGCGACAGGAGCCGCGCTTGCTCGGCCGGCCCCACCCAGGCCAGAAACGAGCCCGAGCCTTCGACGAACGCCGGCGCTCCCCGCCCGAGGCCATCGCTCTGGTACTCGACGGGAGACTCGGGGAGGTCGTCCACGATCCGCACCCGCACGAGCGCGCCGCCGGATCCATCGACCGACTCACCGTCGTCGCGGGCGACGACGACGAGTGCGTGCTCGGGCGAGGCAATGGCAACGACGTCGTACGCGGACACGTGACCGGAGGCCGCAGTGAGGGCGCGCACGGGCCCCGCCACGGCGCCCCGCGCATCGAGGCGCACGCTCTCGAGCCACCCGAACGATCGCGTCTCACCCGGCACCTCCGGCTCCGCCGCGTCAAAGGGGCGGGTTGGCTCGGGTCGCCGCGCGATCCACATCGCGACGAAGCCCGAACCGTCGGGCTCGATCTTCGGGAGCTCGGCGTCGGACTCCGGCGGCGAGATGTCATGCGCGACCGCGAGTCCGGCTTCGCCCTCGAGCGCGAGAGCGCGGATGACGCCGCGCGAAGGTGCGGCCCCCTCGTCCCAGACCACGACCCCCGAAGATCCAGCGAACGCCAGATCGAACGCCAGCGAGTCGTCGTGCTGTTGCGGCACGATCAGAAACGGCTGCGGCGGAGCGCCTGCCCACGACGCCGAAGAAATGGCGTAGAGCGCGAGGTTGCGCGCGGCCCCGCGATCGATGCCCCCGCCCCCGCGCAGGTACGCCGCGGCCACGAGGTCTGCGCCGGGCGAGCCCGGGCGAGGGACCAAGAGCGGAGGCGGAGCGTCCCCGAGCGTCGGCGCGAGGTCGAGCCAGCGTGCGGGCTCCCCCGATGCGTCCGGCGATGACCCCGTGTCGAGCGCCCTCGAGATCTGCATCACGGCGGCGACGCGACCCTGGGCCGTGCGGTGGACGGCACCGAGCGCGTAGGCGTTCGCAGTCGGCACGGCGTCGCCGATCTCGACATCCGCCCCGCGCGCCTCGTCCATCGCGACCGATGTGTCCTCCGGGCGGCAGCGTGGGCCGACCACCGCGGAGGCAGACTGCACGACGCCGGCGTCGGCGGCGGGCGCGTTCGACCCGGCGTCCACGGCGACGGGGACGTCCTGGGTCTTGCGGCAAGCGGCCGGCGATCCGGCGACGGCCAGCGCAACCGCGAGCGCCGTTCGTCGCGTCGCGCCTGCGCTGTCAGCCGGCATCCAAGAAGCCGTCGATCACCTCGAGCGCCAGCTCGTGCCGCTCGAACGGCGGCATGATGTACGCACCGGCGACGCGGCTGCGCACGGCCGCGAGCATCTCTCGTGCGATCGTGACGCCTTCCTTGCGCGCCGCCGGCCCGGTCCCCGCTTTGCGCATCCGCTCGCGGATCGCCTCGGGCACCTGCATGCCCGGAACCTCGTTGTGGAGAAACTCGGCGTTGCGGTAACTCGCCAGCGGCAGCAGTCCGACGAGCACGGGCATCCCGAGGGGTGCCACGTCGTCCAAAAACCGCTCCAGCAGCTCGGGCGAGTAGACCGGCTGGGTCATCACGATCTCGGCACCGGCGGCCTTCTTGTCGCGAAGGCGCGCGAGCTCGCGAGGGTAGTTGAGCGCTGCGGGCTCCGCGCCGGTCGCCAGGAGAAAGCTGGTCGTCGCACCGAGCGGCTTGCCGCCCGGGTCGATGCCCTGGTTGAGGCGCGCGGCCAGCTTCAGGATGCCGATCGAGTCGAGGTCGTAGACGGCGGTCGCGTCCGGGAAGTCACCCATCTTCGGCGGGTCGCCCGTGATGATGACGAGGTTGCGCACCCCCAGGACGTGCGCCCCGATGAGGTGCGACAGCGTGCCGAGCAGGTTCCGGTCGCGACCACACACGTGCAGGATCGTCTCGATATCGGCCTCGCTCTGGACGCGCGCGGCGATGGCGACATTGCTCATCCGCGCCTGCGCGCGTGCGCCGTCGGGGATGTTCACCACATCGACGCCGCCCTGTTTGAGCATCTTGGCCGCCGCGACCGCACGCGCCGGATCGAGCCCGACGGGGGGGTTGACCTCGACGGAGACCACGAAGCGTCCGCGCGCGATCTTGGCGGCCAGGCCGCTGCGCTCGATGAGAGGCCTGGGCTCGAGCGCACCCGGGAAAACTTGCGGGACAATGGACCCCTCGGTCCGGGCACTTTCGTCCTCGCTCCGGGCCTCGTTGACCGCTGGGCCGGCCATCCGGGCCGCGCCCGCGATGCGTCGGATGTGCTCCGGCGTCGTTCCGCAGCAGCCGCCCACGAGCCGGACGCCGACGCGGAGCATGCGCTGCGCATAGACACCGAAGTACTCCGGAGTCGCCACGTAGACCGTTCGCTCGTCGACACGGCGCGGCAGCCCCGCGTTGGGCGACGCCAGCACCGGAAGCCCGACCGGGACCATCTTCGTGGCCGCGGCGAGGACGCCCATCGGCCCGTCCGAGCAGTTGACCCCCACGAGGCTCGCGCCCCACTCCTTGGCGAGCCGCGCGATCTCGTCCGCCTCGGTCCCTTCAGCCATCCGACCGCCGTCGTCGAGCGAGGCGCTCGCGATGACGGGGATGCGCCCCTCGGCGGCTTCGACCGCGGCTTCGACGGCGACCCGCAGCTCCGGCGTCTGCCGGAACGTCTCGACGAGGAGCGCGTCGACCCCCGCGTCCACCAGGGCCCGCGCTTGCTCGAGGACGACCGCGCGAACCTTGGCGCGATCGTCGGCGCCCATCTCGCCCGCGCCGCCGAGGAAGTATCCGCTCGGCCCGATCGCACCGAGGATGTAGGCCTGCCCGGCCGCGGCGCTGCGCGCGACTTGGACACCCGCGGCGTTGAGCTCGCGGACGCGCGACGACAGGCCGTATTTCTCGAGGCGCAGGGCGTTGGCGCCGAACGTGTTCGTCTCGAGCACCTGTGCGCCGGCCCGCAGGAAGTCGTCGTGCACCTTGGCCACGAGCTCGGGCCGCGACACGTTCAGCTCGTCGAAGCAGGTGCCGTAGAGGATCCCTCGCTCGTAGAGCTGCGTGCCCATCGCGCCGTCCACAACGAGCGGGGCCGCGCGGACGGCCTGCAAGAACGGGCGTTCTGTTCGGGGGGAGCTGGACGGCATCGCGACGCTCGAGGCGCAGCAGGAGGATGTAGTAGGGCTCCCTCCGCGCCAGCGCAAGGCCGTTAGGGACACGCGCGGGCGCGGGCGCACACGCGGGCGCGGGCGCGGGCGCACACGCGGGCGCGGGCGCGGGCGCACACGCGGGCGCGGGCGCGGGCGCACACGCGGGCGCAGGCGCACACGCGGGCGCGGGCGCGCACGCGGGCGCAGGCGCGGGCGCTCACGCGTGCGCCCGCGCTCACGCGCGCGCGCGCGCTCTCGTTCAGCCCGGGGGCCAGGCCATCGGTCTTCCGCCGAGGACGTGGCAGTGCAGGTGAAGCACGCTCTGGCCGGCGTTCTTGCCCTGGTTGACGACGAGGCGATAGCCGCCCTCCGCCAGGCCGAGCTGCTCGGCGACGTCCCGCGCGGCGAGAAGAACTCGGCCGAGCACCTCCACGTCGGCGGGCGTGGCCTCGTGGATGCCCGTGATGTGCTGGCGCGGGATGACGAGCGCGTGGACGGGGGCCACGGGACGGATGTCCTTGAATGCGAGGACATGATCGTTCTCGAAAACGATCTGCGCGGGGGTGGACTTGGCGACGATGTTGCAGAAGAGACAGCCCGGCATGGTGAGCCGAGCCTAGGCCAAGCGGGGACTCGCGGCGAGCGTCGCGCTAAGTTGCCATCGGCAAGGCCATGTGCGGACGCACCGCCCTCACCGCGTCGCCGGAGGACCTCGTGGCTGCCTTCGGCCTCGCGGAGACGCCGACGTACGCGCCTCGGTACAATGTGGCGCCGTCCCAGCCCCTCGATGTCGTGCGTGCGGCGCCCAGGCGCGCGCTCGAACGGCTCCGGTGGGGGCTCGTTCCGGCGTGGGCCGAGGACGCGAAGATCGGGAATAGGCTCGCCCTCGCGCGCGTCGAGACGGCGACCACGACGAACGCGTTTCGCGACTCGGTCCGCCGTCGGCGCTGCCTCGTGGTGGTCGACGGCTTCTACGAATGGCAGCGCGACGGAAAGGCCTCCGTGCCGTACTTCGCGCGACGGCCCGATGGAGCCCCGTTCGCGCTGGCGGGCGTCTGGGACCGATGGGTCTCGCGTGACGGCGAGGTGATCGAGTCGTGCGCCATCGTGACGCGACCCGCGCTCGAGGCGCTCGCCGCCGTGCACGATCGGATGCCACTCGTCGTCGAGTCCGATCTTTGGGAACGCTGGCTCGACCGCGAGACAACCGACGTCGAGGCGCTGCTGGCCGAAGCGACGGCGCGGACGCCGGCGCTCGCCGTGCACCCCGTCAGCACTCACGTCAACGATCCCCGCCACGACGACCCGGGCTGCATCGTGCCGGCGCTCCCCGCGCAGCAAGCACTTTTCCGGTAAGCGGGGACGGCAAAGGGGAGCTACGGAAGCCGGTCCAGGTTCAGCCCGGCGGACAGTCGTCGAAGCGCGCCGTCGATCCTCGAGCGGTCTTCGTCGCTGGCGCTGAACCCGGGCACGCCCGCTCGACCGGCGAGGAACGCGACGCAGGCGTACTCGACGTCGCTGAGCAGGGCGCGCCGCTCGAGACGAAGGCCCGGCAGCCGATATTGCACCTCGCGGGCCCCGGACGAAGCGACGACGCCGAGGGCTTCGACCTTGCCGTGCGTACCCGTGAGTTGGCGTACGATCCCGCGTAGCAGCGCCGCTCGTACCCGCGCCCGCCGCACCTCCGGATCCTGGAAGAGCGCGAAGCTGCGGTTGCGCGAGACGAGCGCCGGCACCAGCGTCATGCCGACGACGAGGGCCTCGCGATCCACGGGTGCGCTCACGATCCCTCCAGCGGCGCCAGCGCCGAGCCATCGGCCGCGGCCACCCCCGCCGACTGCAAGCGCTCGGCCTGGTAGCTCGTGCGGAGCGCCGTCAAGAGCTCGTCGAGATCCCCCTCGATCACGCGATCGAGCTTGCCCAGAGTGAGCCGGATGCGATGGTCGGTGACGCGGTTCTGGGGGAAGTTGTACGTCCGGATCTTCTGCGAGCGTTCGCCCGTCGAGACCATGCTCCGGCGCGTGGCCGCCTCGGCCGCATCCTGCTTCTCGCGCTCGAGCTCGAGCAGGCGGCTCTTGAGAACCTTGAGCGCCTTCGCCTTGTTCTTGAGCTGCGAGCGCTCGTCCTGGCACTTGACGATGATGCCGCTCGGCTTGTGCAAGATCTGCACGGCGCTGTTGGTCGTGTTGACGCCCTGCCCGCCCGGGCCCCCGCTCGCCGCGATGCTGATCTCCAGGTCTTTCTCCTCGACCTGCACGTCGACGTCGTCGGCTTCGGGGAGCACGGCCACGGTCGCCGTCGAGGTGTGGATCCTTCCCTGCGTCTCGGTGGCTGGCACGCGCTGCACCCGGTGGACGCCGCCCTCGAACCGCAGGTGCGCGTACACTTCCTTGCCGGTAACGAGAGCGATGCACTCCTTGAAGCCGCCCGTCGCGCTCTCGCTCTGCGAGAGGATCTCGACCGTCCAGGCCTTTCGCTCCGCGTAGCGGGTGTACATGCGAAAGAGGTCTGCCGCGAAGAGGGCCGCCTCCTCCCCGCCCTCACCGCTCCGGATCTCCAGGATGGTGTTCTTGCGCTCGTACGGGTCCGGCGGCAGGAGCAAGAGCTGAATGGACTGCTCGAGGCGTCCCCGCTCGGCGGCGAGATCCGGGAGCTCCGCCTGCGCGAGCTCACGCAGCTCAGGGTCGGCGAGGGCCTCCTCGTCGTCGTGGATCTTCCGGACGATCTCCCGGTAGCGGCCGACGGCCGCGACGAGCGGCTCGAGGTCGCTGCGCTCCTTGTTCAGCTTGTTGAACCGGGCGCGGTCGCTCAGCACGTCCGGCCGGCAGAGCATCTCTTCGAGCTCCCCCTGACGGCGCGAGAGCTGCTCGAGTTTCTCCATCGGCAGCATGGGTCAGGCCGAGGGCTCCGCGTGCCGCAGGCTCGCCGCAGCGAGGAGCGAGTCGTAGGTGGCGAACGTCACGTCGTCTTCCCCGCCCGAAGAGGCGTCGTCGGCGCGACCCTGGCGGAACAGGGTGACGCGGAGGCTCGCGAGGGCCACCTCGAGTTGACTGTCGTCGGGCTCGGCCGTCGTGATCTTCTGCACGACGAAGCCCGGGGCGAGCAGCGCGCGCATCGGACCCGTGGCGCAGTACCGCGCGAGGACGCGCTGGAGCTCGAACGTCACCGCGACGAGGACCGGCAAGAACGGCAGCTTCTCGAGCAAGAAGATCGCGTTGTCCGCAAGGGCGCTTCCCGTGTGGATGCGCGGCAGACTCGCTCCGACGGCGGTGAACACCACGATCGACACGAGCGCCACCATGACGAGGAAGGTCGTGCCGCAGCGCGGGTGCATCGTCGTCTTGAGGCGGGCGTTGGCGACGGTGAGCGCCTCGCCAGCTTCGTAGGTGCTGATCGTCTTGTGTTCGGCACCGTGGTACTGAAAGACGCGCCGGATCTCGGGGACCCTCCGGATGGCCAGCAGGTACCCGACGACGATGACGAGCTTGAGCGCTCCCGTCATCGCCTGGAACGGCGCGCTCTGCACCTCGAGGCCAAGGTGGAGCAGCCGGTTGATCCCGGCCGCGGCGCCCTGCGGCAGCGCAACCAAGAAGCCGAGCGCCACGAGCAGCATCACCCACCCGCCTCTCGAGCGCTTTTCGGCGTGCGGAGGAGGCGGGTCGCCGGCGACGTCGGCGGTGGCCCACGTGAAGAGCGACAGCCCGAAGGCGCCCAGCACGCCCAGCACCGCACCGCCGGCCGCGGCCCCTTCGGCCGCTAGATCCCGTTCGAGCCAGTCGGCGCTGAAACGCAGGGCTTCGCCTCCAAGGCGGAGCGACTCGACGAGGGTCGCGATCCCGCGGACCAACGGCCATCCCGCGAACCCCCTGGCCCGCACGGCCATCGCGCGCTCGCGCACCTGCAAGCTGCCATCGCGCCGCCTTACGACGACGGCGAACGACTTCGGCGCGCGCATCATGACCCCTTCGAGGACGGCCTGGCCGCCGATGTAGGGACGCGACGAGGACAACGTCTGCGACATAGCTTACAAGATGGCACGATCGCACGCCGCGGGCTGCACGGTCGAGCGCGACCTGCCGAACCGCGAGGGGACGGCGGCGGGCACGTTCGAGCGGTAGCTCGTGCGTGCGCCGCGGGGAGCTACTTCGTCGCCTCGACCGGCTTCTCGACCGGCTTCTCGGCGGCCTTGACGGGCACCTTCTTCTCGTAGCGCTTGCGGAAGCGGTCCACGCGGCCGGCGGTGTCGATGAGCTTCTGCGTGCCCGTGTAAAACGGGTGGCACGCGCCGCACACGTCGACTTGGAAGTCACCGCGGGTGGAGCGGGTGACGAAGGTGTTGCCACACGCGCAAGTGACGCGCGCTGCGGGGTAGTCGGGGTGGATGCCGTCCTTCATAGCGGGGCGCAACGTAGCGACGAGAGGGGGCGGGCGCAAGGAGGGGGGCGAGCGCCGTGCGCGGGCGCGGACGCGGGCGCGCACGCAGGCGCGGGCGCGGACGCGGGCGCAGGCGCGGGCGCGCACGCAGGCGCGGGCGCGGGCGCGCACGCAGGCGCGGGCGCGGGCGCGCACGCAGGCGCGG
>Ga0302326_10013482_pt1 | contig 17319 bp, 16 predicted proteins | sample Palsa_T0_3_FD_202264 | JGI IMG/M metagenome (GOLD analysis project Ga0302326, IMG submission 202264) | Peat permafrost microbial communities from Stordalen Mire near Abisko, Sweden - Palsa_T0_3 | ecosystem: Environmental > Terrestrial > Soil > Palsa > Peat permafrost | place: Sweden: Abisko... | reverse complement strand
CATGCGCGACATCGCCGTCTATTGCGTCGTCAAGGACCTCTTCCTGGAAGATGTGACGGGCCTCGTCTTTTCGGGCTTCGGCAGCGAGGAGCGCTATCCGGTGGTGGCGACGGTCTATATGTCGGCCATTGTGGGCGGCATCGCCAAGCGAGGAGCACCGACGATCGACGCCATCGACAGCGAAATCCGCTCGCGCATCCGCGTCTATGCCGACAGCGAAGTGACGAATGCCTTCATCCGCGGCATCGATTTCAATCTCGAACGCCGTCTCTATGGCGGCTTCCGGGTGGTGATGCAGGGCCTCGTCGATCAGCTGATCGAGTCGCTGCCGGTGCAGGATGCCGCCTTGCGCGAAAACGTGCGCGGGCGCTTCCAGCGCGAATTCGTGCCGAAATATTTCGAAGCGCTGCATCGGACGATTTCCGATTACCAGCAGCAGGTCTTCATCAACCCGATTCTGCGCGTGCTCGAAATCGCCGCGAAGAACGAGCTGGCGGAAACCGCGCGCGATCTCGTGGGTTTGAACGTTTTCAAGAAGCGCATCACCGCGCAGAAACAGACCGTGGGCGGTGCAATCGATGTGGCCATGATAAGCCGCGAGAACGGCTTTCAGTGGTGGTCCAAACAGGGTGGAGGCTGAAGCCATGGCCGGGAACACGAAAAGCCTGCTGGAGCAGGGCCCCGCGAATGCCTTGGGGGAAGGGGCTGCGCGCTTCGACCGCCTGATCGAAGATGTGAAAGCCTCCCAGTCGCCGGCGCCGGTCCGGACGACGAGCGCTGTCATTCCCAATCCGCTTTTGTCCGTCAGTCCCGGGGAAGAGTGGTCGCGGCAGTTCCAGTCCCAGAGCTTCGGGCCCGAGGTCAGGGGCATTTCATATGCCGACCTGGCGCCGGTGCCGCGTGCGATGGTCATGCCGGAGATAGCGCCGGACGTCGTGCCGCGGCACTCGACCGCGTTTGCGCCGACGTCCGTCCTGCAGGCCATGGGCTCCGAGATCGGAAGAAGGCCCGAAAAGCCCCGCCGGTCCTGGCTGGGGCGGCTGTTGCACGGAGCCTGACCCGATCGTTTGCGCTTGAATGGCGAGCCGGGCCTCACACAGTGTAGAATGACGACCTCACATCTGCCGAGAGACCGCTCCAGGCGGCCCGGCTAATCAGGGAGCAATCAGGAATGATGCGTTTTGGCGCGATTTTGGCGGTTTTTCTGGGAGCCTCGACGGCTGCGGCCATGGCGGCCGATCCCGCTCTCAGTCCGCAGGCCAATGCGGCCTATCTGGCCGCCTATGCGCACAAGCCCGGTGCCGTCCGCACCGCGGATGGCCTCGAATACCGGATCATTCAGCATGGCAAGGGCGCGCGCCCTGCTGCGAGCGACCTCGTCGACGTCTATTACTGGGGAACCTTGATCAACGGGAAACTGTTCGATCAGACCAAACCCGGCGTTCCGGCCCAGTTTCCCGTCAACGGCGTCATCCCCGGGTGGACCGAAGCGCTGCTGCTGATGCGGGAGGGCGATCGCTGGGAACTGGCGATCCCTGCTAATCTCGCTTATGGGAGCAGCGGTGCGGGCGATGCGGTGCCCCCGGACCAGACACTGGTGTTCGAGGTCTCGCTGGTCAAAGTCACGCACCCATAAGGTCGCAAGATCGAACAAGACGCCGATTGTCGGCCCGATCGATCGCCGAGATGAGGCGAAATCGGTTTGTGGGCTGGCCGGTTCCAAGGGAGTGAAGAAGAATGATGCGCTTTGGCGTGATTTTGGCGGCCCTGTTGGCCGTCTCGACAGTTGCGGCCGTCGCGGCCGATCCCGCGCTCAGTCCGCCGGCCAATGCGGCGTATCTCGCCGCCTATGCGACTAAGAAGGGCGTCTATGTCCGCACCAGCGGCCTCGAATACCGCATCATCCAGAACGGTTTTGGCGCGCGCCCCGCATCGACCGATCTCGTCACCGTCTATTACAGAGGCTCGTTGATCAACGGTAAGGTCTTCGACGCGACCGAACCCGGCTTCCCGGCTCAATTCCCCGTCAACGGTGTGATCTCCGGCTGGACCGAGGCGCTGCAGCTTATGCGGGAAGGCGACGAGTGGGAACTCGTGATCCCCTCCAACCTGGCCTACGGTAACCGCGGTCAGGGTGACACCATCCCACCGAATCAGACGCTGGTGTTCGACGTGACGCTGGTGAAAGTCACGCACCCGGAGAAGAAGGACGACAGCGCCTCGCAGCAGTAACGGTCCAGAGTCGCGAAAGTGGGCGCCGATCTGCCGCCTCGCGGGCGGATGGAGCGCAATGGTATGATGACACGTTTCTCCCCAGGGCAGGCGCCCGGCCGCCACCCGAGGGGTCCTGGAGTGCGCTTCGCATGTTCGCTGGCTTAAGCCGCAGAATTTCCGGCGGTACGGTGCGGATCGCGCTCGCGCTTGCACTGGTCGTCGGCGCCAGCGTGCTGTTCTGGGCGAGCCGCGACTACACGGTCGTCGCGCCCAATTGGGAGGGACTTGTCCGCGGCATCTCCTATACGCCAAGCCACAATTTCACGGAAAAAGATCACGAGTGGACCTCGCCCGAACACATCGATCGGGACATGGCGCAGATTGCGCAGATCACCGGCCATGTGCGCACCTATACGGTCTCGAACGGTCTCGATCAGTTGCCAGAAATTGCCCGCCGTCACGGTCTCACGGTTTCGCTCGGCATCTGGATCGGTTCGGATCTGGAGCTGAATGAAAAAGAAATTGAGCTGGGCATCCGCACGGCGCTCGCCAGCCGCCGCGTCATCGATCGCGTTTTCGTCGGCAACGAAGCCATTATGCGCGGCGACGTCAGCGCCGATCAGCTGAACGCCTACATCAAGCGCGTGCGCGACGCGTTGCCCAACCGCATCAAGGTGTCGACCGCGGAAACCTGGTCGACCTGGCTCCTCAATCCCGAGATCGGGCAAAACGTCGACTTCATCACCATTCATCTTTTGCCCTATTGGGAAGGCGTGCCCGTCAAATCGGCGCTCGGCTCGCTGCAGCGCTGGTACGCGGACGTGCAGGACGAGTTTCCCGACAAGCCCATCGTGATCGGCGAATGCGGCTGGCCTTCGACGGGGCGCACGCGCAGGGCTGCCGAAGCCTCGCAGGCCAATCAGGCCTATTTCATCCGCAATTTCGTCCAGCTCGCCATGGACAAGGGCTACGATTATTACCTCGTCGAGGCCTACGACCAGCCCTGGAAAGCCGGCAATGAAGGCGCGGTCGGCGCCTATTGGGGCCTGTTCGACGCAAGCGGCAATCCGAAGTTTCCCTTCTCGGGAATGCTGCGAACATTTCCCGCCTGGCGCACTTACGCCCTCGGCGCCGCTATCATCGTCTTCCTTCTGGGTCTGCTGATCCTTGGCCGCATGCCGCGCGTGCGCGGGCCGGGCTATCTCATGATGGGCGGGCTCGTGGGGCTGGTGACGACGGGGCTGCTCGTGCTGTTCGATGCGAGCACGCTCGAATATATCCGCCCCGGCGACATCGTGATGACGGCCGCGATGATCCCGCTCGTGTTCCTGGCGGCCGCCGTGATCCTCACCGAAGGCATCGAACTCTCCTCCAGCCTCTGGCGCGTGGAGCGCCGCGAAATGCGCGCGGCCATTCCGGCGCATTCGCCGCGCGTGTCCGTTCACGTGCCCTGCTACAACGAACCGCCTGCCATGGTGATGGCGACGCTCGACGCGCTGGCGCGGCTCGACTACGAGAATTACGAAGTCATCATTCTCGACAACAACACGCCCGATGCCGCGGTGTGGCAGCCGGTCGAAGCCCATTGCGCGACGCTCGGAGAGAAATTCAAATTCTTCCATGTCGACGGTCTGAAGGGCTTCAAGGCGGGCGCGCTCAACGTGGCGCTGGAGAAGACCGATCCCCACGCCACCTATATCGGCGTCATCGACAGCGACTATCAGGTCGAACCTTATTGGCTGAAGCGCGCGCTGCCCTATTTCGCCGCGTCCGATGTCGCCGTGGTGCAGGGCCCGCAGGATTATCGCGACGGTCAGGACAGCCTCTTCAAGTCGATGTGCTTCGAAGAATATCGCGGCTTCTTCCAGATCGGCATGGTGGAGCGCAACGAGCACAATGCCATCATCCAGCACGGCACCATGACGATCGTGCGCAAGGATGCGCTGGTGCAGGTCGGCGGCTGGAGCAATTGGTGCATCACCGAGGATACCGAACTCGGTCTCAAGCTGTTCGAATCGGGATACGGCGCCGCCTATATCCCCGAGAGCATGGGCAAGGGCCTCACGCCCGACACGCTGCGCGCGTTCGTAACGCAGCGCTATCGCTGGGTTTACGGCGCCATGCAGATCGTCAAGCGCCACGCGGCCTCGTTTTTCCTCGGCCGCACCGAACTCACCTGGGCGCAGCGTTATCAGTTCCTCTGCGGCTGGCTGCCCTGGCTGTCCGACGGGCTCGGACTCATCGTTACGGTTTTTGCGCTCAGCTGGACATTTCTGATGACCGCGCTGCCGACCGTGTTCGATGTTCCCATGGCGGCGTTGTCGGCTGCGGCCCTTGCGCTCTTTATTGCCAAGACGACGAAGACGCTGCTGCTCTATCCCCAGAAAGTCGGCTCCGGCGTGCGCGGCGCGCTGTTCGCTTCGGTCTCGGGCCTCGCGCTGACGCACACGGTCGGCAAGGCGGTGCTGGTCGGTCTCTTCACCTCCGGAAAGCCGTTCCTGCGCACGCCAAAATGCGAAGACCCGGCGGATTTTGCGCAGGTGCTGCGTTCGGCCTGGCAGGAAGCAACGTTGTTCGGTCTTTGCATCGCCGCCATTCTCGCGATGGTCTTCGACCGCGGCTTCGAGGACCCTGCCGCGACTCTCTGGATGACGATGCTGATCATTCAGAGCCTGCCCTATGCCGCGACCGTGGCGACGGCCTGGGTGAGCGCGCAGTCCTACCGCCAGAAAATCCGGCCCGATCAGCTATTGCCCGCAGCCGGCGAATTGCCGAAGGCGGCGTGAAAATCTCGCACGTGCGCGCAAAACTCATTTCGGCGCTACTCGCCGCGTTGCAACGGGGAACCGCAATGGGAACCTGATTGGCTGTCACTTGATTGACTCACCCATATTTGCTGTCTGAGAAAGCTTTCACCATGTGGCTTGGGCGGAATTTTTTCTTTTTCTTTGTTGGGACCGTGTTGTCTTCTGCCGGTACGGCTATGGTGCCGGTCGCTTTGAGCTTTGCCATTCTTTATTCGGGCCGCTCACCAACTTTTCTCGGCGTCATCCTTGCCGCACAAACCATTCCGACCGTCGTTTTCCTTCTGGCTGGTGGCGTCATTGGTGATCGATGGCCACGACGACGCGTGATGATCGGTGCAGATGCGTTAAGATGTGTAACTCAGATCATCCTCGCAATGTACTTGGTCGGAGGTAGGTCGTCTCTGCTGCCGCTGGCGGCCATGAGTGCCCTCATCGGACTTGGCAATGCATTTTTTTTGCCGGCAAGCGGGCGACTGGTTGTGGAGATTATTTCACCGAAATTAATAATAAAGGCCAATAGCATTTTAAGATTGGCAAATGCAGTTGCGCTCGTTCTTGGCCCTGCGTCCGCGGGCGTCTTGGTTGTATGGATCGGAGCAGGTTGGGTCATAGGGCTCGACGGTGTTTCCTATGCGCTGAGCGCCTTGTGCCTCTTATGCATCAAGGTACAACCGGCCGTTCGTCCCCCAGCGCCCTACGCGCGTCGCCCAGTCTTGCACGACTTTCTGGAGGGGCTCGGTGCGTTCTCGCAACGCCGCTGGCTATGGTTAGTAGTCGGACAGTTTGGGTTAGTGAACCTGTTTGCAGCGGCACCATTGCTAGTCATCGGTCCGGTAATGCTGGCCAAGTTACCAAATGGCGTTACGGCCTGGGGATTACTGCTCAGCGCGATCGGTGTTGGAGGTGCATGTGGAACCATCGCCATTATGCGAGTGCGTCCGCGCCGTCCCCTCGTGGTGATGGAGGTGGCGGTCGGGTTGATCGTGGTTCCATTGTTTTTGTTGGCCTTTCGAGTGGCACTTCCACTCGTTCAAATAAGCGGGGTTTGTTTTGGCTTCGGCGCCGCCGTGCTGAACATACTTTTGATGACGATTATACAGCAACAAGTGCCGCAAGCTGTGCTTAGTCGCGTGATGTCGATTGTTCAGCTTGCTGCAATTGCTCTGGTCCCGGTCGGATATGCACTTGCGGGACCTGGTGCACTCTGGCTAGGGCCAAATCTGGCACTTGGAACCGGCGCATTTTGTGTCGCACTCAGCATTCTGGTGCTCCTTTCTCAAAAAGAGATAAGGGACTTCGGTATCGCCCAGGATAATGAAATATCCGCCCAGCCAACCGCACTTCGATAGTGCGCGTCCGGTGATGGCCGCCTCGCGCGCGTAATCGGGGGTGTTGAGGATGGCTGGTTGGGACTGGTGTCGGTCACGCGCAAGAACTGATACCGTTCCTATGTCTGGACCACCAAGCGCGGGCGCGCATGATTTTTTTTGGTTTGGGCCGAAAGATGCGTGGGCCCGATCTCCTATTCTTAAGGGCTAGACCACCTTTCCCGGATTGAGGATGCCCTTCGGGTCAAGCGTCGCCTTCAGCGCGCGCATCACGTCCATTTCCGTCCTGCTTTTGTAACGAAGAATTTCGTCGCGCTTCATCACGCCAAGCCCGTGTTCGGCGCTGATCGAGCCTTCGAAATCGTGCACGAGGTCGTGGACGACGCGCGAGACTTCTTCCCAACGCGCGAGGTACGCCGCACTGTCGCCGCCCTTCGGCACGCTGAAATTGAAATGGATGTTGCCGTCGCCCAGATGGCCGAACGGCACGGGGCGTACGCCGGGAACAAGTGCTGCGACCGCAGCGAGGCCTTTTTCCAGAAACTCCGGCACGCGTTCCACGGGAACGGCAATGTCGTGCTTGATCGAGCCGCCTTCGAATTTCTGCGCTTCCGACATGCTTTCCCGCAGATGCCACAGCGCGCGTCGCTGCGCCTCGCTCGCGGCGATAACGGCATCGCTTGCGACGCCGTCTTCAATCGCCTGCGCCATGGTTGTTTCGAATATACCTTTCAGCGGCACCGCACCTGCAACGCCCACTTCCGCAAGGACATACCAGGGTGAAGGCGCGGCCAGCGGATCGCTCGCGCCCGGCATGTGCGCCAGCACGAATTCGAGACCCAGCCGCGGCATCAATTCGAACGCGGACACGAGGCCCCCCGTCGCGTCCTGCAGCCTGTGCAGAAGCGCTACGGCCGCCGCGGGGTTCGGCACGGCCACAAAGACAGTTTCGTGCATCGTCGGTTTGGGAAACAATCGCAACGCGGCGGCCGTGATGATGCCGAGCGTGCCTTCCGCGCCGATGAAGAGCCGCTTCAGATCGTAGCCGGTATTGTCCTTGCGCAATGTGCGCAGGAGATCGAGCATGCGCCCGTCCGCAAGCACCACTTCGACGCCGAGCACCAGCGCGCGCGACGAGCCGTAACGCAAAACGTTGATGCCGCCGGCATTGGTCGACAGATTGCCGCCGATGGTGCAGGAGCCCTCGGAAGCGAGGCTGAGGGGAAAGAAGCAGTTCGCGTCGAGCGCCGCTTCCTGGATCTTGGCCAGCACGACGCCCGCTTCGGCGATCATGCTCATGCCGACCCCGTCGACGCGACGGATGCGGTTCAGCCGCGCGAGGCTCAGCAGAACTTCGCCATGAAACGGAATCTGGCCGCCGACAAGACCGGTGTTGCCGCCTTGCGGTACAATGGGCGTCACCGTCTCGTTGCAGATGGCGAGGATCGCTGAAACTTCTTGCGTCGTCGCGGGCTTGAGGAGAAGGGGCGTTGCGCCCTGATACTTGCTCCGCCATTCGACAAGATGGGGCGCGATCTCACTTTGATCTTCGCTGGATCCTCTGGGACCGACAGCGCTCTTAAGGCGCGCGATGACATCCTGGGAGACGGTCATGGGCGCGCCCTGCGCGGTGCCGCGGCGCGCTTCAGCCGGTCGTTGATCGCTTCGCCGAGGCCGTGGTCGGGTATCGGCATGACCGCGATGCCGCGCGGATTCAGCGCATCAAGCGCGCGCAGCATGGCAAACAGATTGGCGGCGGCTTCTTCGAGATCACCCTTTTCGCTGAGATTGCGCGCCGCGCCGTGCACCGCGCCGAAGGCGAGGAGCGCTTCTCCCGCAACGGCTGTCGTCGCGTTGAGACGCAGTTTTGCGCGCGGTGCGTAATGGCTCGCCAACTGCCCCGGCGCGGCGATGGTTTCCTCCGATGCGCGCTGCAGCGGCCCCGTGACGGCCTCGATGCGCGTGCGCGAAATGGCTCCCGGCCTGAGCAGCACCGCGCGCCCGCTCTCAAAGCCGATAACGGTTGATTCGAGCCCGAGCCGCGTCGGTCCGCCGTCGAGTATCAGTTCGACCTTGTCGCCGAGACTTTGGCACACATGCTCGGCCGTCGTGGGACTCACTTCGCCCGACGCATTGGCGCTGGGTGCCGCGATCGGAACGCCCGCAGCCGCGAGCAGTCTTTGGGCGATGGGTGAATCCGGAACGCGGATCGCCACCGTATCGAGGCCGGCGCTCACCAGCAGCGAAAGCGGCGCATCGGCCTTGCGGGGAAGGACGAGCGTCAGCGCGCCGGGCCAGAAGCGCTCGGCGAGATTTTGCGCGAGCGGCGCGAACTCGACAAAATGCTTTGCTGCCGCCAGATCCGGCGCATGCACGATGAGCGGGTTGAAACGCGGACGCTCCTTCGCGGCGAAGATCGCAGCAACGGCGCGATCGCTGCCGGCATCGGCGCCGAGCCCGTAGACCGTCTCCGTAGGAAACGCCACAAGCCCGCCGCGGCGAACAATGGCCGCTGCTTCCGCAATGGCTTCCGGATCGGCACGGCGGAGGTTGGGGGTGAGTATACTCATTTAGCGAAGTCTAGCAGTTTACAAAAAAACTTGTCATTCCCGGCTGAGCGCGAAGCGCGAAGGGAAGGGAACTCAGGTCGTGCAACGAATCGGTCTTCGAAGATTAGTTCCATTTCTCTTGACGCTATCGCTCTTCAAAACCACCTGGGTTCCCTTCCCCTCGCTTCGCTCGGCCGGGAATGACAATGATTTTGAACCCCTACTTCCGTGTCGCATAAATATCGATCGTCACCGTCACGTCATATGCGACCGGGGTCGGTGCGGACCAGATGCCCTGGCCTACGCCGTAATCGGTGCGGATGATGGTGGCCGTTCCCTTCATGTGGGCGCGCTCGCCATCGAGGGTCAACGTGAACGGCAGGGTGACGTCTTTGGTCACGCCGCGCAGGGAGAGGCGGCCCGTCGCGAGATAATCATTGCCCAATTTATGCGTGAACGCCGTCGTGACGAAATGCGCGTGCGGGTATTGCGACACCTGGAATCCCAGCGCCCCCTTCAGGCCATCGTCGAAGTCGCTTTCGTCGGAAGCTTCGCTCGCGAGCGTGACATCGACATCGGCGCGGGCATGGGCGAGGTCGGCGGAATCGAAATCCACGTCGGCCTTCCAGGTCTTGAACTCCGCCGTGAACGGCTCCTTGCTCCAGAGCACGCTGAAGCCGAGCTTGCTTTTCGTATAATCGATAGTCCAATGGGCGGCCGAAGCGGGTGCTGCAGCAAGCAGCACCGCCGCGCAGACGAGTTGAAGCTTCATGCGGCTCTCGTTCCACCGATACCGGGCAGCATCCGCGCCAGCACGTCGTCGCGCCGAACGAACTGGTGATAGAGCGCGGCCAGGATGTGGATCGGCACCAGCACGATCGCCGACCACGCCAGCAACACATGAATCGTGCCGAACTCATGCGATACGAGCTTCTTGGTCGCGCGCGGAAGATCGACGAGCCAGGGCAATTGCGGCCAGGAAAACTGGCCGAAATAGAGAGTCGGCAATCCGAGCGGCGACGACGAAACGAGAGCCCATCCGGTGAACGGAATCGCGACGATGAGCACGTAAAGGAGGAAATGGGTCGTGCGCGCCGCTATACGCAGGAGCAGCGGCATCGAGGGCGGCAGAGTGGGCACCGGATGCATCAGCCGCCAACCGACCCGCAAAAGACTGAGGACGAGCACCGTCAGGCCGATCGATTTGTGGGTCTGCACGAGCAGGAATTTATCGGGATCGCTGCGCGGCAGATCGGCGAAATAGAGGCCGAGCGCGATATTCGCGATAACGCCCAGCGCGATCAGCCAGTGAAGCGCGATCGCCACATTGCCGTAGCGCGTCAGTGAACTTGCCATCCTGCTATTCCTTCTCGTGTTCGAAGAGCGCTTCGATGACGAGATCGACGTCATTGCCGACCAAGGAATCCCACATCATTCCCGTCAATCCGAAATCGCTGCGTTTGACGACAGCGGTGGCATGAAAGCCCAGCACGTAATTGCTGTTCAGGGGATCCGATTCGCCGCCGCGAAAAATCGCATCGAGCACGACCTGTTTCGTCACGCCCTTGATGGTGAGATCGCCGGTGATGCGCCCGGTATCGGCGCCCGTGCGCACGATCGACGTCGATTTGAATGCGGCGGAAGGAAATTGGCTGGAGTCGAACACGGTCGAACTCTTGAGGTCGTCGTTCAGCCGGCCGCTGGGCGTATCGATGCTGTCCGTATCGATCGTGATGCTGGTCGCGCTTTTTTCCGGCTCGTTGGCGTCGAAATTCAGCGTTCCCGACAGCTTGTCGAAGCGTCCGTAGTAATCCGTAAGGCCCAGATGCGCGATCGAGAAGAGAACCTGGCTGTGCATGACGTCCAGGCGATAGGCGCCGGTGGGTGCACGGGCGGGATCCTTGGAAACGTCCTGCGCATGGGCCGAGAGCGCAAAACCGGCGGCCAGGCAGAGAGCCAAAACGCGACGCAACATGAGCGAACCCCAGGAAGGCGAAGCAGGACTATAGCGTGGCTCAAGATGGCCGCCCATCCTCGCAGCCGGGGCTTCAAGTTCCCGCGACAGGTGCAGCTTGACGCGCCTCATCCGGCCTCCATAGTCGGATTGCTCAACATCCCAAGAGGTTCGTTCTTGTCAGACATTGGAGCCACCACGAGGCCGGGGCGCAATCTCGACTATCCCTTCGAGTTGCGGCCCGAACTCGGCGAAACCATCGAAATAGCGCCGGGTCTGCATTGGATTCGCATGCGCCTGCCGATGCAGCTCAACCATATCAATCTCTGGCTGCTGGAAGACGGAGACGGCTGGACCGTGGTCGACACCGGCATTCGCGATGAAACGACGGCGGACGCCTGGAAGAAGCTTTTCGCCGGGCCCATGGCCGGGCGGCCCATCAAACGGGTCATCGTCACCCATCTTCACCCCGATCATATCGGGCTGGCCGGCTGGCTGGTCAGGCGATTCGACGTCGAGTTGTGGATGACCCGCACCGATTACCTCATGTGCCGCAACCTGGTCGCGGACACGAACGAGGAGGCGCCGGAGGAGGGCATCCGGTTCTATCGCGCAGCAGGATATGGGAGCGAAGAGCTGGAGGCCTACAAGACCCGCTTCGGCGGTTTCGGCCGCGGCGTCTATCGCCTTCCCAGTTCCTATCGCCGCATCCAGGAGGGCGAGCGGATCGCCATCGGCGATCGCGTCTGGGAAGTGGTGGTGGGCCGCGGGCACGCACCGGAGCATGCCTGCCTGTGGTGCCGCGAAGAAAACCTCTTCATCTCGGGCGATCAGATCCTGCCGCGCATCTCTTCGAATGTAAGTCTTTTCCCCACCGAGCCCGAGGCCGATCCGTTGAAGGAATGGCTCGATTCCTGTGCCAGGCTGGCGGAACTGCTGCCGGCGGAGACGCTGGTCCTGCCTTCGCATAACGAGCCGTTTCGCGGCGTGAAGCTGCGGCTCCAGGAGCTGATCGACGGCCACGAGAGCGGCATGGAAAAACTCCTGGCGCTTTGCGCCGAGCCCAGGCGCGCGGTCGAATGTTTTCCGGCGCTGTTCCGCAGCCGCATCACCTCCGGAATATACATGATGGCGACCGGAGAAACGCTTGCCCACATGAATTGCCTCCTGGCGCGCGGCAAGCTGACCCGCACCGCCGACGCAGACGGCATCGACTGGTATACGGCGGCCTGACGGGAGCGGGGTTCAGAGCGTATTCGCGAAGAGGTTACCCCCTCCACACCATGGCTGGGCTTGGCCCAGCCATCCAGCCCGCGAGCGATGAGTTTTTCGCCGCGCCGACGTGCGGCGGCTGGATGGTCGGCGCGGAGGCCGACCATGGTGTGTGTATTAATTCCACCCAAATTAGAAGCGGATGATGCAGCTCGAATGGCGCACGAAATTGCCGATAGCGTGCGAAAGCCTGAGCGTCGTTTCGGTCATGGCCGACTGGACGGACGCGGCGGCGCTGTAGTGAATGTGGGCCGTCGGACTGGCGAGCCGCGGCGCGCCAACGAAACTCGACACCACGGCGATCGCGATTCCCAGAATCACGACCAGTGCTTTAAGCCTATAATAGCGGCGATCCATGCTCGCCTCCCTCACTCGCAGTCTGTAGCACGAACCGAAAATGCGGCCAATCCATGGCGACGCCGGACCGTCCGGTAAGCATGGCCGGGGTTGCATGTGGAATTGTTCGCGTCTTGCGGCACACTGCACAGATGAGACGAGGTCTAGTCATACGCCGGGCCGGAATTTGGGGATTGTCGTTCATACTCGCGGGCGTTGCGAGCGCGCCGACGCATGCTGCTTCGTTGCCGTCCTGCGCCGGTCCCATCGAGGCTCACGACGTGCAGGTCGTGCGGGTGGAGAAGAACGGCGACCTTGTCCTCGCCGATGGTCGCGCGGTGCGGGCCGAGGGCTTGTTGCTGCCCGCGGGTAGCGCGGATCACGCCCCGGCCTATCTGGCGCAGCAGGCCATCGTCGCGCTCGACGATCTGACACGCGGCCGGACCGTGACGCTCTCGGTATTCGTGCCCAAGGAGGATCGATACGGGCGGCTGCGCGCGCAGATCTTTTTTCCACAGGCCGCCGACGAACCCTGGCTGCAGGTTGCGATGCTTCGGCGGGGATTTGCGCGCGTATCCATTGCACCCGATCGCCGCGAATGTGCTAGCCAGCTCTACGCTGCGGAAGCCGACGCGCGGCGAAAACATTACGGGATATGGGCTACCGAATTTTACGCCGTTCGCACGCCGCAGGATCTCGAGGGCACGCTCGGCACATTTCAGATCGTCGAGGGCAGGGTGCTCTCGACGGGTCTCAAAGACGGCCGCGCTTTTCTCGACTTCGGCACGAATTGGCGCAAGGACTTCAAGGTCACGATCGCGCCGGAAGACATGAAACGGTTCCGCGATGCGGGCGTCGATCCCCGCAGCTATGAAGGGCTGACCGTGCGCGTGCGCGGCTTCGTCGATCAACTCGGCGGCCCCGAGATCGCGGTCGCAAGTCCCGCAGCGATAGAAGTGGTGCAGCCTTAAAAGCAAAAAGGCCTGGGCGGACCCAGGCCTTTTGCTTTATCGTCGAAAAGGCGCGTTACGCGGCCTTCTTGAGCAATACGGTTTCCACGCGCTTGACCGCCGCCTGTTCGTCGATGCGTTCGACGGCTGCGACTTCGCGTGCCATGCGGGCGAGCGCTGCTTCATAGAGCTGGCGTTCGGAATAGGACTGCTCGGGCTGTCCGCTGGCGCGGTGCAGATCGCGAACCACTTCCGCGATGGAGACGAGATCGCCGGAATTGATCTTGGCTTCATATTCCTGCGCCCGGCGGCTCCACATTGTGCGCTTGATGCGGGCGCGGCCCCTCAGCGTGTTGAGTGCGGTGGCGACTACATCGGGCGAAGACAGCTTGCGCATGCCGACGGCCTTGGCCTTCGCGGTGGGAACGCGCAAGGTCATCTTGTCCTTGTCGAAGGTGATCACGAAGAGCTCGAGCTTCAGCCCGGCCACTTCCTGTTCTTCCACGCGCGTGATTCGGCCGACGCCATGGGTCGGATAGACCACGTGATCGTTCGCCTTGAAATCCAGTTTCTTGTTAGAGTTAGCGGGCACTTTCTTTTTCACGAGAGGGGGCGTCGTCATTTCTTCCATATCCATCCGTTCCAATTCTCGATAACCAACGATCTGACGCTGGCACACCGCGCCACTTACGCTGCGGTGCAATATTACAACTCCGCGAGGCGGAGTTCCGGCGGGACATCAAGCCGAGAGCCTGCATTTTGGGAAACGCCTGCGCCCTCGCTGTCGGGCACCTCGATTACAGTTAGGCGAAAGGCCGCCATTTCAAGTCTGACCGGAGTGAATGGGTATCACAAAGCTTCGCTTTTGTGAAGGCTGGAACCGCCAAATTATTGAAATTCCTGAACTTATTTCAGCCACAATGAGAAATTGTCATCGATTACAGGCCCGTAGCGGGCAATGTCACGAAAGTTCCGAAAAGCGTCGGGTCACGAAAAGTCTCAGGAGCCATCGCCCGGCTTATCGCTGAAAAACTTCTGGAACTTTTCGGGGAGCCCGTCCCAGTCCTTCGCATCTGCGGGAGCCGTACCCTTCTGGGTGATGTTGGGCCATTTCTTGGCGTATTCGGCGTTCACCGTCAGCCATTTCTCAAGTCCCGTCTCGGTGTCCGCCTTGATCGCTTCGGGCGGACATTCCGGCTCACAGACGCCGCAATCGATGCAGACTTCCGGGTCGATGACGAGCATGTTTTCGCCCTCGTAGAAGCAGTCGACCGGACAGACCTCGACACAATCCATGTATTTGCATTTGATGCAGGCTTCGGTGACGACGTAAGTCATGTTCTGCTCCGGTACGCGCAAAGATAGGGCAAGCCCGCGATCCGTCACTTAAGACGGAGCGCGCCCGCGATCAAGCAGGAGTTTCGCCAACGGTTTCATAGAGGCGCGCGGCGTCGTCAGCGGACCCCCGCCTCGATGCCAAGCCCAAAATGCGCACCGCGATCACGTCTCGCCCCTTCGGAAGCGTCAGGATATCGCCTGGGCCGACCGCCGCGCTCGATCTTTCGACCCGTTGACCGTTCAGGCGGATCAGCCCGGCCGTGGCGGCCGATTGGGCGAGCACGCGGGTGCGGTAGAAGCGTGCATGCCAGAGCCATTTGTCGATGCGGGTAACTCCACGGTCTTCGGCCGCCATCGCGTCAATCCGCCGCGATCAGCCGCGCCAACCCCGAGAACGGCGAGGCAGGCCCGGTTTGACGGTCGGCCGGGAGCTTTCCCTTCGAACGGCGTCCCCTGCCGCGGGCCGACGGCTGCCTCCAAACGCTGATCCGCGGCGCGGCCTCCGCAGCTGTCGAAACCTCGACCCGGCGCCACCCCAGCGCGACGAGGATGCTTTCCAGCACCGGACGTTCGCAGCCCAGCAGCGAGAGCAGCTTCGGCAGGATGCTTTCGGCACTCAGACCCCTCTCGGCGGCGCCCGCGAGCTCCTCGTCGAGCCGTTCCACGATGTCGAGGCGGATCGCCCGCGGCCCGCAAATGCGAAATCCGGCGGCGGCGAGGAAGCCCACAGGCGTTGCAGGCTCGACATCGAACGACGTGATCCCGGGGAGAGGCGGTGGCGGAATGCGGTCCAGGCGTTTCCACACACCCCAAAGCAGTGCCAGGCGAGCCGCAGCCTCGGGCTTCAGCAGGCGCGGCAGATAGATCGCGCGGCGGGCGAATTTGACCCCAAAGGGCCGCAATGCCCGGCGCGCCACGCGCTCGTCGGGCGGCATCGTTGCAGTCGTCCGATCGAGGGAACCGAGTCCTTCGCAGAGCTGGTAGGCGAGTCCGCGTGCTTCGGCGGGGAGGGCGGTGGGCGACCCCGGTTTGGCATCGGCCGCACGGCGCAACGCCAGGAGCGGTTCGAGCCGCGCGGCGATCAGGGCGGCAAGCCAGCCGTCAAGCTTTGCCTGCACGCGCTCGCGCGTGTCGCCGTGCAGCGTCTCGTCGGCGATCAGCGCGACGGACGGCTCGATCGCGTGCGGACCCGGCACGAGCTTTCCCACCACCGCGCCGTCCCACCACAATTGCCCGTGCTCGCTCAGGTGGATCGCGTTGGCGTCGCCAGCGACAAGCCGGCGCGCACGCGCCACGAACTCGCCCTCGAGGCTCTTGAGCGTGGCGGCCCTCAGCGTACGGCCGTGAACGCCTTCGGCTTCGGGATCGGCTTCGAAGCGAAATCCCGCGAGCTTGCCGACGAACTCTCCGCCGATCGAAACCGCGCCGGAATCGTCGAGCGTCAGATCGAGCGCGTCGTCCTCGCGCAACCGGCGCATCAGGATGGCGGTGCGCCGGTCGATAAAACGTTGCGTCAGGCGCTCGTGCAGCGCGTCGGACAAGCGATCCTCAATGGCGCGCGTCTGTTTCTGCCAATGCGCGGAATCGTCGAGCCAGCCGGGGCGATGGGCGGCATAAGTCCAGGTTCGGATTTGCGCGAGACGTCCTGAAAGCGTCGCCACATCGCCTTCGGCTTCATCGAGACGCGCGATTTGGCGGGCGAACCAGTCTTCAGGCAGCACGCCCGCATCGCTCATGAGATGGCGATAGATACGGCTCACGAGACGGACATGATCGTCGAGCGAGAGCTTGCGAAAATCCGGGATCTGGCAGGCGTCCCACAGGCGGCGAACCGCGGCCGGTGCGCGCGCGGAATCGCAGATATCGTCCTGGACACAGAGGATGCGCAGGCTCGCATAGTCCATGGCCGGCCGGGCCTTGATGAGACCCGGCGCCGGCGGGGCCGCGTCGAGGCTTTCGATCAGCCGTTCCGGCGAAAGAAAATCGAGGGCGCTGTTGCGATACTGCAGGAGCCGCACGGGCTCGTAGCGATGGCTTTCGACGCGGGCCACCATCTCTTCGTCCAGCGGCTCGCAATCCGCGGTGACGCCGAAGGTGCCGTCGTTCATGTGGCGCCCGGCGCGGCCCGCAATCTGTCCGGCCTCTTCGGGCCTCAGTGGACGCATGCCCATGCCGTCGAACTTGTCGAGTCCTGCGAATGCGACGTGATCGACGTCCATGTTGAGGCCCATGCCGATCGCGTCGGTTGCGACCAGAAAATCGACTTCGCCAGACTGGTAGAGCGCAACCTGCGCATTGCGCGTGCGCGGGCTGAGTGCGCCGAGCACCACGGCTGCGCCGCCACGCTGGCGACGCACGAGCTCGGCGATGCCGTAAACATCCTCTGCGGAGAACGCGACGATGGCGGAACGACGGGGCAGGCGCGTGAGTTTCTTTGCGCCCGAATAGGCGAGATCGGAGAAGCGCGGGCGCGTGATGAACTCTGTCTCGGGAACGAAGCGACGGATCATGGGGCGCATCGTCTCGGCGCCGAGAAACAGCGTTTCGTCCTCGCCGCGGGCATGCAACAGA
>Ga0302326_10013479_pt1 | contig 17320 bp, 12 predicted proteins | sample Palsa_T0_3_FD_202264 | JGI IMG/M metagenome (GOLD analysis project Ga0302326, IMG submission 202264) | Peat permafrost microbial communities from Stordalen Mire near Abisko, Sweden - Palsa_T0_3 | ecosystem: Environmental > Terrestrial > Soil > Palsa > Peat permafrost | place: Sweden: Abisko... | reverse complement strand
GCTTCGATGAGTTCGATCGAATAGTTGTACGTATCGCCGTCGGTAAGGGCGATCAATGCACTCGCGCCATCGCGGTCGCGACATGCGCCCCAGCCGCCGTGCTCCGGCTCGATATGCACGTAAAGGTCGCCATTTGCCGTTTTGCCGGAAATATACGTAACGCAGAGACTGGTATAGGAGCCGGCGGAAAAACTGTCCGGCATAATCGGCGCGAGCGCCTTCCACACCAGCTCCGACGCGTGTACCGATCCTTCATAATACCAACCCGTAGGGGACGGGCGTTGTGCGCTGAATAACGTTCCGTCAGGTACTTTAATTTTCAATGGGCGAAACCATCCTTCGTTGGACGGTTCGTGCGGCGACACCAAAGCCTTAAAAACCGTCTTTACCGCGGAATGCAAAGCGCCTTTCGCGCAGTTGATCGGCCCATCACACGCTGGCGGGCAGCCGGTGAAATCGACTTCCATTTCGTCGCCGGCAATACGCACCGCAACTCTGATCGCGATCGGACCCTCGTAAACGCCGTCTCGGCTTCGTACGTCCCGTCCGGAAGGGAGCGGACCACGTCTCGACTTTGTTCTTCGCTGTCACGGAGCACCATGCGAAACGAGTGCAAAAGCGTTGGCGTTCCGTACTTTTCGACGATTTCGCCAATACGCCCGTCGGCAATACGCACCGTGGCAAGCTGCGCATTCAGATCGCCGATGGCTAATTCCGGCAGGCGGACGTTTTCGCGAATGATCCGCACGATGTCTTCGATGACGGTATCGCGGCGTGCGATCCGGATCGCCGATAGCCGCAATCCTTCCTGAAAGACCGAAGTCGCGTCAGGCGGCAGGCTGCCGGGGATCGCGCCACCGACATCGAGCCAGTGCGCTACGCTGACGGCAAAGGCAATCAGCTGCTCGCCGGCGAAGATCGGCCTTATGAGTGCTAAATCGCAGGCGTGCGTGCCGCCCTGATAGGGATCGTTCGTAACGACAACGTCGCCCGGCTCAAGGTCATTCTCGAAGCGTTCGATTATGCTTCGCACCTGCGTGGTGAAGGTGCCGGTGAAGAGCGTAATGCCGTTGGTTTGCGCGATAAGCTGCGCTTCGGAATCGCAAATGCCACAGGCGAAATCGAGCACTTCGTAAATGACCGGGCTCATGCTGGTCCTGGTCATGACCGCGGCCATCTCGTCCACAATCGCCAGCAGCTTTCCCTGGATGATCTCGTGAGTGACGGGATCGATTGATGGGGCAAGCATTGGGTGTGTCTCCGTCGAAATCGATTCCGTACTAGAGCGAATTTGTGGCCGACTAAGCTCCACTGCCTCGGCCAAATAGGCGAAACGGACTTCGAAGGCGAGGACGATTTGAAACTACAATGCTCGCGATGGCCGGCGCTAATGCAAATCGGCTATCAGAGGCCTCCAATTCAACATCGATGGTGACTGAAGGCGAGGCGGATCGTACCGGCGGTCGTAAAACCCAATCCAAGGATAAGGAAATGCCGGCACCGGCCCAGGAATATCTATAATTTAGAGGCATCAATGGAGGTTAATTTTAATTGGCCCCGCTTCCTGGCACGGACTAGGATGACTTAGGGTGCAATGCAGCAATAGGCAGGATGTGGAATTCCGAGCGACCCGATCCGCATCTGAGGCGCTCGAATGTCTTGAGACATACGGGAGCGACGCCACGGTCTTGGCGGGTGGCACGGACGTGATGATTCAATTGGCGCGTGCCCAGCTTAACCCGAAGATCCTCGTCCACGTGGAAAGTCTGACGGAGCACAAATATATTCGCGCCGGCAAGCGCTTGGAAATAGGCGCTCTGACTTCGCAGCGGGCCATAGCGGAAAACAAAACGATCGTCGGAGATTACGGCGCGCTGCAATTGGCCGCGTCATTGTGCGGGGGCTGGCAGACTCAGTCGGTTGGTACGATCGGCGGAAACGTCTGCAACGCTTCGCCGGCGGCCGATTTGATACCGCCGTTGATGGTTCACGGCGCGCGTCTCAACCTTCACAGCGTGGCCCGCGGCCAAAGGACGATTGAGATCGATGCCTTCGTCGTCGGCAGACGGAAAATCGTCCGTGAGCCCGACGAGATGCTGACTTCACTTACGCTCGATCCGGTCGAAAAGCGAACGGCGGATTGCTTCATTAAGGTTGGCCGCCGTGGCGCAATGGAGATTTCAATCGCCAACGTAGCGGTCCGGCTGAAGCTCGGTCAGGACGAGACCATAAGCGCAATTCGTATTGCCGTTGGGGCGGTCGGACCGGTGGCTTTCCGGGCTCGGGAAGCCGAAGATTTGCTCCTCGGACAAGAGGCGACTGAAGAGCTTATCGATGAAGCGGGTCGCGTAATTCTCAAACAGGCGACTCCAATTACCGATGTCCGGGGTAGCCGCGAGTACCGTCTGGCTGTGCTGCCGCGCATCCTTGGATCGGCCCTCCGACAATGTGTCGCCCGGGCGCGGATGCAGTCGCCTGCCAATAGGCAGCTGGCTGAACCATGCTTGTGAGTGCAACCATCAATGGCCGGCAGGAAACGTTCGATGCTCTTCCGCAATCGACGCTCATGGATGCGTTACGGAATTCAATGTTCCTGCGCGGCACAAAGGAGGGGTGTCGGGAGGGGGAATGCGGCGCCTGCACCGTATTGGTAGACGGCCAACCGGTAGATTCCTGCATCTACGCCGCGCACGCCGTGAATGGCCGCAACGTCGAAACCATCGAAGGACTGCGCGACGATCTGAGTATTCGCATAAAAACCGCGATGGTAGACGCCGGCGGCATCCAGTGCGGCTACTGCACTCCCGGCATCGTTGTCATGGTGGCGGCGCTCCTGCGCCGGCATTCCTCGCCCGACGAAGAGACCATCCGCAGAGCCTTGGCCGGAAACATTTGCCGCTGCACCGGCTATTCCCAGATCATCGATGCCGTGCAACTGGCCATCGTCAAGACCCCATAAGGAAACGGCATGACCTCGGTTGGCGTCAGTCATCCCCGTCCGGACGGTCTTGCGAAGGCGAGCGGAGAGACCGTTTTTGCTTTCGACTACGAAGAATCGGGAATGCTGCATGGTCGGCTGCTTCGTTCGCCCGTGCCTGCAGGACGCATTGTTCGGGTCGATACGAAAAAAGCTCAAGCGATGCCGGGTGTCCGCGCGGTCGTGACAGCGAAGGATGTTCCGGCGGTGCTGGCCGGCTGGGTGCTACGCGATACCCCGATGTTCGCGTCGAAGGTGGTGCGTTATGTGGGAGAGCCGATCGCCGGCGTCGCGGCGGATACGCTGGACCAGGCTTTGTGCGCCGTGGAAGCGATCGAGCTTGAGATCGAGTCGACGCCCGCGGCGTGCTCGATTCTCGACGCCATCGCCGACGGAGCGCCTATCATTCATCCGGATGTGAAATCGTACCAGCTTTCCTCCGGCGGCGAAGGCGGGGACTATCCGCGCTACGGCAATATCGCGGCTGAATCCGCAACGCTTTCCGACCCTTCCGCGGTCACCGCGGAATTTGCCCGCGCGCATCGCGTCGTCGAGGACGTCTACACCACGCAACGGCAATACCAGGCTTATTTGGAGCCCAAGAATGCGATCGGCATTTACCGGGGTGGACGCTTCATTGTCCACACTGGATCGCAGTGGCCACACAACATAAGAACCAGGATTTCCCAGTTCTTCAATACGCCGCTGTCGACCATACGTGTGAAGGATCATCCGTATGGGGGCGGATTCGGCGGCAAGCTTGACTACAGCGTCGAACCACACGCTCTGGCGTTGTCGAGGGCCTGTGGCGGCCGACCGGTCAAGATCGTCAATACGCGTCACGACGACATGCTGACGGCGGCAAGCCGCGAGGCGACCCATATCAAAATGCGATCCGCGCTTGACGCCAGCGGCGACATAATCGCGCGCGACGTCGAATGCTACATGGACAACGGCGCCTATACTGGCGAAATGTCGTTTTTGACGTGCTTTCCCTTTCATTTCTCGGCGATCAACTACCGCGTCCGCAAGCTGCGCGCGGTTGGGAGGTTAGTCTACACGAATGCCGCCCCGACCGCGGCGATGCGCGGCGTAACCGGCGTGCCGATGTATTTTGCGCTTGAGAGTCACATGGATCACATTGCGCGCGAGCTCGGAGTCGACCGGCGAGAGTATCGGCTGCGGCATCTGTTCAAGAGCGGTGATCGCATGGCCAACGGCCAGACCCTCGGGGACGCCGACATCCTTCGAAAGCAATTCGACGAAATCAACAAACTCGCTCCCTGGGAAGAGGCTCAATCGAGAAAAGGGAAATATCGCGGCATAGCGATCTCGCCGGCCATTTGGCCGACTAATCCATTGCCAGGATCGGCGGTGATCAAGATCCAGGAAGACGGCTCCGCAGTCGTGCTCACCGGTGCCAACGACAATGGCAGCGGAGCGGTGACAACCGGCGTGCGCCAGATCGTCGCCGAGGAGCTGGGCCTTCCGCAGGAAATGGTTAGCGCCACCGAGCCGGATACGGACTTTGTCGGCTTCGACGGCGGGTCGCAAGGACAGCGCACAACCGTCGTTGCGGGCGGTGCCGCTCTCGAGGCGGCGCGTGACGTTGGGCAGAAGCTGCGCGACCTTGCCGGGCAACTCTTGCAACAATCGCCGTCGGACATCGAGCTCGTCGGCGGTTTTGCCCGCGTAAGGTCACATCCAGACGTTCGTGTCTCCATGGCGACGCTCGGCGTAACATCGACCTTCGGCGGCGGTACGCTGCAGGGAACTGGCCGCGGCCACATCGAACCGGTCGCCCATGACCCGGGATGTGCGAGTGGATTGCTCGCTCCGCTTTTTAATTCGCCGACCTATCACGTGCATTTTGCGGAAGTGGAGATCGACCCGACCACCGGTAACGTGAAAGTACTGCGTTACATCGTGGCGCAAGAGGTGGGGCGAATGATCAACCCGTCGAGCATCGGTGGGCAAATTCAGGGAGGAGTGGCGCAAGGAATCGGTTACGCACTGTATGAGAGCTTGCGCATTTCCCCCAAGACCGGCGAGCCACTCGAAAAAAGCCTGGAATCCTATCGTCTGCCGCTTGCTGTCGATATTCCGCGAGTGGAGATGATAATTACCGAACATCCCAATCCAAACGGCCCGTTCGGCGCGAAGGGCGTTGCGGAAGCTCCGATTCTGCTACCGGCCGCGGTTATCGCCACCGCCGTAAGTGATGCAATCGGCAGGCCCATACACAAGTTGCCGGTGACGCCCGAAGACGTCCTCGCGGCCATGGCTGACGACCCACCCGGACCAAGCAGTCACACTCGCCACCAAGAGGATTGATTGTCATGGAGCGCGCGCACCGGCCCGTTGGCGTCTTTGTTCTCGGTGATGTACCCCCGTGCAATCTAGCCACGGTCAGCCGTCAGATCGAAGACAATGGATTTTCGGAAATCTGGATCGCGGAAGACTGCTTTATGATTTCCGGGTTCGCGAGTGCCGCAATTGCGCTCGCGTCGACAAAAAGCATCAAAGTGGGTATCGGCGCGGTCGCCAACCGGGTGCGCCACCCTGCCGTTGCGGCAATGGAAGCGACGACGCTTGCCGGCGCATTTCCGGAGCGTTTCAACCAGCTGGGTGTAGCGCACGGCGTCCCGACTTGGATGAAGCAAATCGGCCTTTATCCGAAGTCCGTGTTGACAGCGCTTCAGGAGGCGGTGGTCGGCATCAAGCGCCTGGTGAACGGCGAAACCCTCACCGAAACCGGAGAATACTATTCGTATGACAACGTCACGCTGACCCACCCAGCGCCGCAGCTGAAAGTGCTCACCGCCGTCGTGGGTCCGAAATCGATCGATCTGACGGCCCAAATAGCCGACGGAATGCTGATCTCGGTTCTTGCCGGGCCGAAATATGTGAAAGCGGTCCGCGATCAGATCAGGAAGGCCAGAAAGGCCGCGGGGCTTCCCGATAAGTTCGAGATCGTGTCGTATGTACTGGCGTGCGTAGGCCCCGATCGGACAGTAGCGCGCCAGAAGGTCAGGGCCGCCGCCGCATTCTATCTCGAAGCCATGGGCCCGACGCTGATGACCGGCGTATACGGAGTGAACGATCAGGTCGCAGCCCTTATGAAGAAAGGCGGTGGGGCTAAGCTGGCCCAAAACCTACCCGAGGATTGGCTGGACTGGTTGGTGATTGCGGGGGAGCCGGCGGATGCGGTCGAGATGATCGACGCGCATTTCCATGCGGGCGCGACATCCGTCGCGCTTTGCATCGTTCCAAGCGATGAACTTCCTGCACAACTCCAGCTTATCGGCCGCGAAGTGCTGCCCCACGTCTAGGCGAGAGCTTGGAGCGCCACCGCAAGTGGATAGCAAACCAACAGTATCGATCATCGGCGGTGCTGGCGCGTTCGGATCGGGGCTGGCGTATCGTCTTGCGAAGGCCGGCTACGGCACGATCATAGGGTCATGTCGTGAAGCCAAGGCCGCCAAGGCGGCGGCTGCTCTCGCTGCGGATATTCCCGGAAGCGCCATCAAGGCCATGACCAACCGCACGGCGGCGGAGAGTGGCGATCTCTCGATACGTGATACAACCGACCTTTCCATTCGGATCATGAAATGAGCGACTTGTTTACGATCGCCAATGACGACGCGGCCGACGGCATCGAACGTCTTGTTGAGAAAGCTTCCATCGGCGAGCTCATCGACGCGGCGGCGCAACTGCGCGATGCCGAACACGGCGATCGTATCAGCTACTCGCGAAAGATCTTTATTCCATTGACACAGTTGTGCCGCGACGTCTGTCACTATTGCACCTTTGCCAAGGCTCCCGCACGGTTGCCTGCGGGCCTATCTAACGATCGATCAAGTCGTAAAGATCGCCGAGGCCGGTGCCCGACAAGGATGCAAAGAAGCGCTGTTTACACTCGGCGATAAGCCCGAGTTGCGGTATCGGCGCGCCCGCGAAGAGCTGCATGTGATGGGTTACGGTTCGACCATCGAATATTTGGCCGCCGCCGCTCGCGCCGTGGTCGAAACGACCGGCCTGCTGCCGCACGTCAATCCGGGCGTCATGCTCGCGCAGGAGGTAGCGGCGTTGCGAACGGTGTCTGTTTCGCTGGGTCTCATGCTGGAAAGCGTATCGGACCGGCTATGCCAAAAAGCCCACGTGCACTTCGGCTCTCCCGACAAGGTCCCGGCAGCGCGGTTGGCGACGCTGCGTCGCGCCGGCGAGCAGAGTGTCCCGACCACGACCGGTTTGTTGATCGGTATTGGGGAGAGCAAGCGCGAACGCATCGAGACTCTCGTTGCCATTCGCGAACTTCACCGGCGCTTTGGCCATATTCAGGAAGTGATCGTTCAAAACTTCCGGGCCAAACCCGATACCAAGTTGGCGTGTGCGCCGGAGCCCGATCTTGAGGAGCTGCTGTGGACGGTGGCGGTAGCGCGTCTAGTGCTGGGCGGAAAAATGAACATCCAGGCGCCCCCAAACCTAAGCGCCGGTCACCTTGAAGCCATTATCGCCGCCGGCATCAACGATTGGGGCGGCGTTTCTCCGGTCACAATCGACTACGTCAATCCCGAAGCGCCGTGGCCGGAGCTCGAAGCGCTGTCGCGGCATACCGCACGCGCCGGAAAGACCTTGGTCGAGCGTCTGGCGATCTACCCGGGTTATGCGGCCGCCCGTGGGAAATGGCTGGATGCAAAACTACATGCGCCGATGCTGCGATTAAACGATGCCGACGGCTATGCACGCAGCGATAGTTGGGAGACCGGCAAGTCCAAGGACTTGCCTGCCGAACTGGCGACGCGACCACGCAGCACGGGCGGTTCGCGGCACTCGTCCGACGCCATAACAAAAGCGCTTCAGCGCGAGAGATTGACGGCGCTCGAAATCGTCACGCTTTTCGCCGCGCGCGGGGAAGCCTTTTGGCAAGTCGTCGATGCGGCCGATCGGTTGCGTAAAGAAATCGTGGGCGACACGGTGACTTACGTCGTCACCCGCAATATCAACTACACCAACGTTTGCTCGTACAAATGCAAATTTTGCGCATTTTCCAAGGGTAAGCTCAGCGAAAATCTTCGCGGTAAGCCCTATGTAGTGGAAAACGATGAGATCGCGCGCCGCGCTATCGAGGCCTGGGAGCGGGGTGCAACGGAAGTGTGTCTGCAGGGCGGTATCCACCCTGTATTTACCGGCGAGACCTATTTGAACATCGTCAAGACCATCGCGGCGGCGGTGCCGAAGCTTCATATCCATGCCTTTTCTCCGCTGGAAATTTGGAGCGGCGCCGCCACGCTCGGCCTATCGATCGAAGGTTTTCTTTCCGAGCTGATCCGCGCCGGGCTACGCAGCCTGCCCGGGACCGCGGCGGAGATACTTGACGACGGCGTACGCGCACAAATCTGCCCTGACAAGATCAAGACTGCGCAATGGACGCGCGTGGTCGAGGCCGCGCACCGGCTCGGCCTGCGGACGACGGCGACCATAATGTTCGGTCATGTCGATGCGCCAGAGAATTGGGCCCGCCATCTCCTTCGCTTGCGCGGAATTCAGGAGCGAACCGGCGGGTTTACCGAGTTCGTGCCGCTGCCATTCGTCGCGGACGAGAGTCCGATCTATCTTAAGGGACACGCGAGACGCGGGCCGACGCTGCGGGAATGCATTCTCATGCACGCGGTTTCGCGTCTCCTGTTCGGCCAGTTTTTACCCAATATCCAGGTTTCCTGGGTAAAAATGGGTGCCAAAGGAGCCGCCGCTTGTTTGCGTGCCGGAGCAAACGATCTTGGCGGGACCTTAATGAACGAGACGATCACACGCTCCGCCGGAGCACTGCACGGCGAAGAAATGCCGCCACGCGCCATGGAGACGATTATCTGTGATATCGGCCGGACGCCGAGACAACGCACAACACTATACGGTGAAGTGGCAAAACAGCGACGTCAGGCGTCGCTTGACGCCAGGCCGTTGATGCCGACGCAAGCTCGTCCGGCCGCTGAATTTTTTCGCTCTACGGCGCTCGATATTTAAGGTCCGGGCAGCACGGTATGTCGCATGGTGGTAACTGAGATTGGAGGTGGCTATGTCCGTCGAAATTCGCCACATGCAAGCATTTCTAACTGTCGCGACCGAACTGCACTTTGGCCGCGCAGCGCAAAAATTGAACGTGGCTCAACCGGCGCTGAGCCGAACGATCCAGCATCTTGAAAGCATACTCGGTGTGCAACTGCTGGAGCGGACGACAAGAAACGTCCAATTGACCGATGCCGGCAGGACGTTCCGCGACCAGAGCGCGAAGCTTCTGCATCAGCTTGACCTGGCCGTGCAAATGACGCGCGGAACGCCCACCGGCGAGACCGGATCGCTCAGCGTCGGCTATATCGATGTGCTCCTGGGCGGGCCGGTCCTGGAAATACTCTACCGGTTCCAGCGCAAGTACCCAGACGTCAAAGTCGAATTTCTTCCGCGTGCGCCCGATTCGCTGCTTCAGCTTGTTACCGAGAAGCAGATTGACTGCGGCATTGCGCTTGGCCCGATAAACGACAACAGCCTCGATACGCAATGCATCTTTGTGGAACCCGCGGTCGCTTTGTTGCCGGCGCCGCATCGACTGGCGTTCCGCTCGAAAGTCCGTCTCGCCGAACTCGCCGACGAGGTGTTTGCGCTGCCGCCGCGCTTCGGCTGGGGCGACTTTCACCAGCGCTTCGAAAGACTATGCCTGGCGGAAGGGTTCCGGCCACAGATCGGCCAAGAGGCACACGAATCCAGCGCGTTGCTTGCCATGGTGACGGCAGAACTAGGGATCAGCGTTTGCCCGGAATCGATGACCACCAACTTGCGCTGCGGTGTTATCGCAAAGCCGATAAGCAATTGTCCGCTGTTTTTCGAAAGTCATTTCGTTTGGCGGAAGGATAACATTTCGCCGCTCGTTGCAAACTTTGCCAGTGTCGTGGAGTTGTTCGAGGTGCAGACAAATCGTCGAAGCACCGGACCCCAGTCTGCCGCAGCGAAAAGTCTCTATCTCGCGCAATAGCAATTCTAGGCGCCTGACCGACGCGTTGTCCGTGCGCGCCTGCGCTTTGCCGAGGCTTCTTCGATATTGGTGATCTGCATAATTCCAAATTGGTCGACGACGAGACGCTGCGAGGGCAGCACAATCGTCGTCGACGACGGCTCTTCAACGACCGCCGGTCCGGCGATGTCGAAATCGGGGGGCAGTAGATCGCGCTCAAAAACCCGTACGGTGTGTTCGCCTTCCGGCCCAAAATGCAACCGGCGCTTGCCCTTCAAAGCTGCGCTGGCTGACCGGCTCCGGCGGTCGATTGGCTGCAATACCGGCTTTGAAATCGGGCATCGCACGGTCAGGCGGTAACTGACTAATTCCACGGGTGCGCCGTCCGTTCTAAATGCATAGGCCCGCTCATGCGCCTCGTGAAAATCCTCCAATATCAGATCGATGGACAATTGGTCGAATTTAACCGGGACGGTGACAACATGTTCCTGGCCTAGATATCGTGCCTCGACTGCGTGCAACAGATAGATTGGTCCGTCGCCAATCACCAATTCGTCGCGAATGTAATTTGTCGCTTCCTGGCTCAAGCGAGCAAAAATCTCTTTCAGGCGTTCGAGGTTGAGTTGATCCGCACGAGTAAGATGCGTTTGAACAAAGTCGCGCCGCGGCTCGGTGTAAAGCATGCCCCAGGCGGAGGCGTATCCTGGGTAGGGGGGGATGATGATCTTGGCGACACCAAGCTCCTTTCCCAATGCGGCTGCGTGCATGGGTCCTCCGCCGCCGCAAGCGATCAACGCAAAACGGCGAGGATCGTATCCGCGCCGGATGGACACAATGCGAAGCGCGTTGAGCATGGCCGCGTCCGCGAGCCGGGCAATGCCCGCCGCGGTGTCGTTCGGAGACATTTCCAGCAAGCGGGCCAGCCCCGACATTGCTTTCTGGGCTTTGTCGACGTGCAGCTTAATCGACCCGCCGGCAAAGTAGTCAGCGTTGAGATAGTTCGTCAGAAGTTTGGCGTCGGTCAGCGTGGGCTGCTCACCGCCAAGGCCATAGCAGGCCGGCCCCGGCACTGCGCCGGCGCTGCGCGGGCCGACCTGTAATCGTCCGGTCTGATCTAGAAAGGCGATTGAACCGCCGCCGGTGCCGATTTCAACGATATCGATCATCGGGATCTTTACCGGATAGCCCGAATTGCCGGGCGAGCCCTCGAGGTAGTACTCTGTCGTAATGTTAGGAACCCCGTTTTCGACGACCGTGCATTTTGCCGTCGTGCCACCGACGTCGAAAAAGATGAAATCTTTTTCGCCGCAGAGCTGTCCGATCGAGGCGCAATAATTGACGCCAGCCGCCGGGCTCGATTCCATGAGTGTGATGGGATACTTCCGCGCCCACTGAACGCTCGCAAAGCCACCATTCGATTGCATGGACAGGATCGGACATTTTATGCCCAGCTCCGCCATGCTCGTTTCCAGCTTCCCCAGATAGGCGTCTGTCGTCGGTCTGACGTAAGCGTTAAGCGCGGTGGTGTTCGCTCGCTCGAACTCGCGCCATTCGCGCGTCAATTCGTGCGACGCAGTGATCGGCACAGGCAATCGTTCGGCGATAAAAGCCGCGCACATCTGCTCGTGCAGCGGCTCGATGTAGCTGTGCAGGAACTGAATTGCGACCGCTTCAACCTTGCTCCGCCGCAACGCCTCGATCACATCTTTCACGTCGGCAAGCGACAGTGGCGTGACCACCAGTCCGGACGCATCCAAACGCTCCCGCACTTCAAATCGCAGATGCCGGGGCACCAGCGGTGGCGGTTTGCGATATTGGAGATTGTACAAATCGGGACGGTTGCCGCGTCCGATCTCGAGCACGTCACGAAATCCGGCCGTTGTCACCAAGGCGGTCTTGGCTCCGGTGCGGCTCAGTATGGTGTTTATGATGGTGGTGCCCCCGTGGACGAAGAATGTGACCTCGGTCGGCTTGATCCGCGCGATCCCGATTACCTGGTTGGTCGCCCGAACGAGATCGTCCGGCGTCGTAAGGCATTTAGCGGCGCGTGGTTCGCTCGTCTCGTCGTCGTAGTATAAAAGGTCGGTAAATGTGCCGCCGATATCGACCGCAAGTCGGCTCATTTACGTTTGCTCTTGCGCGTTGATTTTGGTTTCGCCGTTGTGTGGCTCGATGGACCAGCGGCGTAAAATTCCGCGGCCGTCTCTTCGTCGATGTATCCTTCGGTTAGATCGTGACTAACGCTAGCGGGCGGCCGATCTTGCGGTGCGCCGAACCCGCCGCCACCTCCCGTTAGGACGCGAAACTTTTCACCCCGCCGCAGACGAACGAACGGCAGTCGTGAAATAGTCTGGCTTTTTCCATTGCGAATAACTTCTATCGCGTTGACCGATCCTTCGCTGCCGCCATTGACGCCCCACGGCTTATGAACCGAGCGCCCGAAGCTGGCGAAGACAAACGCGTCTTCCGAAAGGGCTTCATATTCGCGGACGATACCGAGTCCACCGCGAAATTTTCCCTGACCGGAGCTGCCGATTACATTCAGACCGTATTTATTGATGCGAAAGGGAAACTTCGCTTCAAACAATTCGACGGGATAGTTGTAAGTTTCGCCGTCCGTCAGTGCGATGAGCGCGTTCTCGCCGTCGGCTTGCGCGGTAGCGCCCCATCCACCGAGATGGGGCTCTACAAGGACGTATGGAGCGCTGCCCGTCCGATCGGTGCCGCCCAGATACGTGACACAGAGGCTCAAATAGCTTCCGGCACTCACTCGCGCGGGAATGATCGAGGCGAATGCTTTCCATACCAGATCGGAGGCATGCGCGGTGACTTCGAAATACCATCCGGTAGGGGCCGGCGGTTGCGCCGAAAATATCGTGCCTTCCGGCACCTGCACCTTGATGGGGCGAAACCAGCCGTCATCGAGTGCCCCGCCGGGATCCACGATGGCTTTGAATACGGTCTTAACGGCGGCTTCCAATGCGCCGACGGTGCAATTCAGGGGGGCGTTGCGCTGCGGGCCGGACCCCGTGAAGTCGAATATCAGCCGGTCGTGTTTGATGGTGATTGAAATTGCGACAGGAATGGGTTCGTCCGTGGCGCCATCTCCGTCGATCCAATCGTGCGCGGTATAGGTGCCTTCCGGCAATGCGGCAATGGCACGACGGCTAGCCGCTTCGCCTGCCGTCAGGATTTTTTGAAATGCCTGCTTAAGCGTTTCGGCGCCGTATAGCTCGCAAATCTCCCGCATGCGCAGGCCGCCAATGCGGACGCCGGCGATTTGCGCATTCAGGTCGCCAAGCGACATCGCCGGCATACGCACGTTGGCCGCGATCATATCGAATACGTCTTCCTGCCTGATGCCCGCTCGGAATATGCGAAGGTTGGTCAAGCGCAACCCTTCGTGAAAGATCTCGGAGGCCTGCGGTGATAGCGATCCGGCGACGGAGCCTCCTAGTTCAGTCCAATGGGCGGCCGCTACGACAAAAGAGACGAGTTGCCCTTCAAAAAATATTGGCTTGATCACCATCACATCAGCCGTATGCGTACTGCCCGCGTAGGGATCGTTGGTAATAAAAATGTCTCCCGCCATGATAGTGGGACCATGCTTTTTGCGCACCGAACGCACGACGTTTGAAAAAATTCCGGTGTAGGCCGTGATCCCGTTCGCCTGGGAAATGAGCTGGCCGTCCGCTGCGCAAATGCCGCAGGAGAAATCCCTGATTTCGTAAATGACCGGGCTCATGCTCGTTCGCGAAAGCGTTACACCCATCTCCTCCGATATGGCGCGAAGCCGGGCGCGAATGATTTCAATCTCGATTGGATCGAGCTTTAATCCGGGTGGCTCAGCGGGAGCACCATTGGGCAAAAACATAACCGACCGTACGAAAATAACATGGGTCCAGTGGCGGAAATGCATTAATACCCCTAAGGCATTAAATTAGATAGACCGGGGTAGGGCTATACCGCGTGCTAAATGCGCGAATTTGCGTTTCCTTGCCTGAGCCCTGTCTCGGACGCCTGCAACGGCGCCATCTCGATGTGTTTACCCAGCTTTCGATTGCCGGCCAAAATCGGCCTGGTAGAGGCCGTTTTTTATTTCATAACTTTTCAGCTTGATCGATACGTTTTCAGCATTTGATTGTTCAGCCCCTGAACATTCTCCTTCCGTAAGTGCCGCTTTTTCAAAGGCTAAGGCGCAGCGGATTTGTAATGCACACCACAGCGACGCACTGGGGCATGTATGGTGCCATCGTCGAAAACGGACGCTTAAAGAAGCTGGTCCCGTGGTCCGGTGACACGGCTCCGTCCGTTCTCGGGGAATCGATTCCCGACGCGCTCGGTGGAACGTCGCGCCTTAGATTTCCTGTCGCACGCGAAGGTTGGCATCGCTCTCGGCTGCGTGGAGATATCGATAAACGCCAGCGCGGCGCCGAGCCGTTCGTTCGCTTATCGTGGGATGAGGCGTTAAGCCTTCTTGCTGACGAACTTGCGCGTGTGCGCGAACATGGCAATGAAAGCATTTACGCCGGGTCCTATGGCTGGGGCAGTCCGGGCATTTTTCATCATCCGCAAAGCCAGCTACATCGTTTCGTAAACTGCATCGGTGGGGCGATCGGGTCGGTCGGCGCCTACAGCTTCGCCGCAGCCGAAGCGATCGTGCCTTACGTCACTGGTTACGCGCTGCGACCACTAATGTGGGCGCAAACGTCGTGGTCGGTGATGGCGCGGGAAACGCAACTCTTTGTTGCGTTCGGAGGACTCTCCGCCAAAAACTCGCAAGTGAGTCCCGGCGGCGTGGCTCGTCATGCTCTTGTGGGCGGCGTGCAGGCGATGCTCGATAGCGGCGGACGCCTTGTCGACATCGGCCCTGTGCGCAGTGACCTGCCGGCGTCAAATCGGATTGAGTGGGCTCCGCCGCGTCCGCACTCGGACGTGGCCTTGATGCTTGGCATTGCCCACACGTTGGCAAGCGAAGGCTTGGCGGACCGCACATTCCTGCAATCGCATTGTGTCGGATACGAACGTTTTGAATCATATCTGTTCGGCGAAGACGATGGTGTACCCAAGTGCGTAGAGTGGGCGGCGAAGATTTGTGATCTGCCGGCGAACTGGATCCGTGCCCTTGCACGCGAGATGGCCGCAAAGCGGACAATGATCGGACTATCTTGGTCGATCCAGCGCGCCGACCATGGCGAGCAGGCAGTCTGGACGGGCATCACCTTGGCCGCCTTGCTCGGCCAAATCGGCCTGCCTGGCGGCGGCTTCGGGATCGGCTATGGCAGCTGCAACTTCGTAGGGGGGGAGGGCGGTGTTGTGCCCTGGGCGACGCTGCCGAAGGGCGAAAATCCCCTGCTTGACCGGGCGATCCCCGTTGCCCGGTTGTCGGACATGCTGCTTCACCCGGGAGAGGAATTCGCCTTCAACGGCAAGATTCAAAAATATCCGGATATCAAACTGGTTTACTGGGTGGGCGGCAATCCGTTTCATCATCACCAAGACATCAACAAGTTGCTCCGGGCTTGGCGTCAGCCGGAAACTGTCGTCGTGAATGAGCCGTTCTGGAACGCGCTTGCCCGGCACGCGGATCTGGTTCTGCCGACTGCGACTTCATTCGAGCGCGAGGATTTCGCGGCCACTGCCAACGAGGAGGCGGTGGTTGCGATGCACCGCGTCTCCAGCCCGTTAGCGGAAAGCAAAACCGACCACTGGATCTTTTGCGAACTTGCCAGCCGACTGGGCGTCAGGGAAAAGTTTACCGAGGGACGTACCGAGACGGATTGGGTGCGACACCTCTATGAGCAATCTTGCGCCAATGCCAAGAAGGGCAAAATCGACCTTCCTGAGTTCGACGATTTCTGGAATGCGGGCGTGGTGCCATTGCCGTCGCGTCCGGGGGAAGAGCGTGTCCTATGGCAAGCCTTTCGGTCGGACCCGCATGCCAATCCTTTGGCTACGCCATCGGGTCGCATCGAGATTTACAGCGAGCGTCTCGCTTCGTTTGATCTTCCCGACTGCAAAGGTCATGCGTGCTGGTTCGAGCCGCGAGAATGGCTCGGCTCTCTGCTGACCCAACAATATCCGCTGCACTTGATTTCCAGCCAGCCAAAGGGCCGCCTGCACGGTCAATACGACCAGGGAAAAGTAAGCCGCGCGCTCAAAGTCAAGGGTCGCGAAGCGATGAGCATCAATCCCTTCGATGCGCAAGCCCGCGGCATCGGCAGCGGCGACCTTGTTCGGGTGTTCAACGATCGCGGCGCATGTTTGGCGGGAGCGGTTCTTTCCGAAGACGTCAATCGCGGCATTGTCCAGCTACCTGTAGGTGCTTGGTACGATCCACAGGAGCCGGGAACCGTTGGCAGCTTGTGCAAGCACGGCAATCCAAACGTCCTAACGCGCGACGAAGGCAGTTCGTGTTTAGGACAAGGTCCTTCGGCGATGAGTTGCTTGGTCGATATTCAAAAATGGGACGGCGCGCCGCCGGTGGTAACAGCGTTCAACGGACCGAGGATTGTGTGATGATGTCGCTTCGAACGTGTACTCGTTCGACACCGACGGGAACACGTAATTGCGCTCGAACCAAACCACCTTGGTAACGCAATGCGCAGGTTCTAGGCACTCTGTGCCGTCAGTTTTGCCAATTATGTGCTCCCGCAGCATAAGCTGCAGCGAGGCCGGGGGAGTGTGCATGCCATGCCAGATCATCCAATTATGCCTGCGGAAACTCGCACTCGATCGACGGCGATTAACGCGAGCGATTTCGCCAAATCAGACCGTCAGGGCGGAAATATGCGCATGAGCTTGGCAGGGCATGCCCGCAATCTCGCCAATCGCGCGCTTAGGGTGATAAAGCGTGCGATGGCATAAAAGTTGCTGAAATCCACTACAGAGGTGAGGACGTATAACCGATGAAGCCGACGTCTTTTATCTATCACACTCCCAACACCATCGACGAGGCCGCCAAGCTCCTTGCGAGCGACCCCAATGACTCGAAACTATTGGCCGGTGGGCAGAGCCTGGTGCCGATGCTCAATCTGCGTGTGGTTCGCTTCGGCAATCTGGTGGATATCAACCGCATTCCCGGGCTCAATCATGTGCGGGTCGAGCCAGCCAGCATCGTGATCGGCGCGTTGGCAAGACATTACGATGTGGAGAGCTCCAAGGAGGTTGGTAGTGCGCTGCCGCTCTTACCGGCGGCTCTCGCGCATGTAGCTCACTCGCAAATTCGCAACAGGGGCACCGTCGTTGGAAGTATCTGCCATGCGGATCCTGCTGCGGAGATGCCGGCCGTTTGGTTGGCAGTCGGTGGCGAACTGACGGCGCTGAGCACGACCGAG
>Ga0302326_10013477_pt1 | contig 17323 bp, 25 predicted proteins | sample Palsa_T0_3_FD_202264 | JGI IMG/M metagenome (GOLD analysis project Ga0302326, IMG submission 202264) | Peat permafrost microbial communities from Stordalen Mire near Abisko, Sweden - Palsa_T0_3 | ecosystem: Environmental > Terrestrial > Soil > Palsa > Peat permafrost | place: Sweden: Abisko... | reverse complement strand
TCTTCTCTTCATATCGCACTACCGGCGGGGTCCGCCAACGCCGATCTCTCCTTCACCCCCAAAACCAGGGCCTACGCCGTCCACCTGGATGCACCTGGGCTGGTTCTGCAAAAGTTGCATACTGTGCAAGCCAGGAATCTCACGCTATCTGGAACTGTGACAGCTTCGGTCAACGGACAAGGAACACTCGACGATCCGCAACTGTCTGCCATTCTGCAATTGCCACAATTCGCGGTGCATGGCAATTCTATTTCAAATATCAAAGCCGAACTTCAAGTCGCCAATCATAATGCGGATCTGACGCTCAACGCCAACGTCGTTGATTCATCCGTGCAAGCCCGAGCCCGGGTCAATCTCACGGGCGACTACTACACAGACGCTTCCATCGAGACCACGGCGATCCCGCTCGACATGCTGCTGGCGAGTTATCTTCCCAGCGTGCCGGAGGGCTTTCAAGGTCAAACCGAAATCCACGCGACCGTGAAAGGCCCGCTGAAGGACAAAAAGCAACTCGAGGCGCACCTCACGATTTCCAGGCTGAATGCAACCTACCAGTCGCTGCAGATCGGGGAGGTAGCCCCGATTCAGGTTGATTACGCGCATTCCGTCCTGACGTTGCAGCCAAGTGAAATTCGGGGGACCGGGACTTCGCTGCGGCTGCAGGGCAGCATTCCCCTGGAGGGAAACGGTGTGCCCAACCTGAGCGCACAAGGCTCGCTTGACGTCAGCCTGGTGCGAATTTTTTCGCCTGACACACAAAGTTCCGGCACCGTCACTTTTGACCTTCGCGCCTCGGGAAGCGCCGAGGACCCCAGTGTGAACGGCCAGCTTCGTCTGCACGATGTCGCTATGCTCTATGCTGGAGCCCCGTTTGGCGTCGAAAAGCTAAACGGAGATCTCGACGTAGGCAAAAACAGTATTCGACTTTCCAACCTGACCGCGCGGGTCGGCGGGGGAGACGTTTCAGCGGGAGGATGGATCGCTTATCGGCCCAGCCTGCAATTCAACCTCGCGCTGCAAGGCAAGTCCGTGCGTTTGCTGTACCCGGACGGCCTTCGAACATTGCTCGATAGCACCCTCACGTTTACCGGCAATCGAGATTCCTCGACCTTGAGCGGACGCGTGCTCATCGAATCCCTTTCTTTCACCCCTGCTTTTGATCTCGCCACATTCGCCGATCAATTCAACGGCAGCAACGCTCTGCCTGCCCAGCCCGGCTTTGCCGACACCGTCAACCTCGCAGTCGGATTGCAATCCAAAGAGAATGTTAGCGCCAACAGTTCGCAAGTGAGTCTGGAAGGCAACGTCAACTTGCGGGTCGGCGGCACTGCCTCCAATCCCGTGATTACCGGACGCACCGACCTCACTGCGGGAGAGCTTTTCTATCGCAACGTTCGTTACCAGTTGCAGCGCGGCATTATCACCTTCGATGATCCCAACCAGATCAATCCCGTGCTCAACGTTTCGGTCACCACCACGGTCGAGCAATATAACCTCACGCTGAATTTGCGCGGCCCTTTTGACAAGCTCAGCACGTCGTATGTTTCCGATCCTCCGCTCGCTACCGCGGACATCATCAACCTGATCGCGCGCGGCCAGACCACGCAAGAATCGTCCGCCGCCAGCCAGAGCACGGACTCGATGATTGCCTCGCAGGCCGCCAGCCAGGTCGCCGGCGGCTTGCAGAAACTCGTCGGCATCTCCAGCCTGCAAATCAATCCAACCCTTGGCGGTAGCACTCAGAATTCAGCCCCCAGCATCGCCATCCAGCAGCGCGTCACCAAGAACTTCCTCTTCACCTTTTCGACCGACGTCTCACAACCCGGCAGCGAAGTGGTGCAAGGGGAGTATCAGTTCAACAAGCGCTGGTCGGCGAGCGTGACTCGCGACCAAGTTGGAGGAATCTCCGTAGATGGCCGCCTGCATACCCGATTTTGATGGCATCCTGGCCGTGACGCTTCAGTTCTTCGATGGCTTCAGGCAGCGTGGTGCGGGAGCTCGGGCTCAGGCTTTTCTCTCCGCTTCCGCTGAACATTCTCGCTTCGTTTTCCTCTTGCGAGTTCCGCGTTAATCTCCGCCCCCACCAGCAGCACAAACGACGTCCATTGAAACCAGGTCAGAAATGCGATGAAACCTCCGAGGGTCCCGTAAGTTCTACTGTAATTCGCGAAATGCCGGAAATAGACTCCGAGCAACCACGACAGCGCCAGCCATGCCACCACGGTCAGGACCGCTCCCGGCAGCGTCGCCCTAAATTTCGGCTTCACGCAGGGCGCCAGAAAATACAATAACTCGACCACCAGCACCGTGAAGCTAATCGCGATCGTCCAGTGCAACACCGGCCACAGGGTCGCGAAGGCTTGCGGAACGTCCAACCTTGAAGCCATCCAGTCTCCGAAACGCGGACCGACCAGGAGCACGCCTAGCCCAACCAGAAAAAGCCCGCCACAGGTCGCTGCCAGGCCAAGAGCAAGCAGCCGCGTCTTCCAGATGGGACGTTCCTCCTTCACGTCATAAGCAATATTCAGCGCTTCAATCAAGGCGTCAAAAGCCGCCGTCGTCACCCACAGCATGCCCAGCATGCCCAGCGAAAGCCAGGTTCGGCGATGCCCTGAGAGCACATCGGGAAGAACGGAATAAACCATCTGCATGGTTTCTTGAGGGAGCAGCCGCGCCATCGCAACCAGCACCCGACCGAACAGGTCGGGCATTGGAATCAAACTCAGCAATGCGGAAAGAACGATCAGTCCAGGGAAAAGGGCCAAAATGAAGTAGTAGGAGAGCGCGGCTGCGACTTGCAACGTGTGATGATCCCGCACTTCACGCATCGCATTCGTGAGCGCCGCTTTGAGTCCAGCCCAAGTCACGCTATTTAGATGCTCGCTGCGGCTGGACGAAAGCCCTAGAATGGATTCTAAAATCCTTTCGAGAGGCTATATGACGATGCTATTCGTGATGACCACGTCCATATTCCGCACAATTCCGCCGCTCGATCCAAAACGGCTGGTTCGAGGACACTTCAAGAGCTACTGCTGGCATCTGATTCCAAGATAGAAACCTACGCCCCGCGGGCAGGTGAAGGTTCAGCCATGGCGTGGATGGGTAAGACATGCCTGATTCCCGGAACAGCGCCTCTTTAGTGAACCAAAAACCAACACCCATAGTAATCGATCTGCCCTTAGCAGCGCTTTTTTCATAGTGGCCTCCAGAACTCACGCCATTCGCTTCTTTGCTTCCTCCTGTGGGCGCGGTGCTGGCGAGCCAGCAGCGCGCCAACCATCGATTTTCCCTAGTCCCTCGGGCGCGATTCGTTCATTCGGCCTGAGAAGGCATGCCGATCTGGCAAACAACGGCATGTTCGATGCTGAATTCACACTGGCAACGGTAAGTACCCTTCGAATGCTGGCGCTGGAATTCGACACCGTCCCGTTCTTACTGTCTTATGCCGCGCGTCTTCCGGCTCCGCCAGCTAAATCGAGAGGAGCAAATCGAAAACGCAGGTCCAGCAAGACCTCGACAATCTGTAACAGGTTTGCGGGCGACTCGCTCTTGGACACAAATGCATCCACCCATTTTAAAGCGCTCTGTGGTAGCCCATCATCGGCTGACCGCAGAGCGATTGGAACATCGGGTTGGCCGGCCTTCATGTGCTCTGCGACGACATCCCCATTCATTCCGGGCATGTGATAGTCGAGGAGCACGGCGCGAAGGAAAATCGGTGCTTGTTCAGGCAAGTCGAATTTGTGAGAACTCCGATATAGCTTAGGATAGCTACTTGAGTAGGGGTTGAAGATTTCGCCATGAGTTCGGACGAGCATGAAGCAGTTGATTTTCCTCTGGTGCGCACGATGACGCCGCGTCAGGTGGTTTGCCTATTGTTGAGCAGGTTCCCCACGATGCGTGACCTCGTCTGTCCGGATGAATACGGTTTTGAGGAGCCGACCCGCGTCTATGACTCCTTTGTCAGACGATCCTGGGTTCATTGAATCCGTCGCGCCTTTTATCGACGAGCTTGCGGAAAGCAAGGATCCCCTAATTAAGGAGGTCCTGATTTCCAGTCTCTTCGAGGGTATTGCTGGGAACGCGCAACTCGGTCGAATGATCTCACGCAGCATCAGTCCGCAGTCCGGGAGCCTCCTTCAGGAGGTGGAGAGCAAGATCTACGGTCGTGCACGAATGGGCTGAGGAAACATAAAGCCCTCGCGGAACAGTAGGTCAACCGCAGGGGATGAAAATGTTCAAGGCAGATGGCTCAACGTAGACTCCTTTATCGACGGTCTGATTCGCCGCGCCCACTTGCATCTGAAGCCGATGCGAAGTGCTTCGTCGATTAACGGTTTCTGCTCTGCGGCGCCCCCGGCTTTTTATTTCACGGTTCCGGACAAATACATCTCGGCCACGCGATCTGCGAAGACTTCGGGCTTGGCATCATCGAGATTGGTCAGAATGACCACCGTGAGTTTGTCATCCACATAGCGGGAGATCTGTGTTTCGAAGCCCTGCCACGCTCCCTCGTGTTCAACGACGCGGTGACCATTCTTGGTGACGACAAACCAGCCAAAACCGTAGTGCCCGGAGTTCGGCTGCCCGTTGTTAAGCTTGGCCACCGTCCACATCTCGTCCAGGCTCGATTGTTTCAGAAGCTTTTCGGTGTAAAGCGCGGCATCCCATTTGGCAAGATCCATAATGGAGAAGTACAGACTGCCATCCGCCGTCGTATTCACGGTGGGCGAAACCCACTCCTGGTTCTTCAGTTCTCCTTTAACCAAGCGGTATCCCGCGGAGCGGTTGGGCACAATATCGGCTTCGCTGATGATGCGAGTTGTTTGCATACCCAGCGGCAGGAAAATGTGTTCTTGAAGAAAATCTCCGTAAAATTCGCCCGTGACTTTGTGAATCAGGATGCCGATCGTCAGAAAGCCGAGATTGCTGTAGCTCCAACTCGTGCCTGGCGCGAATGCCAGCGGAATACTCTCAACAATTTTGAGCTGCTCCGCCTCGGTGTAATCCCTCCGCATGTCGAAACCTTTCGGGTAATCGGTGAATCCAGCCGTGTGGCTCAGCAATTCGCGAATCGTGACCTTCTTCCAGGAGGGAGGCGCGTCCGGAAAGTACTTGGTGAGCGGATCCCCCAGTCCGATCTTGCCTTCTTCAACCAGCATCATTACCGCGGTTGCCGTGAACTGCTTGCCTACCGAACCGGATTGAAAGATCGTTTCCGGTTTGACCGGAACCTGCAGCTCCACATTCGCAAGACCGTAGCCTTGCGCTCGTATGACTTGGCCTCTGCGCGAAACTAGCATAGCGAGTCCTGGGATTCGCTGTTTCGTCATCTCCGCCCGGACGTAGTTGTCAACTACATCCGATTCTTGAGCTACAGCCAATGCTTGACAGCCCGACCGAACAACCATCAGAGCGACGATTGCCCAATACCAAAATCTCAGATTGATCTTCATGATTTCAGAATAGCTTTTTCTCCCAAGAAACGTAACCCACCGGTTTTCAGGGAGCGCCACCGTCGTAACAAAACCAACTCGGTATCAGCGAGCGCTCCAGAGCCACAAACGAAAGGAGTTGACTCGCATCCTCTAAACAATTCTTTTGGGAGATCAAGCAGGCCAGCTAAGGCCGTCCGAACTGGACCGTACGCCGTCCCGAATCTTACGATCTCGCTTTTATCGTCTGCCAAGACTTTGTTGACAGCTGCTGTGGTCTGGCATGTAATCGCCTTCACTGATCACCTCGCCTTCGACAACCGGAACGGCATCTTCTGGAACCACACTCAGAAGTGGACGAAACGAGCCCGCGCTCCACTTCTACAGCTTCAGCAGCGCCGCGTGGCCGAATGTGAGCGCGAGGATGATCGAAAGGTGCGCGTCGTCGCGGTCGCTAATCCCCGGATGGCCGACTGCGCAGAGGAACCCATACGTTCTGCTGAACGCGAGGTGCTCGTCGGCGGTCAAGAAGCCCGCCTTCCGCAAGAACTCGAAAATGTCCTTCATGGCGCGCTTGGGAGGATGCGGCGAACTCAGACTGTTGCGCGCTGGTGGGCCTCCACACGAGGTAACCCCGTCTACCCCCGAGGGTACCTAAAGCAGCGCTGCTGGACATGATCGCAGCGGAGGCCACACCGCACCGGCGTACCTCCTGCGCTTTACGGCTGGGCGTAGTAGCCCATGCGCGTGCGAGCGGTGAGGCCTGGCTTGTCGATCGTAACTCCGAGGGCATGGTACTCGTTCGGGTGGTCCGCGCGAGCCGCGTCAAACGAGAGGACGTAAAAGGCATCGGCATCCGAGACGCAATCCGCGATGGCGGAGGCGAGGTCATTGGTCGAATTGAGGACGAGCCCTCCGCTCTGCGTGGCCAGCACCTGCAGCCCCAGGTTGCCGGGCCGCACCCGCTTCGCAAACGGTACGCCTTTCAAGAATTCCTTGTAGTAAAAGGTTCGAGACCCGCCCGCATCCGACATACCCAGCGGGTCGATACTATAGAGGGTGATGCGGGCCTGCCTAAGGCCGGCTGAGATCGTGACGATTGAGTCGAACAACCGCTGCTCGTCTTTACTGGAAAGTTCAACGCTTGGCCCCGAAAGCAACGGCCATCCCGCACTGAACCAAATGATCAGCTTCCTTCCGGGCCGCGTTCCCTCGTACGTCATCACTGAGGTCAGAGTCTTAAGGGACTGGCTAAAACGCTCTTCCGCGCCGTAGAACCCCTGCGACCGGGTGTTGGAGCGCAGCCCCGTTTCAAACTGCTCGTATTGCGCCGCCAGGGCATTCCCATCGCGAGAGAAACCGTTCTGCATCTTCGTTTCAGTATCGGTGAAGACGACGAGCGACATTGGTACCGGGAGCTTGCCGCCGTTCTGCAGCAGAAACTTCTTCAGTTCACTTCGTTCAAAGCTAACGGTTTGGTAGGACGTGTTGACGGCATCGACCACCAAAACCATTTCAATGGGCGGATCGGCAGCCGGGTCGGCGCCGCTCTCCACGACATGAAACGAGAGGACGTCCTTCGGCTGTTTATCGTCCAGAACAGTGAAGTCCTGTTTCTGCAGCCCGCGGCGCGCTGCGCCAGATTTGTCCCTCACCTGCACGTCGAGCGTGATTTGCCGGTCGGTGCCGCCTGGCGGCGGAACTGACGGCCCGGGCCGGGTCTGGAGTTGGGGCGGCCGATTGTCTTGCCCCGATGCGGCAGAAAGCGGCAGAAGAAGCAGACCAAGAAACAAGCAAGAGAACCGGCCCATATGCCCTCACCTTGCGGTGGAATTCTCCCGCCCAACACGCGGAAGGGGATGCCCTGCCATCTGACACAGCAAAGTTTAGGCCTGCGTAGAATCGAAATCAATGACGCCGCACAAATGCTCACAAATGCTGGGCTAGGGTCCGGGGAGGACGCTTTCACTATCCCAGGCAGCGACGACGTGCGGAGTGCAACAGGGCCGTTCTAGGCCTTCGTCGTCTGCGAGCGCAGTTCGCTCAGGCGCGTGTCCAGAACTTCCAAGTACTCTTCCATTCCCTCGCCGGTCTCGGCAGAAGGTTGAAGACCGGCATGCTCGGGCGCACGGCCTTGCTGTTTGACGTTGAATTAAGAAACCAGGCCATAGAAGGTCGATACCCGATCACGGATGGCGTTAAGCGGACGCTGCACTCGTGCACCGTAAACTCAGCACTTCCCGTTTGCTCACTTCGACTTCCCAACGATGATTTGGATAGGAAGTCTGCCAGTTTCGCAATGTTATGCGTCGACAATTCCGCAGCGCATCGCATACTAATCGGAATATATACATGTATGTCTATTGGTTAACTTTACATGTAGTAGAACGAAGTGTCCGATTTCGTGGGCCAGGGTGAAGCGTTCACGCCCCTTACACAAAAGGTAATTTCCAGTTTGAACGGGGTAATAACGGGTTGGCTAAACAGGTATCCTATGCTTGATCTCCGTCTTAAGGAGTAATATGTTTATGGCAGATGATACATTTATGGGAGATGGCGCGCGCCACCAAAGCGGAAAAGGCTCAGCATTTGAACGTCGCGCGCGGTCTTCTGCGACGTCAACTGGTGCGCGCCGACGCAGTTCGCCAGCTGGCAGGCGAGTTCCATCTATCCGAGCGGCAAGCCTATCGCTACCTCGAGAAAGCCTCTCAGCTCGATCGCCCGGTGGAAATTCCCGAGACCACAATACCCGTCACTTTGAAGCTTCCCCCACGAACCGTAGAACTTCTCCGGAAATACGCGAAAAACAGCGGTCTGACGATAGGGGCAACCGTAGCCGCCGCCTTGCATGCCTTTCTGCGTACTCTCAAAAGGCATGGCTGAGCCGCATCCCAGAGGCGACCCATTTCGAGTCCATATCGCATATTCCTTTGATCGCTCGCTCGAGTCCAAGCTCACGCAGGCTTACGAGATTCTGGTCCCATGTCGCGAACGCGCCATCGGCTTAGGTGTGGAGGAGTTGGATCATTATGCCCGGGTTTCGTCGGAGCAGCAACGCGAGGAGAATACGATCGCAAGCCAGACGGCGTCGCTGATCGAGTTCGCCCACCAGCACGAACTGGAGGTGCCCAAAGAGTGGGTCTTGGAAGATGAGGGCTATAGCGGAGCCACGTTGGAGCGCCCGGGTTTGGAACGGGTGCGCGATCTCGCCGCCGAAGGACAGATCCAAATTGTGCTCGCGTACTCACCGGACCGATTGAGCACTTCGTTTAACGTGTTTGGCCGAAAGTATGCTTACCAGATTCTGCTGATCGAAGAGTTTGCCCGTTGCGTCATTGCTGACCTGGTTGGCCAGGGAAAGCACATCCGTACCCGTTCCTGTTCCCTTGTAGGCGAAACGCGCCGTCGATGAGTGGACTGGGGCGGCTGCCATCGCCGACGGGGCGATCTTCCGCAGTAAGTCGGCTAGATTAAGATCTGGGGTGATGGAATCACACCCAAAGCGATCTGGCACGTGGTAAGAGTGGCCGCCAAACGTCCTGACGTCAAAAATCTAGCTCCCCCACGACTTGCGTAGCACATGCGCTCGGTTATGCCATCTAGCAGGAGGAGAACTTGAGCAGATTCAGTTCTTACTTGGACTCGCATCGGTTCACACCACCGAACGTTATCTCGGCTGCAAGCAAAGACTCGGCCAAGCAGTGAATGACAATCTCGGGCTGGAAAACACCTGATGGGATGATGGCCCCAAGACTTCTGGCCAGTGTCGTTGAGAACCTGGCGCAACTTCCGGTTGGCTCGTGATCTGGAGATTGACGTTAAGGGGACGCGAACCCGAGGCGATCATCGTCACTGCGCGCCGCCGCCCGTCTGTGAAGCGGTGGTGGCTGCTGGCACACTGCCAAAGCGTCGTTCCCGACGTTTGAATTCCGCCAGGGCAGCATCAAGATCGGTGGCGTCAAAGTCTGGCCACGTCCGGTCGGTAAACAGAAGTTCGGCATAGGCAGACTCCCACAGCAGGAAATCTGAAAGCCGCTTCTCACCCCCGGTGCGAATCAGTAAATCCACTTCACCGCTCTCCGCGGTCAGCGCCTGCGCAAGCATGAGGCGCAACAGATCGGAGGAGGCTGGGCGATCCGGAGAAAGTGCGGCAACCATGCCGGCGGCAGCGCGTGTGATGGAGTCGCGCGAGGAGTAGTCCACGGCAATTCGTAAATGAAGGCGTCGGCCTTCCGTGGTCGCTTCTTCCGCTCGGGAGATCTCCCGCAGCAGCAGTTTGTCCAAGCGATCGCGCCGGCCAATGATCTCTAGCCGCACACTGTTCTGCCGGAGCCTTTCCGTCTCCATGCGCAGGTAGGCCCGCAGCAGCCAGAAAAGGCTCTCCACCTCATCGGCCGGGCGGTTCCAGTTGTCGGATGAAAACGCGTAGAGCGTCAGCCACCTGATGCCGAGATCAGGCGCATGCTCAACGACGCGCCGAACGGTGGCGACCCCGGCGCGATGCCCTGCGACGCGGGGCAAACCGCGCCGTGTGGCCCAGCGGCCGTTGCCGTCCATGATGATGGCCACATGCAGTTCTTTATGAACGTCACTTTGCACTCAACAGTTACCTCGCACAACGTCGCTTTGCGGATACCAAGCCCCGCCGTGTCTTTGCCTTTGCTGGGCGGAATGGCCGGCAAACTATGCTGTGCCACTCTTCTTTATCGCGGCCTCGACCTTCTCTCTCTGCAGAATTCCTGTCCTAAGCTGTGTCTTTTGGGACCTCCGGCGGCGCTGTTTGCTGTGCGGCAATGCCAGGCACTGGGAGGGAGCCGTACCAGTCGATCCTGCGAGTGAAGTACATGGCAGCCGAAACCGCCAGGAAACTAGTAATCGCGCCTACGAGCAGTGCATTATCCTCGAGTCGCAGCAGTAGGTAGATCAGTGCATACAGCAAAGAGAAGATAGCCAAGGCCCTTACTCCCTGTACGCGACTGGAGAACACCCATGCCGCATTCACTGAAAGCAGCGCCACCGTGGCCGCACCAGCGAGCAGAAAGCCAGCATCGAAACCGACTCTCTCGGCGATCGACAGCAGAAGCAGGTAGAAGATGATCTGGGCGATCCCTACGAGAACGTATTGAGCAGGGTGAACCCGCTTGCCGGTTGTAACTTCGAATACGAAGTAGGAAAGGAACAGCAGTCCCAGGAAGAGAAGTGCGTATTTAAGGGATCGGTTTACGGATTGATATGGATCTGCCACTTCGATGAACGAAACGCCAAGCGCCGTCGCATCGAGACCGGTAATTGTGTCGCCCTGTCCTTCAGCGCGCACTCCGCGCGCGATGAAAGGCACGGACCACTCCGCAGTGAAACCATCGCTGGACACAGTTCGATTGATCGGCAAGAAGCCTCCATCAAATCCAGGACTTGGCCAATCGCCTTGAACCGAGAGATGAGTCGTCTTGCCATAGGCAAGCACCGCGATCCTTTGAGCGCCGGAAAATCGCAGGGCGGACGTCACATTGAATTGGGCGTTTGGTCTCGCGAGGCCTTCGACTCTGGTGCCGAAGAGTGTGAGCTTGATGTGGTCGCTCTGGTCCCCGTCGATCGAGATGTTGGTTGTGTTTTCCGCAGGAACCAGCGTCGAAGTCTTTCCGTCCGTCGTCAAGATGGCATCGGCCAGCGCTCCGCGGGCATCGGTGACTCCAACTATGATCTCGGCACGGATCCAGTCGAGTTCGGCGCCTTGCGGAGCCGTCGCGGGCACTCCCGTTAGATCGAATGCTGCGTCGAGTTTCAGATCCGCCTGAAACACCGGCACCTTAAAGAGCGAACGGCGACGCTCTTCCGTTGCCGTTTTGATAGTGGCCGAAGCTCGTGCCGGAAACACCAGGTACCTGCCGAGCTTGGCATGATCAGCCGGAGATTGTGGTGGAATGGTGTACGGAATGACAAGTGTGGGTCCGAGGAAGGTCTGCTGGCCGCCCACGTGACTGCTTATTTCTCGAATGACGTCCGCGGCTCGCTGGGTCCTGTCTTCAACCAGCGCTCCAACAAAGAAAGCTGGAATTGTCATGAGTAGAGCTAGTCCGCAAACTACGATGAGTTTCACGCCCATGGATCGGGATTTCATCCTTAAGCTGGATTGCAACATCGACAAATCGGCCACTAAGTGCCTCCATTCTTCAGGTAGCTTTGCGCTGCAAAGTTACCTGGCAAAAAAAAGTTCAGGCCCGCGACGGCGCCAGGCTGTGTACCAGGCCCGCAGCGGACCGTTCTTCCGTCACTTTTGCCGCATCCCGAACCACCTGCTCGAGAGTGGACAGATATTCAACGTAGCGCGCACGGCCGGACGCCGTGATTCGGCAGACAGTCTGTGGACGGTTGCGGTCATAATTCTTCACGGTCTCGACCATTTTCCCCTTCTCCAGAACGCGCAGATGCCGGTTCAAATTGCCGTCCGTTAGAGCGCACAGTTGTTTGAGCTCGCCGAACGTCAATCCTTTCGGATGCGTGATCAGGGACGTCAGCACACTGAGGCGCGCGCGCTCGTGAATCACGCGATCCAAGCCTTCATAGGCGAAGCGCCCTTCGCTGCGCGGAGCCTTAACTTTCATTCCTTTTCCTCCTTCCGGGTAAAAAGTAGTATCCCCGCGACCAGCAACTGCCCGACTCCATACGGGATACCCATGGCCCACGGAGAGAGTGCGCGGCCGTCACCCAGGGCGATACAGGTCAGACCCGTCAGCAAGTACCACGCGCCTACGGCGGCCACTGGACGCGGCAGAAAACGGCACGACGAAAACACGCCCAGGCTGAAAACAATTTGCCAGAGGCCGGGAAGCATCCACAAAGCCGCGGCAACGTAGCGCACGAGCGCAAGAGTAATCAGCGCGCCCGCGCCGACTGACGGCAGGAATTGCTCCACGGCCATGCGGATCATCTCATCCGCCATGCCCGAATGAATGCGCCGCGTGCGCGCGTACATCTCTATCCCAATCATGGCCGCCGACAGCGCGGCAGCGACAATCCAGATGCTTAAGTATGTCGGCATGTGATTCGCCGGTTCTGGAAGCCGCAGCGCCTGAGCCCCGGCGGCTGCAAACGCCAGAATGCCCGTACTAGCCAGAGTGGCAGGACCGTAACCACGAAACTCAGTACTATGAGCGATCTGCCTGCGTATGCTGCTGATATCGCTCAGCGCTTTGTTGAGGGAATTCATACCGCTTAAGCTTTGCACTGCAAAGTATCTTAATTGGAGGCGTTTGTCAACTGTGCCGGAAGACGGTTTTTTCGGGTAGCGCCAGAGGTGTCTGGGTGTGTACGGAAGCGCTCGAACGACCGGAAGAAGCGCGGAGATTCCGAGACGAACTCGCAAGAGCCAATGCAGAACGCAAACATAGCGGATCGAAATGATCGGTTGCTCACATAAAAAATAGCTGCGTACAACCTGCTATGAACTCACGGTGTTGGTGTTGTCGGTACAAAGAGCGCGGCAAGCGCGGTGGCAATTGGCAAAGCCTATCTCATCTACACCGCACTTGTTTGATTCCGCAATATTTGGTCGGGGAGAGAGGATTTGAACCTCCCACCTCTGGTCCCGGCGTGCCCGGAGCCAATTCCGTTGTTACTCAATCACTTGAGTGGTGCTTCAACCGCCTCATTCTTGCTCAATCACGGCAGTTTTGGCCGAATGTGAACCCTCAATTGCAACCCTCCTCGGCGCTCGCCAAGAGTTGCCCATTTCTGCTCGTTTGAACTGACCCACACCAAGAACACGATTTGGCGCGGGGCAAGGAGGAGACAAGCACCATCATCCACGCCGAAGGCGTGCGGGGTGATTCTCAATCATCCGCGCCAAAGGTGCGTAACCCTTCACTTTCCAGGACGATGGCGCGTGCGGCCCAGGTAACGAGACTGCCAGAAGCGGCGGTCGGCTGGCAGCAGTAGCGTTTGGCCCACAGCAAGAACACGCCGTTGCCTCGCTCCAAACGGCCTATTCAGACCGCTCGGGTGGGTAACTTTGCGCGAGCAAACCCGGGTAAATTCTCGCGAGTGCCGAAGCAACCCTGAACAATTTACATTGAAACAGGGATAATTTGTTTGTGAGCTCCTTTTCCAGACGCATCAGTCGATATCGATCAACACCTAAATCGCTAAAACCAATGTTGGCGTTGATCTCGTTGTCTTGCTGATGCAAAGAGCTATGGGCATCACTGAAAAAGCTCAGGAACTTCATTTGATCGACCACCTCGCGCCAAGATGGCTAGTCGACCCGATCGAAATACCAGTCTGCGGTCTCATTTATCGCAAGCTTCAACTTGCCCCTTTCCCTGTGAACGTTTAAGTTCCTATGGCAGTTGGGCACAGGCACCGGGTCGAACTGGTCGCTACAATTAGCGTCCATCAATTCAACGTCCGTCCCTTCAAGTAATACATATCCAGTCTTCCATTTTCCCCAATTAGCAAAGTTTCTGGTCGGCGATGAAAAAACTTGTTCATACGTCTTATCAGAGTGCAGGATGAGTTGCTCCTTGCCCTTTCCAAAGTCAGCCGCATAGGTGCCGGGCAGGTCATTGTCAGACACGCGAACGTGACCCTTTTCACCACAGCCTAAAACTACGAGGAACGTCAATAGCGAAAGGCACGTAGGTCTTGACGCCAACACCATCCTCAATCCCGTCACCGCGGCTTTCAAGTCCGTTGCCGACACGGCGGGCTGCTAGGCCAACAGCTCCGCTCTTCGAAACGGCTGTATCTTGGGTTGCTTCTTTTGCGCTCCTGCCAGAGATCGTGCTGTATCTGCATCTTTAGCCAGAAATCGGGCGATGTGCGCAGCGCGGCTGAAAGGCGCAAGGACATGGAAGCAGAAATACACGCCCTTCCGTTCAGAATCCGCGAAAGATGCGCCCGGGTCACACCTAAACGCCTTGAGGCCTCGGCAACGGAGATGTCGGCTAGGTAGTCCTTCAGAACTTCGCCTGGATGTGCAGGATTGAAAATCATGTTCTTCACCTCTACTCTACCTTCCGTGCGTTTCTGATTCTGCTCTAGGGGAGAGCTACGCGAGCCTCACCAACGTTGAATCGCCTTCCTGGAACCATGCTTTTTGTAGCGGCATGCGCACGAACGAAGATAGGGTCGTAGCTGCGGTCGCGCTCTCTGGCACAATACTGCAGGCGTCGCCGAAAGTCACAGATTATTCAATCCGGCACCAGCCGGAGGCGCAGCTTTTGTCTGAGTCCTTGTTGCCAAAACGGCCTTAAGTTATTACAATAGTAATAACACGGGAGGAGGTCAGCTGTGGTCGAACTCAAGGTCCGCAAATTCGGGAACTCACTCGGAGTTGTCCTGCCAAAAGAGGTCATCAATCGTCTGCACACCCGGGACGGTGAACCGTTGTTCCTGATCGAAGCTCCGGAGGGTGGATACCTGCTCACGCCTTACGATCCCGGCTTCGAGGAAAAAATGGCGAAGGCGGACGACATCATCAGCCGCTACCGCAATACACTCCACGTTCTCGCAAAGTGAAGGAACCAGTCTGGATCGACGAGCGCGATGCGCTTGCCCTGCACGATCGCCTGCTCGCGCTGCACGGCGGGGCAGTGGGATTGCGCGACGATGGCTTGTTGAAATCAGCCCTGGCTCGGCCGCAACAGCACTTCGCCTATGCTGAGTCTCCCGACATTGTCGACAGGGCCGCCGCGTATACGTGGGGCATCGTGCGCAACCATCCTTTCGCAGATGGCAACAAGCGCACGGGATTTGTGGTGGGGATCCTGTTTCTCGAACTCAACGGTTATCGCTTCAACGCTAGCGAGGGAGACACAGCGCAAATGGTCCTGCAGTTGGCGAGCGGGAACCTCGACGAAGCAGGCTATATCGCTTTTCTTCGTGCTCATGCATCGCGCGGGAAAAAATGAAACAGCATTTCCGTGCCCAACACACCGCAGCAACGAAACCTCTCTCTCTCAATTTCTGATTCGCACCATGGTGGGTGAACTGAAGCGACACCTGCTCCGGGATCCTCGACGGGACGACGGATCTGAGGAAGCAGGTTAACGGTTCGCCCCACTTTAGCGAGTGCAGCTGCATGGGCTGAAGTCGAAATGAAGCGGAACGATGCTCTTGCTAGGAATTGGCCACGTGGTTATACTCTGGGTATGAAGACGGCGATTTCCATTCCTAATGATCTGTTTGATGGGGCGGAACGTCTTGCTCGACGTACGCGCAGGTCGCGGAGCCGGCTCTTCACTGATGCCTTACGCGAATATCTGGCCCGCCACGCGCCGGACAAAGTCACCGAGTCCATGGACCAAGCAATAATGGAAGTCGGCGAGGGAAAGGACGAGTTCGTTTCCTCCGTTGCTCGCCGTAGGTTAGAGCGAACCGAGTGGTGATCTCTCAGGGTGAGATTTGGTGGGCGGACCTGCCAGCACCCACCGGCTCCGGACCTGGGTTTCGGCGACCCGTGGTGGTCGTTCAAAGCGATGCCCTTAATCAGAGCCGCATCTCTACGGCCATTTGCGTTCCACTGACCAGCAATTTGAAGTGGGCGCTAGCACCGGGCAATGTGAGCTTGTCCGGGCGGGTTACGGGATTGCCAAAAGATTCCGTCGCGAATGTTTCGCAAATCATTTCCTTAGACAAGTCCCTTCTGAGTGAACGCGTCAGCAAGCTGCCACGTCATAAGTTGGAATTGCTCTTTTCGGGAATCGAGCTAGTCCTTGGCCAATAGGCCTCGCAGCCGACCCAGCTAAGTGCGACTTGCTTCCGGAGTTCCGGGCAATCGCCTCGACAATATCGGGAGCCTGGAACAACAGTTAGGATCTGGGATGTACGCCGTCTTTTCGTGTCTTCAACCGTCTCATTCCTGCTCAATCGCCACTTTTGGAGCCTTTGCAAACCCGCGGATGATCAGTGCGAAATCGGCGTATCAGTCGATCTACTGCTCGCTGGTGATTTCGAGCGCCAACTTGATTCGGCCCTGAACGCTCTGGCTTCTGTCCTTAGTCTCGGGGGAAGGCGAGATCCGAGAGCGGCCGTGAGCGATAGAATACTGGCCGTCTTAATTGTCTCGGTATAACCTGACATGGTATAACGTGCCCACCACTGCTGCCGGCACCCGACACGCGAAGGCGTCTGCCGCAATCGGCTTCGTTCAAACGGGCTTCGGGTCCTCCAAGCCGACGCCTTATAGAAGGCGCCCCCTTTGAGGTAGGCTCAAGGGGGCCCCCGGGCCCCTCCCGGCGTTGCCACATAACCAGTGTCCACATATACTGCGTTCATGAACGTTACCCTGTCCATCGACGACCAACTCGTCGCCCGCGCCCGCAAGAAAGCAGCGGCCCTCGGCAAGAGTCTCAATCAACTTGTCCGCGATTATCTGCAGACGGTCGTGGGAGGGGACGACCCCGAAGGCAGCATCGAAGAATTCAAGCGTCTATCGGGCAAAGGCCACTCCCGCGGCTGGCGCTTTAACCGCGACGAGATCCATGAGCGTACAGAAGACCAGCATACAAGACACGATCGTACGAAAGACGCCCGGCGATAATGCGCGCTCGTAGCTTCTTCGACACCAACGTCCTCGTCTACGCCGACGACAAGGCCGTTCCCGCCAAACAACGACGCGCCCTCGATCTCATCGCAGAACATCGCCGCGCCAGGACCGGAGTTGTGTCCTTGCAGGTGCTCCAAGAGTATTTCGTCACGGTCACCCGCAAACTGCACCTTGACCCACGCATCGCCCGTCGGAAAGTCGAACTGATCGCCGAGTTCGACGTCGCATCTCCAGAAGTCGCCGACATTCTCGCGGCCATCGACCTGCACCGCCTTCACGGCGTTTCTTTCTGGGACGCCCTGGTCCTCCGAGCGGCGAAGCAAGCGGGCTGCAGCATTCTCCT
>Ga0302326_10013476_pt1 | contig 17324 bp, 13 predicted proteins | sample Palsa_T0_3_FD_202264 | JGI IMG/M metagenome (GOLD analysis project Ga0302326, IMG submission 202264) | Peat permafrost microbial communities from Stordalen Mire near Abisko, Sweden - Palsa_T0_3 | ecosystem: Environmental > Terrestrial > Soil > Palsa > Peat permafrost | place: Sweden: Abisko... | reverse complement strand
CCGTCTTGGCGCGCTCGACTTCCGCTGCCGAACTCTGGGCCGAGAGTGCGATGCCTTCAGCGATCTGCTTGACCTCGCTCTGGATCTGGCCAATCATCTCTTGGATGTCACGCGCGCTCTTCTCCGATGTCTCGGCAAGCGTGCGGACCTCATCGGCCACCACCGCGAAACCTTTGCCGTGCTGGCCGGCGCGGGCCGCTTCGATCGCGGCGTTGAGTGCGAGCAAGTTCGTCTGGTCGGCGATGCGCGCGACCGCCTTGACGACCTCGCCGATCGCCGCCGCCTGCTTCTCCAACTCCTCGACGCGCACGACCGACGCCGTCTGGCGTTCCGCGGCCTGGCCGATCTTCACGATCGATTCGGCAATCTGGGTGCGGATACCCGAAATGAGCGTCTGCAGTGCTTCCGTGCGCGCGACGGAGGCCTCGCCGGCGTCCTTGGCTCGGCTGATCTGCCCCGCGATCGCGATGACCGAGGCCATCGACTCCTGAGCGGCCGTCGATGACTCCTCGGCGCCCGCCGCGATCTGATCCATCCCGCGCCGCAGCTCTTCTGAAGCAGCGCTGCCCTCGGCGATGCCGGCGGCTAGCTGCGAGGTCGCGGCCGCGATTCGCTCCGCCGCTTTCTGCTGCCGTGCGACATTGCGTGCGCGCCGCTTTTCGACCTCAGCCTGAGCGCTGCTCGAGGCCGCGGCGTCGGGTGCGAATTGAGTTGGTCTCGCCGCTGAGTTGCCGATGCGTGAGCTTTTGACAAGCGCCATGGTCGTTTACTATCTCCACTCGGTGCGCGCCGAAGTCCCGCGAGTTCGGGCGCCCGCTTCTGGGCGGCCTGCTCGCGGGATCGGAAGGTGTTTTTTAGTGCGGTGAATGTACGGTCGATTCGAGCACGATGCGACCCGCACACCGAAAGCAGCTTAATCCACTATCGACGGCTGCAACAGCGTTCTGAGACTTTCGTTCATAAAGATTAGCTTGCATCGTTTATTTGCCTTTACGTTCATTCAATGCTCGGTACGCATGGTTGACGCCGCATCCAGGTCCTACGCTCGATTATCTTTTCAATCGCCCCAGCGCGGAGTGCGGGCTGAAGTTCTGCGTAAGCAAAACCAATCTCTATTTGCGCACAACATTAATCGCTAGAACGTGGCGCGGGTCGATTTCTCCGGCAGGTCATTCAGCTGACTCCGATGACCCATCTTTACTATCACGCGTTGCTCGAACGCCTGACGCAGCGCGCAACTCGCCGCCATCCCGGGCAAGCCGCAAGACAAAGGTCGGAGTTCGCCCATAAGGACGAACATCGATCATGCCGACGATTTAGCTGATCAAAGAGATTCGAGTGGTCGAACGCTGCGACATCCGACCAGCGCTGAAGGGAAACGTCCATGCGCGCACCGCCCACCCTCCAAAACGAGATCGAGCGCCTAGCGGCGCTGCGGCGCTTCGGAATACTCGACACACTGCCGGAAGTAGATTTCGACTCGCTTACCACCTTTGTCGCTTCGGTCTGCGCAACTCCGATGGCGGCCATAACTCTGGTGGATGCGAACCGTCAATGGTTCAAGTCATCAATCGGTTGGACGACGAAGGAAACAGCTCGCGACGTCGGGTTTTGTGCGCATGCAATCGCCGACGCGGCTGCGCCTTTGATCATCCCCGACGCAACGATCGACGAGCGCTTCGCCGACAATCCGCTCGTGACCGGCAATCCAGGCATCCGCTTTTATGCCGGTATGCCGATCGTTTCGCCCGACGGATACGCGCTGGGTGCGATCTGCGTCCTCGACCGCGAGCCGCGCGAGCTGACCGAACTGCAGATCGACGCTCTCGCGGTCGCTGCGCGGCTCATCATGACGCTCATCGAGCATCACGCCGGGACGGCCCAGCTCGGTTTGGCCGCTCAAGCCAAACACGCTGTCGAGCAAGAGCACCGCGCGGTGACGAAGTATCTCACCACCGTCGAGGTGGAGCGCGTCCGGGTCGCCAACGAATTGCGCGCCGAGACCGCGCGACGGGCGCGGTTCCAGAACGAGCTCGTTTACTCGCAGACGCACGACGCACTCACGACACTTCCTAATCGAAGCCAGTTCATGAAATCGCTCGAGGCCGCTTTTCGTGCGCTCGCGGAAGGCTCGGGCCAGCCGCGCTCGTTCGCGGTGTATATGATCGACATCGATCACTGCAAGCAGATCAACGACACGCTGGGTAATAAGGCCGGCGACAGTCTGCTCGTGCAGTGCGGAGAACGGCTGCTCGACGTCGCCCGACTGGACGATGTCGTAGCGCGTTTCGACAGCGACACGTTCAGCATCATTGCCTTTGGCGCATCGACCGTCGAGGCGGCTACGTCGATCGCGCTCAAAGTTCGGGCCGCGTTCGCGGTACCTTGGCGCCTGGCCGAGATCGACTGCGTGGTGACCGCCAGCGTCGGCGTCGCCGTCGCCGACGGGCGTCATACGGATGGTGAGCACATCGTGCGCGATGCCGACATCGCGATGCACCATTCCAAGCGCGAAGGCGGCGATCGCCATTCGTTTTTTCAAGCCTCCTTGGGCGCGCTCTTCCAGTCCAAGATCGACATCGATCGGGCGCTCGCTTTGGCTCTGGCAAATGACGAATTCAAACTCGCCTACCAGCCGATCGTGTCATTGGCACCCGGACAAATGCAACTCGAAGGATTCGAGGCGTTGCTGCGCTGGCAACGCCCCGACGGTGTATGGGTGCCACCAGCCGCCTTCATCATCGCGGCGGAGGAGTCCGGACTGATCGTTCCCCTGGGTGCCTGGGCCATGAAGACGGCGTGTCGTACGCTGCGGCACTGGCGCGGCGCAGCCCGACTCTCCGCTCGACCCGTTCAAATGAGCGTGAACGTCTCGGCGATTCAGCTTGGCGGCTCGGGCTTTGCCTCGGCGGTTCGCGAGGTACTGCGGGCGGCCGACATCGATCCCCACGAACTCGTCATTGAAATAACCGAGAGCGCGGCGATGCAAAACGCGGAGCGGTCGCTGCGCGCCCTTCGAACGCTGCGCGAACTCGGCGTCGGCATTCACCTCGACGACTTCGGCACGGGTTATTCGTCGCTTTCATATCTGCGACGGTTGCCGGTCACTCGCGTCAAAATCGATCGCTCGTTCGTCAGCGCGACTGGCTGCGACGGGTTGGTCGACCCCGTCATCGTTCGCGCGATCATCTCGTTAGCGCACGAGCTCGACGTGAAAGTAATCGCCGAAGGCGTTGAGACATTGACCCAATGGGACGCCTTACGGGATCTGGGCTGTGACTCCGTTCAAGGGTATTTTATCAGCCACCCGCTCCCAGCACATGAGGCGGCGACCTTCATGGAACGGCTCGACTTACGGCAGCCGAGCCAAATCGGTGCGGCGCATGTACGCGGCGGCAGCCTGCGTATCGAGCGGCGGCGCGAAGAAAAAGCCTTGCCCGAAGTCACAGCCGAGCCGAGCGAGCCGGCCCAGCTGTTCGACGGTCTCGATTCCTTCGGCGACGACGACGAGGTCCAATTTGTGCGCTAAGTAGATGACGGTTTCGACCAGCCCCTTTCCGATCGGCGACGACATCCCAGCGACGAATGAAGAATCGATCTTCAGGGCGTCGACCGCGATATGCTGCAACGCCGCCAGCGACGAGTAGCCTGTTCCAAAATCGTCGACGTCGAGTTCGATGCCGAGCTTGCGAATCTCCGCGAGCATGAGGTTGACCCGCGTTGATTGCTCCATGATGGCGCTCTCGGTAATCTCGAGCCGCAAACGGCTCGGACTCAAGCCGCTCGACTCGAGGATCTCGCCCAGATCGGCCACGAAGTCGTCACGCGTGAATTCCTTCGTCGACACGTTGACGCTCATCTGGAGTTGGTCGCCGAATCCCGCCGCTTGCCACGCTGCCAGCTGGCGGCAGCCTTCGGCGAGCATCCAGCGATCGATCGAAAGGATGAGACCACTTTCCTCAGCTTTGGGAATGAATTGCGCCGGCAGCAAGAGCCCTCGCCGCGGGTGCTCCCAGCGAACGAGCGACTCAAACCCCACGAGCGTTGCGTCGCTGAGCCGCACGATGGGCTGATAGACGACGCGCAGCTCGTTGCGCTCCAGCGCGTAGCGCATGTCGCCCGCCAGATCTACGTTCAAGTCGATGCTGCTCGCCATCGACGCGTCGAACAGCACGGCCCGGGCTCGGCCTTCCGACTTCGCCACATACATGGCCGAGTCAGCATCGCGCAAAATATCTTCGGGCCGGTCGTACGCGATGCTGCCGATTGCTATTCCAACGCTGACGGTGGCGCGTACGTCGCGCCCGTCGATCGTCAGCGCTTTGCGCATTTGCAATCCGATGCGCTGCGCGGCATCGGCGGCATCCGAGACTTCAGCGATTCCGTTGATCAGAATGGCGAACTCGTCGCCGCCGAGCCGCGCGACGATATCTTCGGACCGGATGCAATGCTCGAGCCGGCGCGCGGTCACCGCGAGCAGCTCATCGGCAATGATATGGCCGAACTCGTCGTTCACGGCTTTGAAGTGATCGAGGTCGATGAACAGAACGGCAAACGCATTCGACGGCCGGCGCTTCATCGCACCGATCGCGCGCGACACGTGCTCGTAAAACGTACGGCGGTTCGGAAGTTCGGTCAGCTCGTCGTATTGCGCGCGCCGGCGCAGATCTTCGGCCGCGGCATGATGCCCGGTGATGTCGTGGGCGATATTGACGAAGCCGCGCAGCTGCCCGGCGGGGTCGCGCTTGAGCTGGCTGATTTTTCCGCTGGCCAGAAAGCGTGTGCCGTCTTTGCGCACGAGCCAACGCTCTACGTTCGCGTGCCCGTGGACGCGGGCTCGGCGCAATTCGGCCTGCGGCACGCCGTTGCTGATGTCCTCCACACTATAGAGCAGCGCGAAGTTCCGCCCCAAAATGTCAGCCTGCTCGTAGCCGAAGACTTTCTGGGCGCCGGAGTTCCAACTTTTGATCCTTCCATCGAGTTCGATCGAGAAGATCGCGTATTCGCGGACGCTTTCGACCAGCAGCCGCAGCTGCTGCTCGCTGTCGCTCAGTTCTTCGAGCGCAACGTGGCTCTTGGTGGTATCGCGCACGAGCTTGGTGAAGCCAAGTAAAACACCGTCTGCGTCATACAGCGGCTGGACGGTATTCGTGCCCCAAAACCGCGTTCCGTCTTGGCGCACGTGCCAGCGGTCGTGCTGCGTTTGTTCGCCGCTCAGTGCGCTGCTGAGTTCATCTTGCGGCGCCCCAGCGGTCTTGTCTTCCGCCGTGAAGATGATCTCGAACGATTTGCCGAGGACGTCTGCTTCGCTGTAGCCGAACGTCTTGGCGGCGCCCACATTCCAACTGATGACGTTGCCATCCGGCGATACGGCAAACACCGCATATTCCGTCAGGCTATCGACGAGGAACCGGTACAGCAGCTGCTCGGCTCCGCTCACTTTGGCCGCCAGTTGGGCTCCGGCGAGCTGATGGTTGTCCGATATCACGCTGGGGACGCGCGTCTTGGCGCTTTTTCTCATCGCCAAACAGACCGCTGGCCGGCGGCGCCGCCGGAATCGATCGTCACCTTCGGACTCGCGCCGTACTGCGACATTCACATGTTCCCAAGCTCGGTGAATTGGTCAACTCAAGGAAGCAGCCGCTCCTGGAACGTGTCGGGCTTCCCCGCTACGTGACGACGGGCGGCTTGGGCGAAGCCCAGACGCAACAAAGCCGACGAAGTCGGACTCGTAGCCGCTGGAGTGAGCGTACATGGTTTCGTTTCTAGCGTCTAGGGATTTGGGGAGTTGCGTTTGCAAAACTTTGCGATTGCGCTCGGCAGGGGCTCGAGCCGGCCCGGGCGGCCGGCCGGCCGGCACCGCGAACCGGCGCCGGGCGCCGACGCAGCCGCTCTTGAAAGAAACCCGGCTTCACGCGCCGTACACCGCGTAAAGCATGATTTCGTCGAACGAATTTAGGAACGGCGTAACGATCGTCATTGACGGTCACCTTTGGACCGTTATCGAATTTCTCCACGTCAAGCCCGGCAAAGGCTCGGCGTTCGTCCGAACGCGGCTAAAAAACGTGAAAACCGGGGCGACGGTCGAACGAACCTTCCGCGCCGGCGAAAAGCTCGAGCGCGCGACGGTCGACAACCGCGATATGGCCATGCTCTACAACGACGACGAAGGCTATCATTTCATGGACAGCGAGTCGTATGAGAACTTCACGCTGCAGAAGGAAATCATCGGCGATCCGGCCGATTTTCTCAAAGACGGGATGCGGATCGCGGTCCAGTTTCACGATGGCGTGCCCATCGGGGCCGATCTCCCGGCACACGTCGAACTCAAGGTCGAGGAGACCGATCCCGGTTTCAAGGGCGATACCGCGACCGGCACGACCAAGCCGGCAAAGCTCGAGACAGGCGCGACCGTGCAGGTTCCGCTGTTTGTAAATCCGGGCGACGTCATCAAGATCGATACCCGCGATCGGCGTTACATCGGGCGCGTCCAGAGCTGACGGCTGAACGCCGCCCTCTTCGCCGAACTCTGCGCGATCGGTGTTGCAGCGAGCGTGTTCGGCTCGCTCGTCGGCCTCGGCGGCGGATTCATCATCGTCCCCGTTTTGCGCATTGCCTTAGGCATCGCACCGACGACGGTCGCCGGCACATCACTCGTTTTCGTACTCGCGAACGTCGTGAGTTCGGCGGCCGGTTATCTTCGGCAAAAGCGCGTCGATCTCTCGCTCGCGACTCCGCTCGCGCTGGGAGCGATCCCCGGCGGCGTCGCGGGCGTCATCGCGGTCAAGCACGTCAACGAAACCTGGTTCGACGTCGTGTACGGCGTTCAGCTCGTGCTGCTCGCCGTGCTCGTTCTACGCCGGCGCTCGGTGCAATCGCGCCCGGCCGGCGAGAAGACGTTCGCCCACCGCTCTATCGTCGCGGTACCGGCCGGCGTGCTGCTCGGCGTACTCTCGAGTTTATACGGGATCGGCGGGGGCGTCGTGATGATCCCACTCTACTTGATTGCCGCGCGGATGCCGCCGCACATCGTGGTCGCGACGACGTCGCTCATCGTCGCATTGACGGCACCCGTGGGCGTCATCGCACACGCCGTCGCCGGAGACGTCGACTGGATCGCGGCGGTGCCGCTCGTCATCGGCGGCCTCATCGGCGGCGCGCTCGCGCCGCTCGTCGCCAAGCGCGTCTCCTCCCCACTGCTCATCACGCTGCTCGCGTATGGTCTCATCGGGGCGGCGGCGGCGCTCGTGCTGCGGCATATCAGGTAAGGTCGCCGCAGCCGGCGCTGCGTGCGCGCGAGGCCGCGCGTGACGCCCCGATCTCGCGCAGTTCGACGACCTCGAAGACCGTCAGTGCTTTGCGGCAACGCGCGCACATCAGGCGGACGGGCGGCTTGCGCTTGCGCAGCACTTCGAGCGTGCACTTCTCGCAGCGCAGGATATAGCGTTTCGAACTCTCGTTCAGCGGCTTCGCGGTGCCCAGATCGTGGTAAATCGAACGCAAGCCGAGTTCCCGCATCTTCTTCTTGAAGGCAGCCGTGTGTCCCGGATTGGCGCCTTTGGCATGCAGCCAAGCATGAATCATCTCGTGCAGCAGCGTCTCGCGCAATTCGTCGGGCTTACCGGCGAGATGCTTGGGCGAGAGTTCGATCGTCGGTGGTTTGTACGTCGTGCGGCCGGCCAAATTCGAGAACCGTGCGTTGTAGGCGATCCGGTAGGCCGGGATCTCGCCGTTGAAATGCATGTAGTTCAACTGCGCGAAAAGCAGCTGGAGTTCGGCGACGTCGGGTAGCATCGATGCGTCGTTTCGACGCCGGCAGACGATTGCGCTTCGCGCCGTTCTCCGGCCCGCAGCGCGCAGGCAAGAACCCGCGGTTCAAAGGCGTAGATTGGGGCGTGGGCTTACCGCCGAAAGTCGCCATCCCGATCGTCGCCGCGTTCGCGGTGGTGTTCCTCGGGATCATGGGCTACTTTCTGCGCATCGGTTTCGGAACGACCGGCGCGGCATTCGGACCGCAAGCGCAACCGGCCGAGCAAGGCGATGCGCGCATCGCCGCAACGCCGGTTCCCGCTGCCGGTCCGGCGAATCCGCCCGGCACGGCCGATATCCCGCAGAGCGGCAGCGGCCCGATCGCCGGCAATCCGCCGGTTACCGGCGGGCAACCGGGAGCCGACGCTCGGCCCGCAACAGGCCCCGACGCAGCGCCGCCAGGGACGTCGACGGGCGGCGGCGGTCCGCCGGCGCCGATCGTGCAGATGCTCGCCGATCTCAAAGCCCGCGTCGCGCACAATCCGCGCGACATCGCGGCACTCGTTCAGCTCGGCAATCTCTATTTCGATGCCGCGAAATACGATCGAGCCGTCGCGTATTATGGGCGCGTGCTCGCGCTGGATCCGACGAATCCGGACGTGCGCAACGATGAAGCCGCTGCGCTGCACGCGGCGGGCCACGACATCGACGCATTGCGCAGCGTCAACCGGGTGCTCGCCGAGCGGCCGAACTTCCCCCCAGCGCTCTTCAATCGCGGCACCATCTTGGGCTCGATGGGTCGGCGCAGTGACGCCGTCGTCGCCTACCGCGCGTTTCTGCGGGCCGCCCCACTGGACCAGCACGCCACGGAGGCGCAGGCCGCGATCAAGGAGCTGGCACGCTGAGCTCAGTCGGCTTTCAAGGCGAACCGGGTGCGTTCAGCGATGAGGCCGCCCACCTGCTCGTCGCGGACGCGCAAACGCGCGGTTACGGCACGTTCGACGAGCTCGTGATCGGCGTCGACCGCGGCGACGTCGACTACGCGCTGCTCCCGGTCGAAAATTCAATCTACGGCGCGATCGCGCGCTCGTACGATCTGCTCTGGGACTATCCCGCGTTGCGCATCGTCGATGAAATCGTCTTTGCGGTGGTGCAGAATCTCATCGGCACACCCGATGCGACGCTGGCCGACGTTGCCGAAGTGCGCTCGCACCCGGTCGCCCTCGAGCAAGTCCGGCGTCTGTTCGAGGCACATCCCGAGTGGCGGCGGACGGTCGTTGACGACACGGCCGCCGCCGTCGCACAGGTGATAGCGGCCGGCGATAAGACGGTCGCTGCGATCGCTTCGGCCTTTGCCGCGCAACACTACGGTGCGCAGATCCTGCGCGCCGCGGTGCAGGATGACGCCGACAATTTCACTCGCTTCTATTTACTGCAGCGACACGGCGTAGCGCGCCGCGCGCTGGGCCGAGCGTGCGTCGCGCTCGAACTTCCCAACGAACCCGGCAGTCTGCGCGACGCGCTCTCGGCGTTCGCGGATCGCCAGATCAATCTCCGCTCGCTCGTTTCGCGGCCGAGCCGCGCGCGCGCCTTCAGCTACCGCTTCCACTGTGAGGTCGATCGCGTCGACGCGGACCGGCTGCGCGCCGCACTCGCCGCAATCGGCGGCGACACCCGCATTCTCGGGATATATTAGCGAGACGGGCGCGCCGCCTTCATCCAGGCGGCCGACCTCACCGCGCTGTGACCGTCAAGCTTTCGAGCGCCGCGAACAGTGCGGGCGGCATGACCAGCGCACCGACGCGCAAGAACGACCATGCGCTCACGTCAATTCCTTCGCGGCGCAGCGCGATCAGCCAGAGCACGGTCGCGAGCGAACCAGTCACCGAGAGATTCGGCCCCAGATCGATCCCGATCGCAACGGCGCCGCGCAAAGCTTCGTGACCCGCAAGCGCGCTGATGCTCGAGCCGGCGACGAGGCCCGCCGGGAGATTGTTCATTGCATTCGCCGCCAGCCCCGTGATGCCGCCGGCACCGAGCACAGCCAAACCGATCGGCCAAGCCGCGATTGCCGCAATGCCCCGGCGCGTTGCGTCGAGCAGACCGGTGACCTCCATCCCCTGTACGAGCACGAACAATCCGCCGACGAGTACGATCACCCCCCACGAAACCGCCCGCACGACCTCGGCGGCCGCGCGCCGGTCGCGGATGATTACGCTAAGGAAAACGGCCGCGGCCGCGAGGCACGTCGTAAGCCCGAGCGGCTCGCCGGCGGCGGAGGCCGCCAGGAGCGCGAGTGCGGTCGCGCCGATACCGAACAGGGTGATGCGTCCATTGGTCGCAAGCGCCGGCACCGTGACGCCGGCCGCCAAATCGCCGCGCAGGTCGCCGCGCGTGACCAGCGCGAGGATGGCGAAGGTTGCTGCGATGGCCAGCAGCGAGGGCAGCCCGAAGACGATCAGCCAACGTCCGAGCGCGGGCATGCTACCGGCGAAGACGACAAGATTGGCCGGATTCGAGATCGGCAAGACGAAGCTCGCGGCGTTCGCGATGAAGGCGCACGCCAAGAGGTGCGGCAGCGGCGCAGCCTCGGCTTTTCGCACGGCCGCCGCGACTGCCGGCGTGAGCACAACAGCGGTTGCATCATTCGAGAGCACGCTCGTCACGACGACGCCGACGGCATAGATCAGACCGAAGAGCCGCCAGCGCGAACCGCGCGCGGCCCCGACTGCGTGACCCGCGACCCAGTCAAAAACTCCCTCGCGGCGAGCGAGTTCGGCCAGCAGCATCATGCCGGTGAGAAACAGATACACGTCGGTGCCGCGGCCGACCGCCTTGACGACGTCCCGAATCGGCACGAGACCGAGCGCCGTCAGCAGCAGCGCGCCGGCCAGCGCGTAGATCCACTCGCCGATTCCCCGCGCACGGGTCAAGACACCGCCGATGCTCGCCGCGCAGATCACCCAAATCGCGGCGTTCGTTATGACGTTTGCACCCTCACCGCAAGAGGCATTCCCGGTGGCCGGTCGTTCAATCGCGCACCCGGGCGATCGCCGGCCGACGGTTCTGGGCATCGGATTGCTCAAGGTTTGTAAGTAAACGACCGACATCTCGATTGCATTCACTCAAGCGAGCACGCGCATGCCGTGTGTTCCAAAACTGTAATCGGAGAGCTTCATGTTCAAATTGAGCGCAGCGATCGCCGTCGGTGCAGGCGTCATGCTCGCCGCGGCCGCACCGACCTTCGCCGGCGAAACCCTCACGCTGCACGGCATCCTCGTCGCGGACATCGGAAAAGACGTCGACGTCCTGTCCGAGTCCAAAACCACCGACGCCAAGGTGCTCTCAGCGGTTGTGCCGGCTCCTCGGCCGATCGATATCGTCACCAACGCAGCGGGCACCGTCGTGGTTGAAGTCGACCTCAGCGACAGCGGTCAGCTGACCAAATGCACGGTCATCAAAACGAGCGGGCGCGCCTCACTCGATGCTCGGGCACTGCACACGCTGCAAACCGCGAAATATCAGGCCGAGACCGTCGGCGGACGACCCGTCGGCGGCGCGTATGCCGTGAATGTCGCGTTCGACGCAGCCGAATAAGCGTTCGATGTTCCTGAGTGCGGTGCTCGCGGCGAGCGCCGCCGCCATCATGGGCGTGAGCACACCCGCCTTGGCGGACGGGACGCTGACCTGGGGCAGTATGATGACCGCCGACCTCGGCCGCGACGTTGACGCGGTTTCGGCCGCCGAGCAGACCGAAGCGAAGATCGTGCGGGCTGCATCGGCCGAGATGCCGGCGATCGAACGGCTTGAACATGTCGGGGGAACCAGCACGATTCAGATCGATCTGAACTCGAAGGGCATCGTCACGACGGCCGCGGTGCGTACGTCGAGCGGTCGCGCACGGCTCGATCGAAGCGCACTATCCGCCGTGCGCGCGTCGACATATCAAGCCGCAAGCGTGAACGGTCGCGCCGTCGGCGGCCGTTACATCGTCGAGGTCACCTTCGATCCGGCGAACTAGGATTCGACTACGTCGAACCTGCTGCGTTTGGACTTCGCCCAAGCCGCCGCGTCGCGCTTGTGCTTCGCCGAGCCGCCCGCCGTTTGTGGGACCAATCGGCGCCACCGACCGCCGCGCGCTCGGCACTGCTTTGCGCCCGCGGTGCCCGGTCAGGTTAGGCCCGGCCCCTTTTGTTAACTTTTGGGCTAAGTTTCGTAAATCAAACGACCGATCAGATTGTAACGGCGCTCACTTGCATAGGTTCCAGTTCCAAACTAGCGACCGATGATGAATCGAGGCAAAGTGAGCAGTCGCTCAACCATTCGGTTGTCCGATTCTAAGGAAGGTCCGATGCGTCAACTACTTCTCCTGAGCTCGCTCATTATTGCTCTTGCAGCCGGCGGGTGCGCCGCATCCACCGGAACCGGCACACTTCCCCGACAGTACGCCTTGACGAAATCGGCGCAGCGATTCTTGCGCGTGCCGCTTGGACCAAACAGCATTGTGCCGCCGGCCGGCGGCACAAGCGCCCAAGCGAAGTTGTGTTCGCAACCGGCGGACAGAACACGAGCAGCCTGCTTCGCAACGGTTCGCACGGACTCGGCCGTCTCGTCGATCGTTTCAGATCTGGTCAGCGGCTTGACCCCGAGCGACCTCAGCACGCTCTACGCCTATCCAAGTCCGGAGGCGCAAGGAAATGCCGGCTCAGGTCAGACCGTCGCGATTATCGTCGCGGGCGACTACGCCGCGGCGGAAAGCGATCTCGGCGTTTACCGGTCACACTTTGGACTACCGATGTGTTCGTCTAACAACGGCTGCTTAAGAAAGATCGGTGCCGCCGCCGTCAGCGCAGCCTCACAGACGGGCAGCACGACCTCGATCTCCGCGCACCCAACGACCGCGAGCGCGATCGGCTGGGCGGCCGAGACTGATGCCGACACCGAAATCATCTCCGCCGTTTGCCCGAATTGCCAAATTATCATCGCTGAAGCGGCATCGGACTCGCTCGCCGATCTGGGCGGCGCCGTTACAGCTGCCGTCAACGCGAATGCTTCGATCATCAATGCGAGCTTCGGAGCGCTAGAGACCAGCGCCGACACGCGATTCTCTTCGATCTACGGCAATAGCCGGCATATCAAGGTGGTCGCCGCCGCGGGTGACTGGGGATTCGGCGTTTACTACCCGGCCTCAGACAGCAACGTGGTCGCCGTCGGCGGTACTTCGGTGTCAGTCAGCGGTTCGACGGTCTCGGAGACGGCCTGGTCCGGCACCGGCAGCGGCTGCAGCGCCAACTTCGGCAACCCGGGCTGGGAGCATCCACCGCAAATCTCGGGCGAATGCCAGACGCGCAACGTCGCTGACATTTCGGCCGACGCCGACCCGCTGAGCGGGGTCGCGATTTACGATAGCTCACTGACCGTCACGAGCAATTTCGGTCACTTTACGTACTTCGGTCCCAATCCCAACATTAGCGGCGGCTGGGCAATCTTTGGCGGTACGAGCATCTCGGCGCCCATCATCACCGGCATGTACGCCCTGTCGGGCGATACGGCGAAAAACCAGGGCGCCCAATCGCTCTACGCGTCACCGTCGTCCGCGTTCCTTCAAATTACCAGTGGTTCAAACGGTGAATGCAGCCCGAAATACCTGTGCACGGCAATGCCGGGATACAACGGCCCGACCGGCCTAGGCATACCACAGGGACTCGGCGGCTTCTAGGCGACCGCGGAACCGGATATGGAACTCCATCGGGCGAGGATCAACGCAGCGATTGCCCGCGCCTCGCGTATGCCTGTGACGCTTCTCGTAGCTCCGGCGGGAAGCGGGAAGTCGACAGCGCTGGGCCATTTCCTAGAATCGATCGAGCGGGAGGTGTTACGATTCGATGTTCGGGTCCATCACACGTCACTCACCCGCTTCGTTCGTGGACTTTCCGCCGAGCTCGAACCATTGCTGCCGCGGGTCCCTCAATCACTCGCGATCGCACACGAGCGTGCGGTGCAATCGGCGCGGCCGGCCGACGTGCTGGCCGCGTGGCTGGCCGAGCATCTGCGCGAAACCCCGCGCACGATCGTCATCGATAACTACCACCACTGCGAACATGATCCGACGATCGCCGCTTTTTTGGCGGGCGTCATCGAACGCACCCGGACGAACACGCGCTGGATCCTGGCAACCCGATCGGCAGCTCAGCTGCCATTCGCAACGTGGCTGGCGCATGGCGATGCTGACGTGCCGATCGGTGAGAACACGCTTCGGCTTACGCGCGCCGAAGCCGACTACTTCGCGGCCAAGATCGCCCCGGCACTCGACGCGCGCGTCACGAACGCGCTCCGCGAAGCGACGAACGGTTCGGTCGGCCAGATGCTTTTCGCGCTCCAGACGACGGCGCTCGACCCAACGATCGGCGAGCGCGTTCTTGATGCGGGCGGCAACGTATACGAACGCTGCGTCGATGAGACGTTGGCTTTACTCACGCCGGACGAACGGCGGCTCGTCGCACAAAGCGCTAATTTTCCCGATCTCGACGAGGCGCTACTATCGGCCGCCGGCTATGAGAATGCCGCGCAGCGATTGAGCTCCCTGTGCGCTAAGATTCCGCAGGCCTTCGAGCAGCGGAACGACACGCTCCACTATAAGACGCTCTTCGCGGACCTGCTCCGCGATCGCCTCGCGGCAAGCGGCGTCGAAGCTGTGTACGACACGCACGCTCGAACCGGGCATGCCCTGGCGAGCTGCAGCCGAATCGTCGAAGCGCTCGCATACTACATCCATGGACGCGAGTTCGCCGCGATCGCACAACTCATCGAATCACGTGGGTTGGCCTTCGTCGAGGCCGGCTATGGTGACACCATTGCGGAAGCGATCGAAGCACTCGATCCGATTGCCCGCACGGGCAGTCCGGTTGTCCTTGCGATAAAGGCGACGTTTGAATCGCGGGTCGGCCGTTTCGATACCGCTGAATCCTGGTTTCAACTTGCGCTCGACCGCACCACGGATACCGGTGTGCGCAACCAGATCGCCTATCAATACGGAACGCACTTGTTGCGATTCCAAAGGCCCGAGGCCATCAGCTTGCTCGAGGATCTCGCGGACGATCCGGCAGCATGCGCCGACCTTCGCTGCTATGCGCGCTCCGCACTTGGCCCGGCTTACGTTTTCGCCCGCCGCTTCGATGAAGCACTCGCCTCCGTCGAGGCCGCCTCTATTCTGGTTGATGTATCGGCCAGCAGCCACCTAAGGGCCAGAGTTTTCCACCAAGCTTCCTACGTCGCTTTGCATCGCAACGAAGGTGCTCGCGCAAAGACGCTGGCATCGCAGTCGTTGGAGATCGCGCAGAGACACGGCTTTTTCGATATTGCCGCCGGTGCTCTGACCGTGCTCTACAACGTCGCCTCGGACCTCGAGGACGATCCTATCGAAAGCCTGCGGTTACTCGACGCAGTTGCCGAATGCGCGGCAAAGTCAGGCAGCCTCACCAACCATCTCTTGGCGCTCGTCGCCAAGCTCGAAATTGAGGTCGAACGCGGCAACGAAGATGCCATTGCGGAATTGGATGAAAAACTGCGAACCATCGATGCGAGATGCAGCGGGCCGGCAGCCTATGAGGCGCTCATCGCGTCGCAGGCGCTGCGTGCGGGCTGGGCTGCTGATTACGTCGGGGCTTACCACTTGCTCTTGTCCAGCGCCGAGCAGCAGTGGAGTACCGATCGCAAGGCTTTGCGCTGGGCCGAGATCGCTGTCTATGCCGCAGCCGGCGGCCTGGCGAATGAATCCACGATGGCCATTCGATCCTCGCTCGAGCTGCTCGAATCGTTCGAGTCGCTCGAAGGCGGCCATCGGATCGCGCGAACGCGCCTCTTTGTCGGACTCGCAATGGTGGTGCTGGGCCGCAGTGAATCGGCCGGCGAGATCTTCGACCTCGTCGACGCCTGCCCGCAAACCTTATCTCGCCGCCTGCAGGCGCTGCGACGCGCGCTCGCGGCACTCGTCGATCGCTATCGAGGGGCGCGCAATCACGGCACTCTGATCGGCCTCTTCCAAGCACTCGGGGAGCAGCACTTCGGCGGTGTTGCTCGGATGATCATGACGTTTCCGCTGGCGGACAATGCGTCATTGCGCCTGGGCGACCTCAACCCGCGCGAACGTCGTTTGCTTGCGAAGCTCACCACCGGGGATGCATTCGTCACCAAGCGGCAAGTCGAAACGATCGTCACAAAACTTGGCTGCGTAGACTCTCGAACAGCAATGCGCGCCGTCGCGCGGGAGCCGTTGACCAGACCCAATCCGATACGTCAGGAGGCGTGAACCATCCCCATGATTGCCTTCAAGAATGCCCAACATCACTTCGATCACAGCCGCGACGAAATCGTTTGGCGAATCATCAGCGGCGGAGTGATCGAGGGGCAACGAACCCTCGCTGTCGGCGTCGTGGCCGAGGAGTTTTTCGACCGGCTGCTGATCGCACTCGAGCGCGGTTCTTATCTCGATATCGTTACGTGGGTCGACCAAATCTGCGAGTCATACCGAGAATTTCCCCAGATCGGCTCGATGCTCGCGAGCGCTTGCCGTGCAGTGATCGGCCAGCTCGGCGATATGGCAGCCGATACGGGCGATCTCATCATGGGCCTGGGCGCACTCGAACACTCGATCTGCGCCGTAGCGTTCAAGCCGCGACCGTTGCGGATCAAGTCGGAAGCTCCGTTGGACGAGATCGACGTGCTCATCCATGGACTCATCGATCGGCTTGCGGCGGCCGACTCGCTCTCAGCCGAACACTCGCACGCGGTGTCAGCCTGGTGCGGGCGCATCGGACGGCGGCTGTCACTTTCGGAGAACGAAGTGGCCTATGTCGCCCGTTGCGGACTCCTGCATGACGTGGGCAAACTGGCAATAGCCTGCGAGATCCTCCAAGCGCCGCGAGCGTTGACCGAATCGGAATGGGTGGTGATGCGCTCTCATTCGCTGGCCAGTGAAGAGCTCGTAAGTGCCCTCAAACCGCTGCGCAATCTCGCGCCCGCGGTGCGCTCGCATCACGAACGGCTCGACGGTCGCGGTTATCCCGATGGCCTGGTCGGCTCGCAGATCACGCTCGCAACCCGCATTGTCACCGTCGCCGACGCATTCAACGCGATGATCGGACGGCGGCCATACCGGCTACCGATGTCGCCGGGAAATGCACTGGATCGCCTGGCCGACGATCGCGGCCGCCAGTTCGACCCCATCGTGGTCGAAGCAATGATCAGCGTTGTCGATCACACCTGAGGGTTGCCGTTCGCCGCTCCGTCTCACAAAACGCAATCACTCGTCTTCGGCGTTCGAGGAAACGAGCGCCGCAAGCTTCGCCGGGTCCGTGCAGACGCCGCTGAGCGTCGCCAAGCGGTTCATCACCACCGCAACCCCGAGTCTTGCGATCCACTCAGCCGCGGCGCGGATACTCGCGGGGTTCCCACCAAGATAACGCAGGATCTCGCGGCCGGATGCCCCATCGCCGCCGCCGCAGGATGATAGCAATTCGAGCGCCGCCTCGTCGTCGAGCGGTGGAACGACGATCGTTCGCTCGGCGGGAATTCCA
>Ga0302326_10013475_pt1 | contig 17325 bp, 14 predicted proteins | sample Palsa_T0_3_FD_202264 | JGI IMG/M metagenome (GOLD analysis project Ga0302326, IMG submission 202264) | Peat permafrost microbial communities from Stordalen Mire near Abisko, Sweden - Palsa_T0_3 | ecosystem: Environmental > Terrestrial > Soil > Palsa > Peat permafrost | place: Sweden: Abisko... | reverse complement strand
TAGTGCCGGTTGGCCGTCTCGTACTCGACGTGCGCCACCGCGATGGTGATTCCGCGCTCGCGCTCTTCCGGCGCATTGTCGATCGAATCAAATGCCCGGAACGCCACCTTGGGATTGTTCTTCGACAACACTTTGGTGATCGCCGCCGTCAGCGTCGTCTTGCCATGATCGATGTGACCGATCGTCCCGATATTCACGTGCGGCTTACTGCGCTCAAATTTTTCCTTCGCCATAGCGCTCGAACCTTTCCTAAATTGCTGGAGCGGGGGACGGGATTCGAACCCGCGACCATCGGCTTGGAAGGCCGAGACTCTTCCACTGAGTTACCCCCGCGGCCTTCACCCAATTCTTGGAGCCTGGGACCGGGATTGAACCGGTGACCTCGTCCTTACCAAGGACGCGCTCTACCACCTGAGCTACCCAGGCCAGTTCCACGTTCCTCGTTCCAAAATTTTCGCGGGCAACCTGCCCGCAGAGTTGGTGGCTACTGCGTGCGGATGGTGGACGGGGGAGGATTCGAACCTCCGTAGCCCGCAAGGAGCGGCAGATTTACAGTCTGCTGGTTTTAGCCACTCACCCACCCGTCCGCACGGGAAAACTCTTACGAAAAATTAGGCCGGTGCCGCTTCCAGAACCGAAGAGAGACACCAGCCCGTTTAACTGGAACCGCGGGATACGCTCCACACTCGCCCGGAAAATCTCCAACACCGCTTATGAGTCCGTATCAGCTGGCGGAGGGATTTGAACCCCCGACCCTCTGATTACAAATCAGATGCTCTACCAACTGAGCTACGCCAGCGCAGCCCAAACCGAGGGAGGATATCAAACAGGCAACACAATTGCAAGCGCCGTCCGCCCCGGCGCAAGCAAATCGGAGGCCAACCCATCGACCTCTGACGCATTGTACACCTTTGCGGCGCGTATGTGCCAAGTCAATTTTACCTTGCTCGCCGGCTTTCCACAGCCCCACTCGGAACCGCGCCGCAGCAAAGCGTTTCTCGAACGCCCCCGAGCCACCCGAGTGGAAAAACCACGCGAAAAGGTGAGACAATCTTCAAGGGGGCGGTGACCGACGTGAAGCGAAACCTCATCATTCTAGCGATTGCGACCGCCTGCCTAGGCGTAGTCGCAGTGCGCCACGAACTCAAAGCGCGCGCAATCGCCGATGCCTCATCCTTGCCTGACTTGCTGAATCTGGCGCCCGCCGATTCCACCTTTATCGCTTATTCCGACGTTGCTGCGCTGCGACAGTCGCCGGTCATCCAGCAAGTCGAGGCGTTGGCCAAGCCGGCAACGATGGACCGCGACTATGCTGACTTTGTGAGCGCTACCGGTTTCGACTATGAGCGGGATCTCGATCACGTGGTGCTCGCAACTCGCCCCGATGGATCCGCTCAAGAAACCTTCGCCTTCGCCGAAGGCCGCTTCGATCAGAAAAAAATTGAGGCTTACGCCTCGCGCTCGGGAAAGATCCAGAATCAGAACGGCCGCACGGTATACGTCGTACCTTCCACGACGGCGGGAAAGAGTGTCTCGCTCTCGTTTCTCTCGCCCAACCGTATTGCCGTTTCCGAAGGCGGAAATATCTTTGCGGCGCCAGGCGGATTCTCGGCGGCTCCGCTCGATCCAGCACTGCGCGAGCGGCTTTCTCGCGTCGCCGGAGCTCCATTTTTCTTTACCGCGAAAATGCCCGCTCGCGGCGCGATGGGAGCAAGCAACCCAGTCGCCGCCAGCGTCTCCTCGCTTTTCGAATCGATTCGCTGGCTTGACGTCGCAGCGCGGCCGGACGGCGATAATCTAATTCTCTCCGCAGAGGGAGAATGCGGCACTCCCGATCAAGCGCAAAAGGTCGCATCCACGCTCGAGCTGCTACGCGCCGTCGTCGAAGGCGCCCTGGCAAATCCAAATTCGTCGATGCGCCTACCCGCCGATAGCGCCGCCACTGCCGAGCGCCTCCTCAAGGCCGCCAGCATCACCTCCACAGCCGATCGCGTCCGCCTGCTCATCACCGTAACGTCGGACATGCTGCATCTCCCCGGGGCTGCCGCCCCTGCGCCGCCACTGCAGCACCCAGCCAACCGATAGCGCATTTCCAGCAATCTCGGCCGAGCCGATACGCGAGCGTGCGCTTTGACCTTAGCCCCGAGCGCGGCACTCGCACGCGAGCTTTATATCCACACGAAACGGTGGCATCCTGAGGCCCGCAGGCCGAGGATCCGCTTTGCTCTAGACAAAAGAAATGCTCGCACATCCTAGCGGGGAGCCACCGCATAGCGCCGCAAAATCGGCGAAGCGCGGCACTTCCCTCTAAAAGAAAAGATTAGGTCGAGCAGTTTTTTAGGGTTCACTCTTTAGATGCGACAGCAGGCCCAAGGATCCAAGTGCAGTTTCGAGCCCTGAAGCGATGGACAGAAGGACCCAGTGGAGAAGACCGGCGGAAGTTTTAATCCCCGGAAGCGGTCGTCGCGTAGCGCAAATAACGCAGCGGGTTCACCGGAGCGTTGTTGATACGCACTTCATAGTGCACATGCGGCCCAGTGGTGCGTCCGCTCACGCCAACATATCCAATGATGTCGCCACGCTTCACGCGAATTCCCGGAGGAACGGTGAAACTCGACAGGTGGCCATACCACGTCGTCACGCCGAAGCCATGATCGATCACCACCAGGCGACCATACCCACTGTGCTCCGCGGCTTCGACGATCATACCGTCGGCCGTGGCGCGCACGGAGGCGCCATAAGGCGAGGAAATGTCCAGGCCAGTGTGGAAGGCCCCCTCGCCACTGAACGGATCCATTCGTTCGCCGAACCTGCCCGTGATCGACCCCACCACCGGCCATAGCGTCGGTGTGAAAGCCATCTCCCCCAAGCCCGGCGTAGCAACGAGTCGCAGGTTGCTGCCCGCCAGAGCGGCGGGGGTGGCGTTCTTTTGCAGGAAGTTAAACTCCGCGACCGAGTGCTCAAACGTGGCTGCTGGTTCAGCTGCCGACTCAGCCACGCTGAAGGGGCTGTTCGGCGAGCGCGAAAAACCGTAGGTCAGGGCCACGTCGGTGGCCAGCGACTGCAGCGAGGAGAGCCGCTGATCGGAATCCTTCGCGGCCTTCTGGAGCTGCTGGAATTGCTGCTGGAGAGTAGCCTGCTTCTGACGGAGCGCGTTATAGTTGCCGACCTTCCAGAGCATCCGCGAATAGGAACCGACCGCTGCGGTGACCGTAATCGCCCCTACCACCGACAGCACCGCCAGCATGTGCAGCGCATAGAACGGAACGGTGACCTTGCGGATCGTCCCGCGTCGGTTCGAAGCCACAAGCAATGTGTAAGTCTCTAGCTTCATTATGTCGGGCGCCGTCTCCGAGCTTATTCTTTGCTTAAAGCCGGGCCCGCCACCATCGAACTTCCCCAGACGGCGACGGGAAAACAAAAGAGCGTCTGGACCGTGAGTCTTGGTCCGAAACCTGCCCAAGTCTAGAAAACGCTCCGGGTTACGTCAACCACAATTTTCGGATTCCACAGGCCCCGCGTCACCTGTGCAAGGGGCGGATTGAGGGCCAGCTGGCCAGCCGTACTCTTCCGCCCCGCCAAAATATCCTATCGGCGGCCCAAAAATAATCACCCGCACTCGGCCGCTCGCTTCGGCGCAATGTGCCTCCCTTCTCCTATAATGAGTGCGAAACGCATGTCAAAAGCCGGCCATGGCGAAGACGAAATCATTGATCGCATCCAGCGCCGAGTCCCATCGTCGCCAGGCGGCGCGCTCCGGCTCGGGATTGGCGACGATGCTGCCGTGATCCGGCCGCGACCGGGCACCGAGTGGGCCTTGACCAGCGACCAATTCCTCGAAGGCGTTCACTTTCTCGCGGATGCTCATCCAGCGGAAGCCATCGGCTACAAAGGGCTGGCGCGCGCCACCAGCGATCTCGGAGCAATGGGAGCTAAGCCGCGGTTCTTCCTGCTGAGCCTCTCGTTGCCCGTCGAGCGTACCTCAGCCTGGCTCGACCGAATGACCAGCGGACTGGCGCGCGCCGCACGCCGCTTCGGGCTTACGCTGGCCGGCGGTGACACGGCACGCAGCACCGCACGCCACCCAGGCATATCCCTGGATTTCATGGTAATGGGCGAAATCGCGGCGGGTCGAGCCGTGACCCGCGGAGGCGCAAAGCCCGGAGACGCCATCTTCGTCAGCGGCCGCCTCGGAGCCTCACAATTAGGACTCGAGCTAATCTTGCGCGGCATCGATCGCCACCGCCAATGGCAGCCGCTTCTCGTGCCACACTTCTATCCAAAGCTCGCCATCGAATTAGGCCGCTGGCTCGCCCAGCGCCGCCTGGCTTCAGCCATGATGGACATCTCCGACGGGCTTTCCACCGACCTCCACCGGCTCTGCCGAGCCAGCCATGTCGGCTCCCGCGTCCACCAGCACCAGCTCCCCGGCGTCACCGTGCCCGAGGGGTTACGCAAGTTAGGACTCGACGCGCAATCTCTGGCCCTCCATGGCGGCGAAGACTACGGCCTGCTCTTCACAGTGAGCAAGCCAAACGTCGCGAGCATTCCACGCGCATTTGGCGGCCTGCGCCTTACTCGCATCGGGGAGATCGTTCCTGGGAGCGGCGTCACCCTGCTCGCCGATGGCGTCGCTGCGCCGCTCGCGCCGCAGGGCTGGGATCATTTCCGGCCGTCTCGCTGACCGCCCGGGTCGAGGACTAAATCCCCGGCCGAGGTTTGAATCCGAGGGCCGACGATTGAGTCAACACGGTTGCACTCGGCGCGTAGCAAAAGCGCGTGTCGCAAATCGTCGCAGTCGATCTGCGGCAATCATTTTAAGCAGGAGCATCAGGAGGCCAACCGGAAATATGTCGAATCTCAGCGTAACGATTGAAGGCCCGGCAGGATACCTCGAGGCGCTCCTCTGGGTACCACCGACGAATCCGCCTCCACTCGCCGCCGTCATATGCCATCCCCACCCGCTTTACGGCGGCACCATGCATAACAAGGTCGTCTATCACACCGCGAGAACACTCCACCGCCACGGCCTAGCCGTGCTGCGTTTCAATTTCCGCGGTGTTGGGGGAAGCCAGGGCGCCTACGATGCCGGCCGCGGTGAAGTGGCGGATGCGAGTGCCGCCCTGGACCATCTCGCCGCGAAATTCCCCGGCACACCGCTCCTCGCGGCAGGATTCAGCTTTGGCGCGGCAGTTGGCCTGTTCGCCGGCTGTGAAGATAAGCGCGTCGTCGAGTTAATCGGCCTCGGCCTACCCGTCAATGATCTGGACGCCCGCTATCTACGCCTCTGCGCCAAGCCCAAGCTTCTGATTCAAGGCGCCGACGATCAGTACGGCCCAAAAGCAAAGTGGGACTCACTCGTGGCCGGCTTCGCGCCCGATATTGCGGCCGCAACTCAGGTCGCGTTTATTCCAGGCGCCGATCATTTCTTCACCGGCTATATCGATAAAATGGAGCAAGTCGTCGCAGAGTGGCTCACTCAACTTCATCCACAGTTGCACCCAACCGAGCCTTAGCTCCTTTTTTATCCCTGGCCCATCGCACCACGACGCAAACCGTCGCAGCGCGCTGAAGCCCCGCACCGACCCTACTGTGCGACAGGCTTTTCGACCGCTGGCGGAGGAATCGGCGGAGGCGCGGGAGACAGCCTCGCAGGCTCAGCCTGCGGCCCCGGCGAAATCGTCGCCGGTGTGTGTGTCTCCCCAGGTTCTTCCGACGTCTCCGTAGGTGCACTATCCGGCGTATCGACTTTGACCACTTTCGTCAGCGCAATTTTTGAAAGCGGTTCCACGTCGGGGAAAGGCTCGCTCGGTGTGCCAGCCAGCGCTCCTTGCATGAACTCGAGCCAGATCGGCAGAGCGGTGCGCGCCCCGGTCTCCCCCTTGCCGAGCGAGATTTGCTTATCGTCGAAACCAACCCAGACGCCCGCCGTGAGCTGTGGCGTGAATCCCATGAACCACGCATCGGTAAAATCGTTGGTCGTGCCGGTTTTCCCGCCAACCGGGCGGCCCAGCACCTTTGCTCCTACGCCGGTGCCGAAGTTCACCACATCTTCCAGCATGGCGACCATGGTGCGCGCGACCTCGGGAGCGATCACATCATGCACCGCAGGACGAGCTTGCTCGAGTACCGCCCCGTCGTAGCTGGTGACGCGGCGAATCATATGCGCGTCCACGCGTATCCCGTCGTTCGGAAACACCGTGAACGCCGAAGCATGTTCGAGCAGATTCAAATCTGCCGCGCCGAGCGTAATCGGCAGGTAGGGAGGCAGCGGACTGGTGATGCCAAAGCGCCGGGCCATGTCGATCACGTTGTTGATGCCCACCTTATCCGCCAGTTTTACCGCCGGCACGTTGCGCGAGCCGGCCAGAGCCCTGCGCAAGGTGATGACGCCCTCGTACTTTTCATCGTAATTGTGCGGCGAATACGGCTGGCCGCCGCTCATCACCGTAAACGGGGCATCCAGAATCGTGTCAAATGGCGAGTACCCTTGCTCGACAGCGTCGGCGTACACGTACACCTTAAAGGAACTCCCCACTTGCCTCTGCGCTTGCGTGGCCCGGTTGAATTTCGAATCCTCAAAGCTGTAGCCGCCAACCATGGCCTTGATCTCGCCCGATTCATTGTCGATCGCGACTAAGGCCGCCTGTGGCCCCGGATCTTGTTCCAGCTCCACCTTCACCGTACTCCCCGCGATCTCGCGAATCAGAAACTGGGTCACGTCGCCCGGCCGCAGAATCTCGTTGGGCGCCTTGTGTCCGGTCCAGGCGAAATCGGGCGGCGTCAGAACTCCGCGGTACGGTCCAATCTTAATCGTGGCCGCCTTATCGTCCGCGGCCAGCACCAGCCCGTCCACGTAATCGCCCTTAGCAATTCCCGACTGCCAGTCTTCGTCCCGGTAGGTGTCCAGTGTGGCGCTGTGCTCGGCCAGGTTGTTCGGAAGATTGCCGCGCCAGCCATGCCGCCGGTCATACGCGTGCAGCCCATCTCGCACGCCGCGGTCTGCGGCGCGCTGCGCCGCGACGTTCAAAGTGGTATAGACCCGCAGGCCGCGCTCATGCACCGCCTCGGTCCCATAGGTGCCTTCCAAATACTTGCGAATTTCCTCGACGAAGTACGGCGCCAGATCGTTGCGCTGCGACTGCACGTTGAGTTCGAGCCCGTGCGATCGAGCCTCGCGTTCCTGTTGCGCCGTGATCTTGCCGTTTCGCCGCATCAAGTCGAGGACCAGATTGCGCCGGTCCAGGGCGCGCTGCGGATGTAGGATCGGTGAGTAACCCGGCCCTCGAATCAGCCCGGCGAGCGTGGCCGCCTCCGGAAGTGTCAGTTGTCCCACAGGCTTATCGAAGTAGTATTCCGACGCCGCCTCGAAGCCGTAATTGCCATGCGCCAAATACACCTGGTTCGCGTACATCGTGAAAATCTGCTGCTTGGTGTAGCTGCGTTCGATCTGCGTGGCCAGCAACGTCTCCTGGATCTTTCGCCGGAAGCTGCGGTCCGAGCGATCCAAAAACAGGCCGCCGGCAAGCTGCATCGTGAGCGTGCTCGCGCCTTCCTCGATTCGCCGGCGCATCGCATTGCGCCACGCTGCCTCCACCACGCGAGGCAGGTCCACGCCCCAGTGCTCGAAAAAGTGCTGATCCTCGGTCGAGGTAATCGCGTCCTTGAGCGTCTGCGGAATCTGTTCCCACGAAAGCAGGATGCGGCGTTGCAGCGAGAACGTCCCGATTTCCTGGCCATCGTCGGCAAATAATTCGGTCACGACGTTCGGACGGTAGTCTTCCAGCGCGCGGATCTCCGGCAGGTCGTTCGAGTACACAAACAGCAGCCCCGCGCCGGCCCCGAGCGCGATCACTCCGATCAGCAGTACGACGAACGCCAGTCGCCCCGCGAGTTTACGCCCGCGAAGACGCAGCGTTATGGGCGGAAGACCAAGCATTTGAATTCGATTTTAACTCCGTTGGCTGGTCACGTCGAAAGGCAATCCGTGCTTGTTGTGCTTTCCGCGTCGACGCGTTCTACGCCGGCAATCGTCGCGCGCGCTGCGTCATAAATGCGCCGATGGTGACGGCCAAGCCCAAAATCAAAAGCCCGCTGTCATGAAACAATTCGGTCGTCGGCTTCTGGCTGTTGTAGCCGAAGCAGCCGCAATTGATCTCCAGGCCCAGCATGGCGGCGCGCGTCAGCGCTGCCATGAACACCAGCAACAATACGGTGAGGGCCGAGCTCACCCACCGTACGCCAATCCCAAGGACGAGCAGCGTGCCCAGCGCAAGCTCGAACCACGGCAAAATCTTCGCCATCCATTCCACGGCCGCCATCGACAGCATGTTGTAAGAGTTGATCGCCATGGCAAAAAAGAAATAGTAATCCCGCAGGTGCCAAGAACCGGCAAAGTGCAGCTTGGAATAGGCCGCATATATAAAAATGCCCCCCAGCACCACGCGGCCCGCTAGGAACAGCGCGCGACCCGTGCGGTGGCCCGAAGACGCTGCTATCGAGGACGTGTCGAGCGTTGGTGACGTGCCGGCCATAGCTTCCGACGTGCGAGGCATAAACTTTGACGTGTGAGCCATGGCTTTAGTGTTGCAGCAGGTAGTCAAGGTACTGCTTCAAGAGCGGGTAGCTGACGCCACCGGTCGGCAACTCCTCGGTCTTGCCGGCGTGGTGCACAAAAATTGTCGGCGTCCCCTCCACGTGGAGCGACATGCCGGCCGCGATGTCGCTGGCAACTGCCGCATCCAGCTGGGATCCCTCGGTCGACTCGATCAGCTTAACTTTCTTCATATCCGCGGGAGAGAGCACGCCCATCAGGATCGGCTCGATCTTTCCCGTCGGGCCCCACTCGTCCTGTTTATCGTAGAGAGCCTGCTCGACCGGAGCGTAGAAGCCGGCTGCCGCGGCCGCGTTGAGCCAGTGCGCCGCCTCATGCGAGTGGCTATGCATCGACAGCGGAAAGTCGCGGTGCACCAGATACACCTTGCCCGTGTTCACGTAGGTATCGATCAGCTGGCGCGTAACCGTCTCATAGAAGTTGCGGCATTGCGGGCACTGATAATCGGCAAAAACCTCGATCGTAATAGGCGCTTGCCGCGAGCCCAGCGATTTATCCGCCGTCAGCTGGGCCGGAGTAATGGAGCCGCTCGAGGCCGAGCCCCCAACTTTAGCTTGGCTCCAAAGCGGCCCGGCCAGCGCCAAGGCAATGAGCGCCAGCCCCAATCCAATCGCAGAAAATCTTCTCGATCTATCGCTCACAGCTCCTCCCAAATCATTTGCGCGTATTTGCAAGTTCGCTCAGTCGGGGTCGCTACGGCTTGGCCCACCAAGATGGGCCCACTCCATAACTAATTGTAATCAGATGCCAGCTTACATGAAAGCGTTCGGTGCGGACAATGTCCCGGTCCAATAGTGTCGCCTCCGAATGGCCCCCGGAAACGGTCGCCGTTCGAGGGCCCGCGACTTTCGATCGCGCAAGCCACCTTTGCCCGCGGCGTCTTGCTACTCGCCTGGGCGAGTGTAGCTCGGGTCTTACCGGCGCGCGCGTCCGCGCACTGTGGACCACCTCGCCGTGCCCCAGCGATCACAGGTCATTCCAGGAACCTGCGAGTTTTTCAGCGTCAGGTCATCATATGGTCACGACCGGCCTTTTCGCTAGGTCCCGCCTCCCAAATCTATGACATGCGTAACTATATAATAAAAAAACACTTAAGCGCACATCGGGCCGCTTGACAATCCGATACTCAAGTCCTATAATCCGAACCGTATCATGCTTGTCTCCCCCATCAGCTTTACAGCATCTAACGCGCAGAACTTGCCAGCGCGTGAGGCAAGAACCGGAGGATTCTTAGAATGAGCAAGATTATTGGTATCGACCTGGGCACCACCAATTCCGTCGTGGCTGTCATGCAAGGCGGAGAACCCGTCGTTATCCCGAATCAGGAAGGCGCACGGACCACGCCTTCGGTGGTGGCCATCACCAAGTCCGGTGAGCGTCTAGTCGGCCAGGTGGCAAAGCGCCAGGCCGTGACCAACCCGGAGAATACGATCTATTCCATCAAGCGCTTCATGGGCCGGCGCTATGATGAGATCGGCGACGAGGCTCGCCGCATGCCCTACAAGCTGGTGCGCGGTCCGCACGACGATGCCCGTGTCGAAATCTCAGGCAAGTCTTACAGCCCGCCCGAAATTTCCGCCATGATTCTGCAGAAGCTCAAGACGGCGGCCGAAGACTTCCTGGGCGAGAAAGTTAGCAAAGCCGTCATCACGGTTCCCGCCTATTTTAATGACGGCCAGCGCCAGGCCACCAAGCAGGCGGGCGAAATTGCCGGCCTCGAGGTCCTGCGTATCATCAACGAGCCGACCGCGGCCGCTCTGGCCTACGGGCTCGACAAGAAGAAGGACGAAACCATCGCCGTTTACGACCTCGGCGGCGGCACCTTTGACATCTCCATTCTCGAAGTTGGCGAAGGCGTCGTGGAAGTGAAATCCACGGCCGGCGACACGCACTTGGGTGGCGATGACGTCGACCACATCATCATGGAGTGGATCGTCGAAGAGTTCAAAAAAGACCAAGGCATCGACCTGGGCAAAGATCGCATGGCCCTGCAGCGCCTCAAGGAAGCAGCGGAAAAGGCCAAGATTGAGCTCTCGCAGGTCATGGAAACCGAAATCAATCTGCCCTTCGTTACGGCCGATGCTTCCGGTCCAAAGCACTTGCAGCTCAAGCTCACGCGCTCGAAGCTCGAGCAGTTAATGGAATCCCTGCTGCAACGCACTGTGGGACCGGTAAAACAAGCCATTACCGACGCCGGCATCACGGCCGATAAAGTCGACGAAGTCGTCCTCGTCGGCGGCTCCACGCGCATTCCGCGCGTCGTGCAAATCGTCAAGGACCTGTTCGGCGGCAAGGAGCCCCACAAGGGCGTAAATCCCGACGAAGTCGTCGCCGTCGGCGCCGCAATTCAGGGCGGAGTGCTGGGCGGAGAGGTCAAGGACATCCTGCTGCTCGACGTGACGCCGCTTTCTCTGGGCGTCGAAACGCTCGGCGGCGTGATGACCGTGCTGATCCCGCGCAACACCACGATCCCGACGCGCAAATCCGAAACGTTCTCGACCGCGTCCGACAATCAGCCGTCGGTCGAGATTCACGTGTTGCAGGGCGAGCGCAAAATGGCCCCGGACAATCGCACGCTCGGAAAATTCCACTTGATGGGAATTCCTCCGGCGCCACGCGGGATGCCGCAAATCGAGGTCACTTTCGACATCGATGCTAACGGCATCTTGAATGTCTCGGCCAAGGACCACGCCACAAATAAAGAACAGAAGATCACCATCACCGCTTCGACCGGTTTGAGCAAGGAGGAAGCGGAGAAGATGCGCAAGGAAGCCGACGTGCATTCCGATGAGGATCGCCGGAAAGTGGCCGAGGTCGAGGCCCGCAACATTCTCGACACTCGTGTCTACCAGATGGAAAAGCTCTTGCGCGAGAATCGCGAGAAGCTGAACGAGGCGGACACCAAGCCCGTCGAAGAGGCCATCGAAAAGGCCAAGAGCGCGCTCACCGGCGGAAGCTTGGAAGTCATTCAAGCGGCCACGCAGCAGCTCGAGGCCGCTTCGCACAAAGTCGCGGAAGTTCTCTACCGCGCCTCAAGCGCCGCTGGAGCCGCGGCAGCCGGCGGCGGTCCGGGCCCCGGCGCCCCCGGCGATGGAACGGCAAGCTCCGGTTCATCCGGCCCGCACAAGCCCGGCGAGGGTGAAGTGATCGACGCCGAGTACGTGGACGTGGACGATCCCAAGAAGCCCAACTAACGAACGTAGCCACGCGAGGAGCAATAACCACGCGAGGAACAACAACAATGAGGACAGGCGATGGCTGAAGGCATCAACCGCGCGGGGCCTCCGCAGGCGACGCAGAAGTTGCGTGAAAACTTCTACTTCGTTCAAGTGCCGCTGTCGGAGACCCCGTCGGCCGATTGGAAGCGTCTCTTCTATGACGCCCAGCAATCGCCGCCTCCCGAATTTCCGCCGCGCGCCGTCGAGATGAGCGGCCACGTCTTGCGCTTCCGTTCCGACGGCGAGAGCGTCGTGCAAAAAATCGCCTGGATTGACCGCTGGATCGAGCGTGCCAACCAGAAGGAAGCATCCATGGGCGCGCGTTTCGAAGAAGAGAAACGCCGCCGCCGCGAAGAAATGTTGCGCGAACAGGCCGAACTGGCCGAGCTGAGCACGCGCTGGTCAAAGCTATGACCGCACGCTGCGACCCGCGCCAAAATGGCTCAGGGCCCGACCTCCAGAGTCTGCGCGGGAACGAGAAAATGCCATCTGCATGCACTAGAGTTCGGACGCAGACTCTTAGGCTCTGAAGAATTTTTTTTCCTTCCGCGCGGAGAGTGGGAAGCAATGGCGACGACGACCACCAAGCAGGACTATTACGAACTTCTAGGAGTCCCGCGTAAAGCGGCTCAGAAGGAAATTCGCCAGGCCTACCGCCGCTTGGCCCGAAAATACCATCCTGACCTCAATCCCGGCGACAAGTCCTCCGAAGAAAAGTTCAAGCAGGTTCAAGAAGCCTACGACGTTCTCTCTGACGCCAAGAAGCGCCAGATGTATGACCAGTTCGGCTTCGACGCCGAGCGTCGCGCCGCCGTGCCGCCAGAAGAGGCTGACGCGAACGGCGTCCATTTTGATTTTGGCGGGTTCGATTTTGGCGGCTCCGCTGGCGCCGGAAACGCAGGCGGTTCTGGCGGCGCCAATTTCCGCGACATCTTCAGCCAGTTTTTCCGCGGAGGCGCGGGACAGGCCGTTGCGCAGGAAGCCGAGCCCGGCTCCGATCTCGAATATCAGATCGAGATCAGTTTTTGGGAAGCCGTGCGCGGCACCGTGAAGACTTTGACGATCACTCGCCTCGATGCCTGTAGCGCCTGTAACGGAACGGGCACCGTCGGCTCGCCACAGGTCTGCGAGGCCTGCGGCGGCACCGGCCAATCGACGCAGACGAGCGGGCGTATGCGCTTCAACGTGCCCTGCACGCGCTGCGGCGGCACCGGACACACACGCACGCTCTGCAGCGCCTGCCGCGGCGAAGGCCGCGTGCGCCGCACCGAAACGATCGACGTGCGCATTCCCGCTGGCGTCCAGACCGGCTCGCGCGTACGCGTCGCGGGCCACGGCAACGCCGGAACCAACGGTGCGCCCCCCGGCGACCTCTACATCATCACCGAGGTGCAGCCTCATCCCTATTTCGATCGTCGCGGCGACGATCTCTACACCGTCGTGCCCATCACAGTTTCCGAAGCCGCGCTCGGCGCCAAAATTGAAGTGCCCACGCTCGACGGCCGCTCGCAGCTGCGCGTCCCGCCCGGCACCAATAGCGGCCAAAAGCTTCGCCTCCGCGAGAAGGGCGTTCCGTCGCTCCGCCGCCACGGACAGCGCGGCGATCTATACGTCGAATTGCAGGTGATCGTGCCCAAGCCCGTGGACGAGCGCGTCCGCAATTTGCTCAAAGAACTCGCTCGCCTCGAGCCCGAAGATCCGCGCGGCGACCTGTTCGCGCGCGCTTCCTAGCCCGGCGGCGAGCGCAAGGAGCAGAAAGAGAAAGAGCCATGGCCATGCGCAGTCCCAGAAAAAAGAGCCGCGCCGGCTACATGATCAGCTCGGTCGCCGAACTCTACCGTCTACATCCGCAGACGCTGCGCCTCTATGAGCGCGTCGGCCTGCTCAAGCCCTCCCGTTCGCAGGGCAACACGCGTCTCTACACCGACGCCGATCTCGAGCGTCTCGAAGTCATCCTCACGCTCACGCGCGAGATGGGCGTCAATCTCGCCGGCATCGAAATCATTCTCAACATGCGCGAGAAAATGGCCGAGATGCAGCGCCAGATGCAAGCCTTCACCGCGTTCGTCCGCCAAGAATTGTCGCGCGGCATCGATTCCGCGCAGCGCAAGTCTCCGCCCAACGCGCTCGTAAAAGTCCCAGCGCCGAGAGTCATCCGCGTTCAGAAGTGACCACCCCACCAAGGGTGGTCATCCTTGGGCGGAGTGGCTGGGTGCTCCCGCGTTCCGCTTTCTGGAGTGTCCGGTCACGCAGTCGAAGGATCCCTCCCCTGTCCTACTCCGTCCCGAACCAGTCGCAGAGACGCTCAGCACGTGCTCCCGCGCCCGAAGCTAGCTTTTCCCTGGGAACGCCAATCTCCAGATTGGCGTGGGTGCCCCGCACGTCGTCTTTACGTGTCGGTTCCGACGCCGAAACTGATCGATAACAAGTACGCCAGCGATTTTCACACTTCCTTTTTTTCCACCGCCGCCGCACCTTGCATGCCCCGCTTGCCGCGCCTATCCTGATTTGTTATGGCGCAATCCGATTGTCCCATTTGCCTGGGCACAGGCTGGCGCATGGTCGAGCGCGTCGACGCCAATCAGCCCGCCCAGCGCGTGGTCGAGCGCAAGAACGCCACTCACGGGGCTTCCTCGGCGCCTCCTCGCTTTACCTGGGCGGTGCCTTGCGACTGCACCGGCGGCGACCGCGTCTCGCGCGCTCTGCTTCGCGCGCGAATTCCGCAGCGCTACCAACACTGCGATTTCGAAAACTTTGACACCGACCTCTGGAGCGGCATCCCCGAATCGGCCGCATGGAACCGCAGCCTGGCCCAGTCCAAGATCGTCGTCGAAGCATTCGCGCGAAACTACCCTGCAGGCGGCGAGACCGGCCTGCTGCTGATGGGCCCCTGCGGCGCCGGCAAAACGCATCTCGCCGTTGCCGCCTTGCGCCAACTCATGCTCCGCGGCCATCACGTGCGCTTCTACGATTACCGAGAGTTGCTCAAGGACATTCAGGCCAGCTACAACCCCGACAACCCGACCAGCGAGATGGGCGTGCTCGAGCCCGTTCTCGAAGCCGAAGTCCTGCTCCTCGATGATCTCGGCGCCAGCAAACCTTCCCCGTGGGCGCTCGAAACCGTCGCCCACATTCTCAACAAGCGCTACAACGACAAGCGCGTCACCCTGCTCACCACCAACTACCTCGACGGCCCGGAAACCTCCGCCTCCGCCGCCGTCGCGCGTTTGCCCTCCGGCCAAACGATCACCGCCCCGCGCGAAGAAACCCTCACCGACCGCATCGGCCCGCGCGTCCGTTCCCGCCTCTACGAAATGTGCCGCACCGTAGAAGTCTCCTCCGCCGACTATCGCCGCGAAATCCGCCAAGCCGGCCGCCTCCGCTCCTAAAGCCCGTCGGCTCGCAAAAATGGTCGCACCGTTTGACGCTCACTGCGAGCGGTGACCGTCGTCACACATTTTTGTAAATAAACGGGTGCACAATAAACGGTGGAGGTGAACCATGACTTTCAAAGCGAATGCATACTGGAAAGTGGGTACTCGCGGGACCGCTGAGTGCGACCCGGCCGCGAAGGCTATTGAGTTTGCCGCACCTGTCGAGTTGGGCGGCGAGAGCGGTGCTTGGAGCCCGGAGCACTTGTTGTTAGCAGCGGTCGCCTCGTGTTTTGTGTCTACTTTCAAAACTATTGCGGCTTCCTCGAAGTTTGAGGCAGTATCGCTGGGAGTCGTCGTAAAAGGCGTCGTCGAGAAGGGTGAGGGAGGATATGCATTCACGCATGTGGTTTTGACCCCCGAGTTGACCGTCAATCGGGAAAGCGATCGTCATCGAGGAATGGAGCTGCTCGAGAAGACCGAACGTGCGTGCCTCATTGCGCGTTCACTCAAAGCGTCCGTCACGATGCCCGAGAAAGTCGGAATCGTCCTGGAAGAAGTGGCAGCCTAGGCGCGGCGGCACTGCCCTCTGGCCGTCCCTTAAGCCCTGATCGAGACGACAATCGCAGCCTGAAATTGGCGCGTTCATCCTTCGGTAATGTAAAGTTCCTAGGATGTCATCCTCTTTACGATGACGACCGGTACCCCAGGGAGCACCCGCCGCAAATCTAAGCTGCGTAAGTTCATTGCTTTGCTGGGGCCTGGGCTGGTGACCGGCGCCGCTGACGACGATCCATCCGGAATCCTGACCTACAGTCAATCTGGCGCACAATTTGGATTGAATCAGCTTTGGACGGCTTTTTTTATGCTGCCACTGCTGATTTCGGTCCAGGAGATCTCCGCGCGGATCGCGCTGGTAACGGATCAAGGCATCGCCTCAGTGATTCGGCGCAACTACTCGAAGCCGGTGCTCTACACCATTGTGGGGCTGCTCTTGGTCGCCAATACGATCAATCTCGGCGCTGACCTGGGCGCCATGGCGGACTGCGCCCGCCTGCTTGTGAACTTGCCGTACTATCTTTTTGTATTTGCTTTCGATCTAATCGCCATTCTGATGGAAGTCATCGTCCCCTACAAAACCTACGCGCCCATCCTCAAGCTGCTCACGGTCTCTCTTCTGGCTTATTTCTTGACGGGCTTGATTGCAACTCGGGATTGGGCGACGGTGTTTCGGGCGACGTTTGTTCCCCACGTTCGATTCGACTTTCAGTTTCTGATGATCATCGTTGGCGTGCTTGGTACGACCATTTCCCCGTACTGCTTTTTCTGGCAAGCGTCGCAGGAGCTTGAAGAGAAGCGCGCCCACCGAGATGCGCCCGGCATCACCGGGAGCCTCCTGGAAGACGCCCGCACCGATACGGCCTTCGGCATGATCTTCTCCGAAGTGGCAACTTGGTTCATGATCGAAACCACGGCGGTGGTCCTGTACCCAAATGGCGTTAGGGACATTGAAACTTCGTCTCAGGCAGCAAGCGCGCTGGAACCTTTGGTGAAGAGCTTTGCCCACGCTGGAAAAATCTCGGAGATCCTGTTCGTGCTGGGCGTCATCGGTACCGGAGCCCTGGCCGTGCCGATTTTTGCGGCCTCCTCCTCCTACGCGGTGTGCGAGCTGTTCGGATGGGAGGAAAGCCTGGCCCTCAGGCCGAGCCAGGCTCCGGGCTTCTACTGGACGATGCTGGCCGGCACGGTAGTCGGCGTCCTGCTCAACTATGTCGGAATCAACCCGATCAAGGCACTGATTTACAGTGCTGTGATCAACGGTCTGATCGCAGTGCCCATTATTTTTATGTTGATTCGGATTGCCAACAACAAGAAGATTATGGGCCAGTACACGAGCGGAACACTCAGCAATCTTTTTAGCATCGCAACGTTTACCTTCATGGCGCTGGCGGCGGTTCTGATGCTCTATACCTTCATCGCGAAGTGAGCAAGCGGTTGGATCATGATATCTGGCACTGTAAGCCTGGCCGGCGGGCTCCGGATTTAGCTTGCTCGCGCAGCACTTCATCCATCCGTCTGTTTCGCTCGCGCTATTTCTTGGCAGACGCACCCCTGGGCGGCG
>Ga0302326_10013474_pt1 | contig 17325 bp, 10 predicted proteins | sample Palsa_T0_3_FD_202264 | JGI IMG/M metagenome (GOLD analysis project Ga0302326, IMG submission 202264) | Peat permafrost microbial communities from Stordalen Mire near Abisko, Sweden - Palsa_T0_3 | ecosystem: Environmental > Terrestrial > Soil > Palsa > Peat permafrost | place: Sweden: Abisko... | reverse complement strand
AGGTCTTTTCCAGCGCTCCCGCAGGCGTGATCGTGATGAAATTGACCTCCAGTGCAAAGGGCGGAATTACATTTGATGTTGGCCTGGCTCGCCAGACCTCAGCGACAACGACAATTGTCGGATCAGATACGCTGCTGATGAAAGGGAATACGGACTACGCGCCGCCCGCTCGGGGAGGACGCGGGCGCCGCGGCGCTCCCGCAACCGCACCGGCCCCTCCTCCGCCGCCATCCCCAGTCCGACCCGGCGATGTCAGCTATGAAGTTCAGATGAGAGTGACGACAAAGGGCGGGACCGTCAGTAGCGAGGGCAATCTTCTCACAGTCAAAGGCGCTGACGAGGCGACCATCTATCTGGCCGCGGGCACGACATACATTTTGGATTGGGAGAAGGGATACAAGGGGACCGATCCGCACGAACAGGTTAGCCAGACGCTCGTAACCGCTTCCGCACAATCCTATGACGCGCTGAAGCAATCGCACGTTGCCGATTTCCAAAAGTTTTTTGGTCGGGTCGATTTCGGTGTTGGCCAGAGCAGCGCCACCACTCGCCCGACGGATGAGCGAATCAAGGATTACAGGGATGGCAGCGAGGATCCCGCTCTGGCGATGCTTTATTACCAGTTCGGCCGCTATCTATTGATCAGTTCGAGCCGGCCGGACAATCCGCTACCATCCAATTCACAAGGGATCTGGGGCGACGGGCTCGATCTGCCGTGGAAGTCGGATTACAAATCCAACATCAACTTCCAGATGAACTACTGGGCGGCGGAGAGCGCGAATCTAAGCGAATGTCACCTTCCGATGCTTCGCCTCATCGAAGGCTTGGTCCAGCCTGGACAACGGACCGCCAAGGCCTATTTCAACGCACCCGGATGGGTCTGCGCCTACACCACCAACGCATTCGGCTTTACCTCGCCAGGCTACGGACTGCCGTTCGGCCCGTTCTTTGGAGGCAGCGCCTGGGATTGCCAGCATCTTTGGGAACACTATGCCTTCTCACGCGATATCGAGTATCTCAAGAGTGCGTATCCCACGATGAAGGGCGCGTGCCAGTTCTACCTTGCCACGATGGTGCCGGATGCGAAGGGATTCCTAATTACCTCGCCGTCTGTCTCGCCGGAGAATTCATTCAAGACCAATGACGGCGTGCGCGCCAGCGCTACCGAAGGCACCGCTGTGGAACGAGAGGTGATCTGGGATCTGTTCACTAACACGATCCAAGCATGCAAAACGCTCAAGACTGATGATGACTTTCGCGCACAGTTGGAAGCCGCGAAGGCAAAAATTCGACCGCTGGAGATAGGCAAGGCCGGTCAATTGGAAGAGTGGGGCCAGGATTGGGATCTGAATGATCCCGAGCCGACGCACCGGCACGTGTCGCATCTGTTTGCGCTCTTCCCCGGCAAACAGATCACAGTCGAGGAGACGCCGGAGCTCGCGGCCGCAGTCAGGAAATCTCTCGAGCTTCGCGGCGATGGTGGAACCGGATGGTCCAAAGCGTGGAAGATCAATCTCTGGGCGCGCCTCCACGATGGCGATCACGCATACAAATTGGTGTGCGAACAACTCCAACTGGCCACGAGCACCGGCACTAATTACGGGGCGGGCGGTGGCGGCACCTATGCCAACATGTTTGATGCGCATCCGCCATTTCAGATCGACGGCAATTTCGGTGTTGTCTCCGGTGTCAACGAGATGCTGCTCCAAAGCCAACTGACCTACGTTGATCCGGCCAATCCAAACGAAGATCGATACATTGTCGAACTGCTTCCCGCGCTCCCCTCGGCATGGCAGAATGGTCATATCAAGGGACTGCACGCTCGCGGCGGCGTGGAAATCGATGAAGAGTGGGCCGGCGGAAAACTAACTTCGGCAACTCTGCGAAGCCCGCTCGGATCATCTTGCAAGATTCGATACGGAGCGAAGACAATTGACTTGGCAATCAAAGCCGGCGAAACGATCAAGCTGGATTCATCTCTGAACCGAACCTGAGGAAAACGATGGCATTGAACAAGATTCTTTGGGGGATCGGGGGCGCGTTGCTTGGCGTTTCGATCGATTTGGCGGTTGCGCAAACGCCCGCCACATCGCCGTCGCCAAAATTCTACGAATGGGCGCAGACCCCTCCCATGGGATGGAATTCATGGGATTGTTACGGCGCCGGCGTCAACGAAGAACAGACCATGGCCAACGCCGACTACATGGTGAAGAACCTCAAGTCGCACGGCTGGAACCTCATCACCATCGATATTCAGTGGTATGAGCCGCTGGCTCACACGGATGTCTATCGCAAAGGAGCCGTTCTGGAGACCGATGCCAACGGCCGACTCCTGCCCGCTGGCAACCGCTTTCCGCTGACCAAGGACACGCACTCGTTCAAAGCCGTCGGCGATGCCCTTCACGCCAAGGGACTGAAATTCGGGCTGCACCTCTTGCGTGGGATCCCCAGACAGTCGGTCGATAAAGACAACGCGCCGATCCTCGGCACGAATTTGCATGCCGCCGATATCGCCGACAAAGAAAACGTCTGCCGCTGGAATGGAGATATGTACGGCGTGGATATGACCAAGCCCGGAGCGCAGGAATATTACGATTCCGTCTTCGCACAGATGGCCGATTGGGGTTTGGATTTCGTGAAAGTGGACGATCTGTCCGGCCACGACGCCGAAATCGAAGCGGTTCGCAAAGCGATTGACAAATGTGGGCGTCCGATCGTTTTCTCCATTTCCCCTGGCGGACGATCAAATGCCGAAGTTGCCGCCAACGCCAACATGTGGCGGATCAGTGGCGATTTCTGGGACAACTGGGGCGCCCTTTATAGCCAATTTAATAATGCCAATGCCGGCACGCCTTTTCGAGGACCGGGCCATTGGCCGGATGCGGACATGATCCCCTTTGGCAACATCCGCACTTGGAACGAAAAAGACCACTGGACGCACTTCACCCAAGACGAGCATTACACCCTGATGACGCTCTGGTGCATCGCGCGCTCCCCGCTGATCCTGGGGGCCAATTTGCCGAACAACGACGATTTCACTCTATCGCTGCTGACCAATGATGAAGTAATCGCGGTCGACCAGAATTCCACGAATAACAGGCAGGTGTTCAACAAGCTGGGCCAGGCAGCATGGGTGGCGGATGTTCGTGATTCAAAGGATAAGTATCTGGCGATCTTCAACACCAACCCAGCGCCATTGGGTGGCCGGCGACGAGGGCGACGACCTGCATCAACATCGGCGCCCGCCGTTCCCGCCCCGATGCCTCTTGCAGCCACCAACCCCGCGGCGACCCAGCCGGCGGACATCTCGGTTTCACTTGCGGACATCGGACTATCGGGGACCTGCAAAGTTCGCGATCTCTGGGCCGGCAAAGATCTTGACCCCGCCACAGGCACCGTGACCGCCACCGTCAACTCGCACGGAGCCGTTCTTTACCGAATTGGCCCGCAGAACTAGAAGTGGTCCCGTGAAACACGTCAAGCTGGAACGTAATATGAATGATTCGCTGCTCTGGGTTGCCATTCTATCGCTTCTGATTTGCCAGCCATGTCCGGCACAGACAACGCAAACCACTCAGAGCGCTGATGATGCCAAGCCCGCGACCACAAACGCGCCGGGAGCGCAGTTCCCAAAAATTGATTCCAACCTTCGCGCCACATTCCGCGTAAATGCACCTGATGCACAGAAAATCCGCGTCAGCGTCGGCAGAACATATGACATGGTGAAGGGCGATGATGGAATCTGGACCGTCACCACCAAACCGCTCGTTCCCGGATTTCATTATTACTGGCTGATCATCGACGGCGTGCAGGTCGACGATCCGAGCTCGATGACTTATTTCGGCGTCAGCACCATGAGCAGCGGAATCGAGGTGCCGGAAAAGGGCGTCGATTTTTATGACGCTAAGGATGTGCCGCACGGTACGGTTCGCGTCAAGTGGTATTACTCGAAAATCACCAATGCCTGGCGGCGATGTTTCGTCTATACGCCTCCCGATTACGACACAAATATCTCCGCAAGATATCCCGTCCTCTATCTTCAGCACGGCGCGGGCGAGGATGAAACCGGATGGTCCAACCAAGGCCACATGAATTTTATCCTCGATAACCTGATGGCCGAGGGAAAGGCCAAGCCGATGATCGTGGTCATGGATAACGGCGGTGGCAGCGCGCTCTTTGCTCCCGGTTTGCGCGGTCGGCCAGGAGGCGCTCCCGCGTTTCTCACCGGCGGCGCGCCCGGTCCTGCCACTCGCCCCAATTCGGCCACGGGCCCCTCCCCGACCACTCGCGCCGCTTCGTCTCGTCAACGAGGGATCGGCGCTCCTGGCGGCAACATGTTCGCGAATACGCCGTTTGAGAGAATTCTTCTGGAAGAGATCATCCCGGTGACCGAATCCAGCTTCCGGACGTTATCCGGCCGTGAAAACCGCGCCATCGCCGGCCTTTCGATGGGCGCTGCGCAGGCTGTATCCATCGGCACCGGTCACCTCGATCAGTTCGCTTGCATCGCCGGATTCAGCGGTGGCGGAAACCCCGACGTAAAGAGCGGCTATCACGGCGCGATGGCCGACCCAGCCAAATTCAACGGGACGGTCAAAGTCTTTTTCCTCAGCATCGGCACGGCCGAAAACGTCGCCGGGGCGCGTGCCACCCATGCCGCCTTGAACGCAGCCGGAATTAAACACGTCTATTACGAAGCGCCAGGCACCGCTCACGAATGGCAAACCTGGCGCAAGAGCCTTCACGAATTTGCGCCGCTGCTGTTTCAGAATTGAGGCAATGATTCATGACATTTAAGTCCGCCGCAATATTGATCGGAAGCCTTTGCGTTCTGATTGTCGTTGTTTCCCCGGCTGTCGCACTTGATGGCATGCTCGGAATCCACGACCCGTCCACCGTCATCATCTGCGATGGACAGTACTACGTTTACGGCACGGGCCGGGGAGTTCCAATGCTGACTTCCAGCGATGGATTCACCTGGAGGCGACTCGGGAGCGTCTTCACTCAGGTGCCGCCCGAAGTCCAGGCCGTTGTACCCAAGCACACGGGAAGCGGCGTGTGGGCGCCGGACATTGTGAAGGTGAAGGACCAATACTTTTTGTACTATGCGATTTCGAGCTGGGGGCAGTTTGTCTCCGCCATTGGATTGATGACCAATACCACGCTCGATCCGGCGAGCCCCAAGTATAAGTGGGTGGACGGCGGTCTGATTGTAAACTCCACCGAAGGAGAGGATCTCAACGCCATCGATCCCGGCGTCTGCCACGCGCCTGATGGAACCCTTTGGCTATCTTACGGCTCATATCATGGCAAGATCGACCTCGTGCAGTTGGACCCGGATACCGGCAAACGCATTGCGCCCAACTCCCCTGTCTCGATCATCGCAAGCCATAGTGAGGCATCGGATATCATTTATCACGATGGCTTTTACTACCTCTTCGTAAATCACGGCAGTTGCTGCCAGGGGGCAAACAGCACGTACAACATTCGCGTTGGCCGGAGCGCGAAAATCACCGGCCCCTTTCTCGATCGAGACGGCGGTGATTTGGCCAACGCGGCCGGCACGCTTTTTCTGGAATCGAACGGCAGGCAGATCGGACCCGGACATTTCGGCCGCACGATGGAGGATGGAGTCGAGAAATTCAGCTGCCACTTCGAGGCCGATTTAGACCGCGGCGGCCGCTCGGTGCTGGCGATCAATCCCCTGCTATGGACGCCCGACGGCTGGCCAGCTTCGGGGGAAAATGTGAAGGACGGCACCTACCAGATTCGGTCGAAGCCGACAAAATCTGTTTTGCAGGTCGCCAAGATCGATTCCGCTGCAAAGCCATCGCTCCTATCCGCCGCAACGACCATGCCCGCCGATGGAACACCCACAATCATTGGAAGGTATCTGGCTCAGGACCATCAGAAATGGAAGTTCGCTGCCGCGGGAGGCGGATTCTATACAATCACTGGCGTAGGGAGCGGAAAGGCGCTGGAGGTGACCCAAGCGCGAGGGGTGGATATTGCGACGTTGACAGGAGCGGATAATCAACGTTGGAAGGTTGACCAGCTCAGCGATGGAAGCTACCGGCTGGCGTCAAAGGCAAATCATTTTGTGCTGACGGCCATTCCCGGTAATGAATCCTCCAGCCCCGTTTCGCTCAACGAATTCACTGGCAATGACGCTCAGCACTGGATCGTCGCCGCGCCATGATTCTGGCGCGCAAGCGGTTGCATCGGCGCGGTCTAATTCGGATTATTCACCGCGGAGCCGCTGAGGACGCGGAGAAGGATGAACGGGCTTGCAGCAGCGAGTGGTCGCGCACGTTGCGCAGATCACGATTCCAAAGTGTGTGGATTTTCTCCGCGTCCTTTGCGTCTCTGCGGTAAATCTTGAATTTCCGGGCTAAAGCTTTCGCCTTCCGCCTGCCGGCTGTAATGACATCCGGTAGGCATGCGGCGGAAGGCCCATGCCGGCACGAAACCACCGGATGAAATTCTCCGTGCAGGAAAACTGGCATCGCGCCGCGATTTGCCTCAGAGGCATGTCGGTCTGTTCCAGAAGATCCTGGACGTGCTTCAGGCGGCAGTGCCGGATCTCCTCGCTCACGGTGCGACCCACGAGTTTTCTAAATCTTTCGTCCAGCCATCGCCGCGACAGCGGCACCTGTCGCATCAATTGCTTCATGCTGATTCCGACTGCCGCATGATCATGAATGATGCGGATCGCCGCCAGCACTGAGGAATCCTCAAACGCCAGCACATCGGTCGAACTTCGTACCTGCAAACGCCCCGGCGGCACAAGAATCCTGATGCGCTTCGCTTTTGCCTCTTTGTTCATCAACCGATGCAGAAGCGCCGCCGCCTCAAAGCCCATTTGTCCAAAATCCTGCGCCACACTCGAAAGTGGCACCGGCGACAACTCGCAAATCATGTGGAAATTATCGACGCCCAGAACCGCCAGATCCTGTGGCACCCTCACGCCTTCAGCGATGGCGGCCTCCACCATCGTCCTGCCCGCGAAATCGGACGCCGCCATCAGCGCCGTCTGCGGAGGCAAGCTTCGCACCCATCGGCGAAGCGTTGCCATCCCCCCTACCTTGGATACAAATTGAAAATCCGTGACTGCCAGAGATTTCACATCCAACACCGGCGCAACATGCGCCGCATTAGCCGCCTCCACAAAACCAGCCTGACGCATCTGGCTCCATGGCGTGTTCACGCCCAGAAAAGCAAGATGGCGAAATCCCCGTGCTAAAAGATATTCCGCCCCCACCCTTCCGATCGCCCGATCGTCTGACAAGACCGAGGGCAACCGCGGATGCAGATCGTGCAGCATGTTTACCACCGGCGTGCGAAGGTGCTGCAATCGCCGGATCAATTCCGTTCGTCGCGCATGAATGGTGACAATCGCGCCGTCCGCCCGGTGATGTGCCAGATTCGGCTCCAAGTCGTTGGCATCCACGCAGAGCAACTGCCAGCTTCGGCCTTGCTGCTTGGCATAGGCGGTGATCCCGCCAAGCACATCGCGCAGGGCCTCGGAGAGCCAGAACGCCACCAATATTTTCTCGGTTTTCGCCATCCCTCTTTATTCCCGGTATGAATTCCATATATGATAGCGGTTTAGACGATAATGGCATACTCATTGGCCGCGCACTTTGGCTGAGCTTTCTAAAATGATTTCAACACGGATCCCTGTTTCCTGGGTCGTAACTGCCACCGCCGTTCTGGCTTTAGTGACGGCTACCGCATGGGCACAGGAAGATTTGAGCGTTGGCAAGACTCGTCCTTCCAATCCCGAAATCAACGGCGTGATCCGTGCTGCGGGCGCGCGATCCGAACCAACCAAAACTGGAACCGCCGCGGATTATTCGGGCGTTAGCGGTCCCGGGCAGCCGCTCAGCGGTACCGGCTTGGGTGGATATCGCTCCGGCCGCGAGGGCGTCATGTATCGCGGACCCGATCCCAAAGCGGGCTGGCTTGATTTCGGCCAGCGCGCGCTGGGCACGGCGGTCACCAATGGCCTGCTCCCGCCCCTGCGCCCCATCTGGGATCTTCATCTCCGCGATACTTCCATCTGCCTCGCCGATGATGGCTTTTATTACATGACCGGTTCAACCGGCGACAATATCTGGGATCTCAATGATGGCGTGGAACTCTACCGATCCGCCGATCTCAAGAAGTGGGATTACCTGGGGCTGGTCTGGAGCGTTGACCGCGACGGCACGTGGGAAAAGCAGTATCGCTATGTTTGGGCGCCGGAAATTCATTTTGTCGGGCATCAGTTCGTGATCGCCTATTGCATGTCCGGCGGCACGGGTGGCGGAACTGGCTTGCTGGTCAGTAAAAGTGGAAAGCCGGAGGGTCCGTACACCAACCCCGTCATCGCCGACAGGCCATTAACTGGCGGAATCGACGCGACGGTATTTGAGGATGACGATGGAACGGTTTATTTCACCAACGGATCCGGCGGAGCGTTGCATCGGATGAAGCCCGACCTCTCGGCGTTTGATGGGCCGCCCATCCACCCGCAAATCATCGCGGACCCAGGCGGGCCCAAGCGCATCGGTCACGAAGGCGTCGCGATGTTCAAAGCCAACGGCAAATACTACCTGACCGCTGCCGACACCTATCAGGGCCGCTATAGCAGCATCGCCGCGATCTCCGAAACTATCGGCGGCCCCTACCGCAAAGTTCACGAGGCCGTCCCTTGCGGCGCCGGCGGCGATTACTTCAAAGACAAGGAAGACAATTGGTGGTGCACCTACTTCGGCAACGATGACCAATCCCCCTGGCGCGAAAAACCTGGGATCGTCAAAATCGATTTCGACGGCGACGGCAAAATCGTCATCGCCGACGATCAACCGGCGTTCATTCTGCAAGCAGGTGCGAACCCGCACTGGCGAAAGAGATCGGCAACTTTGGTGACTACTAAACCGTGATCTGTTTTGTCATAGCTCAGTCCGCTTCCATCACGATCGTGTCGTACATCAAGCCCCCGCCGCCGGCGCTTCCTTCGCTGCGAAGGGATAGCGTATTGGTACCCTGTTTCAAAAGGCTCGCCGGGAATGTGTATTCGTTGCGCCCATATCGCCCGCTGCGGTTGGCGGCTCGGCGGACGCTGGCGTCATCGCCGTATCTGAGGCTGCCCACTTCCTTTCCATTCACCAGGGCAGTGATGTTTCCCACACCTCCGGCGATGGCGATGGTTAGATATGCATTGCCGGAATACTCTTTATTGAGATCGAAATTGACGGTCCACGTGCCGCCGTGCTGGGCAAAATACCAATCTTCTGAATCCTTGCTCTTGCCGATGGTGAATGTGAGATCGTTTGGCACCTGGTAGATCAACTGATTGGTGCGCGGCACGTTGCCCAGCTTGAATTCGCCTGCCATGCGATCGGGCTTGCCGATCTGCCAGAGAACATTTGCGTGATAGGGCGGATCCCAGTTGACGTCGCCCAGATCGAGCGTGTCCCCTTTAATCTCCACGCCATCTTTGGCCAGCGACTGGGTGATGGGGCCCTGCGTTTGCCAGGCATAGAGGGTATAGGTGCCAGGCCGAACGCCGCGGAGCGTGAATTTGCCGTCGGCATCGGCCTTGACGTAATAGATGTAATCGCCGGCTTGGGTGTAGATCGCCGATGCGCGATCGGCCGCGACGCCAGTGCCGCCGGCCGCTCCGCGCCCGCCTCTGCCGCTGTTGCCCGGCTGGCCGAGAATGACATACGCATCCGCCGCCGAGCGATCATGTGAAATCTTGATCTGACCGGTGACGGTCGTGCGCTGGATCGGATAGAGCGGCTCGTTCACCCACGTATAGGGCCACTTGGCGCGCTCCGCCAGGGCGGTCTTCTTGGCATCGGCAATGATCGCCTCGGGCGAGTCACCGGTGTTGAAATACAGATACCAGGGCCCGTGGATCTTCTCTCCGTTGATTCCGGCCGCAGTTCCACCGCCGCTGTAATGTCCCCCGCCGACATAATTCAGGATCAACGCGTCCTGATGCACGGCCAACTCCTGCCGCAACGGCCCGCCGGCGTAGGATTCGGTGCTGGTTGGAATAAAGAAGACGCCAAACCCATGACCATAGTGGCCCCACATCGGCGCTTCGGAATAGTAAAGCGAATAATCGTATTTCTGATAGATCGATCCATCGGGCAGACGCCAGGTCTCATCGCCCAGATTTCCCCTCTCGGAGATGGATTGCAGCAGAGCATACTTCGGCTGCTTACCGGTGCGCTCCGGAGTCCACGCCCAGTCGAGGATATCCATATCAAAGCGATACATCGTGCGCATCTCGCCGCCGCCGTTGGCGCCGGGAGCTGTCTTGATGATCACGTAGGGGTGAATTCCGCTCTCCCCTTTGAGCATGACAAAGTGATGTTCGAGATGGAGCGCCCGATCATCAATCACCGCAAAGTGGGCCAGATCAGGCGTGTTCTGGATAATGCTCACCCTGCTGGTGATCAGGTGCCCCTTGCCCGCATTGGAGTCGAGATAAAAGGACCGATGAGCATCCACATCGCGCGGCTCAACGCCATGAAGATTGTGCGCCAGCTCCTGTCCGTTCTTGATGACCGAGGTAGCGCTGAAATCGCCGGTGGCGTCTTTCCCGAACGTGATCTTCAGCAGCCCATTATCGATAATCAGCGACTGAATCTCGCCCGGTTTAAAATCCCCGACCTTGGCGGTTTGGCCGTTGACACTGAACTTCACATCATCCGTCGCCCGGAGGCGAGGGCTCAAAACGAACAAGGCCGTTGTGGCAAGACAAAAGCCGATGATACGATTGCAATTTGGTTTTTCTGACATGTATTGGACCCATCCGCCAAAGGACTTGTTTAGAGGTGGCTTCGCAACCCTTTGACGCCGGCCCTCTGGTACTCCGAAGAGCTGATTCCCTCATGATCCGGGTCTTCGGGGTACCTCAGACCCGGCGTCGGGAGTAATGAAATCTTCTCTGAGCACCTTACATACCTGACTGATCGGTTTCCGTTGTAGCCGCTGCAGCATTAGCGGGGTCGATGTGCTTGTTCACTTGCTATTGGCACCCGGTGCATCGTCGGATGGCTGGCTTGTCGGAGGATTGTCACTTGGATCGCCCAGGTCGATCGAATCGATCGGCGAGGTGGGCTGGCTTGGTTGCGATTGCGGATTCGCGCCCCTTTGCAGGCCGCGCATGTGATCATCAAACACGCCCGGACCAACCGCGTGCGGCGTGAGCTTCGTGCCGTTGATTTCGTCCTCCGACATCGGCGCCAATACATCGGGGCGAAGAGCGACATGGGGAGTCAGGAAGATCAGGAGCTCGGTCTTGGTTTTATCGAACTGCCGGCGTTGAAACGCGCGGCCGATGAAAGGCAGATCGCCCAGGATCGGCACGCTCGTGATCGTCGAAGTCTTCTGATCCTGCATCAGCCCGCCGATCACGATCGTCCTTCCGTCCATGATCGCGACATGGCTCTGGGCGTTGCGCCGTTGAAAAACCGGCGAGTTAACACCTGGGGAAAGCTGGATGGTCGTGTCGGTCATCGAGGAGATTTCAGGACTTACATCCAGGATCACCAATCCGTCGGGATTGATGTGCGGGGTGACATCCAGCGAGATGCCGATGTCCTGATATTGCACCGTGTTGACGGTGTTGCCCAGCGAATCGAGCCGGCTCTCGGTGATAAAGGGGACACTTTCGCCCACGAGAATCGATGCCTCCTGATTGTCGCTGGCCAGGATGTACGGGCGGGAAAGCACATCGAGCTTGCCGGCCGTCGCCAGCGCATGCAGGGTTGCGGCGATATTGCGCTCGAGGACGGTAACGACCAGCCCGCCGTTGGCGACGCCTGCCGCGGCATCCGCGAAGTTCTGGCCGGCGCTGCTTCCATAGCCGCTGGGGCGCATGTTGAGCACGGAAAAATCCAGCCCGGTGTCCGAGCTGTTGTCGTGCGTCACCTCCGCGACCAGAACCTTGATCAGCACCTGCGGGACCGGCTGATCCAGATCATCAATGATCTTGCGAACCTGCCTTTCAAATTTGGTGGCCGTTGTCACCAGCAGCGCGTTGGTGTCCAGATCGGCGACGACGAACACCTTGCCCGTCAGTTCAGTTATGGCCTGTGCATTGTTGGGCGAGAGCCTCCGGAGGGCGGACTGAGAGAGCCGGCTTCTGTTCTGATTGCCCGTCCGATTTTGGTTGCCGAGCGACGAGGAACTCTGCGACACGCTATTGCCGATGCCTCCGCTGGTCTGGGAGTTCTGCTGATTCAACTGCTGGCCGGGCTGACCGGGTTGGCCGGGTTGGCCGGGCTGGCCCTGCTGATTCCCCTGTTGATTGTTCACGTTGCCAAAGAGCGTGTTCAGCACCAGCTCCAGATTCGCCGCCTGGCTGTTGCGGAGATGATAGATGAACAGCGTGTCTTCCGTGGTGGGATCCGCGTCGAGTTCCTGCACGATGTGCTCGATGGCGCCCAGAAGATCAGTCGGCGCGCTGACGATCAACGTATTGGTGCGGCCGTCGGAGGTCACCGTCACTTTGGCGTCGCGTGACTGAGGCTTCTCTTCAGATGGCTCGTCGAAATAATCGAAAAATGGATTCCGCGGCGCCGCCTCACCCGGCTTCGGTTTGAACATGTCTTCAATCAGCAACGAAATGTTGTCGGCATCGGCATATTTCAGATGAAAGACACGCAGGCCTCCCGACGTCACGGGGTGCCCATCGAGCTCGGCAATGAGCTTCTGAATCGCGGGCAGCTTCTCGTGGGGCGCGGTGACGATCACCGTGTTGGTGCGATCGTCGGAAATGGCGTTGACCGGAACTTCGGTCTTCTTCTGCTCTTCTTCATCGCTGAAACGAATAATAAACGGAAATCCGGTGTCGGCTTTGGGGGCCTTGAAAATATTGGTGATGATCTTGGCTGTCTCCTCGGCGTCGGCATATTTAAGGGGAAAGGCCGTGATCTCCGCGGGGGGAGCGGGATTGGGGTTGTCTGAATCAATGGTAAGAAGAAGATCGTCGATCATCTTGAGTGTCGATCTGGATGCGACGACCAGCAGCGTGTTGGTGCGCGCGTCCGCGGCCGTCACCACATGCTCCGTGGGATGATCCGATGTCTCCGGCGGCGGCGCCTGGCCCTGCTGCTGCATCATCATTCGCGTCCGCGGATCCATGGCCGGCGCGCCGGATTGTGGCTTGAACAGGCTGTCGATCAGCTTGGCTGTCTCCGTTGCGTCGGCATGCTTGAGCTGCACGATCTTCAATTCCGCCGTCGAAGCTTGATGGTCATCCAGCCGCGAGATGATCTCCACGATTCGATGCACCGCCGCGGACGTATCGGTGATGATGATCGCATTGCTCCCCTCGTTGGCCGTGATATCCACATCCGGGCTCATGATGGGTTTGAGATCATCGCGCAGCTTGGTCGCGCTGACACTGGTGATTGGAATGACCTGCGTGATCAGCTCATCGGTTTCGGCGATGTCTTGGGCTTTGTTCCCAAAGTGCACCGGCACATTCCCCTTCTTGGCCTTGTCACTGGGAATGATTCGGAGCAATCGTCCCTCGCGAACGACCGTGAACCCGTTGGATTTCAACGCGGCGTTAAGCATCGTGACTGCTTCGTCGGCGGAAACGGGCTGGCGGCTGAGGAGCGTGACATGCCCTTCGACCGGCCCCTCGGTCATTATGGAAAAGCCCATCGATTTCGAGAGCAGATCCAGCACCTTATCCAAGGGAGCGTCCTTAAAATTCATGCTGACGGTTGACGCTTGGGTGCTGGGTCTTGAAGTAGGCGCGGTCGTGGACTGCGCGATCTGTGTCGTCGCGTCGGATGCCGCCTGTGTTGTCGGCTGCGCCGTCGGATCGGCCGCGCGAAGCAGCGAAACAGTCCAGAGCGATGTAACCGCCATGGCGATGATGCCGATGCGGCGGCGGAAAAGCGGTATTCGCATCACTTGCCCCTCTTGGGCTTGGGATTGGAAATCGCCGGCTGCGGCGGTCCGCCATCGGGGGGAATCGCGTCCGGGCCGTTGCCGGGGCCATTGCCGGGAGGAGCGGCAGGTTTGCTCGCAGGTATCGGGGCGACCACTTCACCTTTAAGGTTCTGCCCAACGGATATCTGTCGGCTTTTCCCAGCCGATTCGTATTCAACCTCATCAAGATCGATCGCCTTGACCCGACCAGCCGCGACGGGATCGCCGATACCGGCTTCAACGGCGTTCTTGCCGGTGGCATCCTCGAATAGCGCGGTGAAATGATCATCGATCTGCGCGATGCCCCGAAGAATAAATGAGGCCTCGGGCCCGGAAGACGCAGCCTCAGGCCCCGATGACGCATGGCCATCAGCGGCAAATGCACTGCGCGTCTGGAACAATTGAAACTCCGGAGGAAGCAACGGTCCGGCCATCGCATTCATCGCTGGATCGGACGCGGGCGCGGAAATTGGCGCTGTGGTCGGCGGAGCTTCGACCGCCAGAACACGGGCCAGGGCGCAGGACAAGGTCGCAACCGCGACAACAGCGGCGGGCAAACACACAAGAGAGTTCATTGTTCCCCTCCCGTGGCATCGGCCTTGGCAACCGCTGTTCCCCCCGCGGAATTCGGCGTCCCGGCGCGGCAAAGCGTCGAGACATTCAAACGCATTTGCAGTTCATCCGCTCCGTCGCGCTTTGGCGTGAGGCGAACGTCCTCGATCCGAAGCGGCACCGATGCCGTCTCGATGTTGAATAAAAGCGAGGCGATCGGCGCCATCCCGCCGCTAGCCGAAACGCTGAATGTGAGACACGTAAAGCCGTGCGAGTCGACGCTGCGGAGCCGCTGGAACGATGCGTTGCTGACGCCTGCGCGTTGTTGCCACTCGTGCAGAAGATGTAGAAGCCGGCTTTCAACGGCCGATGGATCGCCGGAGAGAGACGACGCCATGCTCCTGCTCAGAGGGCGCAGCTCCTCCTGGAGCGCCAGAATGCGATGCGCCTCGGCAAGTTCTTTATTCCCGGTATCGCGCTGCAGAAGCAACTGATCGCGCATGTCCAGAAAAGGGGACAGGACCAGCGGATAAACCGCACAGAGCACCAGAGTCCCGATCAATGCGATCATCAGGACGCGTTGGCGTTGGGAAGACTGCATAAAACTTCTCGAGGCCATTCCGTACTCACTTCCAGGCGATTTCAGAAAGCTCATTCGCTTCCAGGACGCCGGTTCTGAGGTACCCTCAAAGAGCCGGATTCTGCTGCACGCTGCTTGCCGTCACCCACCCGCGGTCAGTTTGTCAGGAAGGTAGGTGAAGCTAATCGTAAAAAGCACGTCCGCCAGCTTGCCCTTTGGTCTGGCGTCGAGTTTTCGATTAAGCCGCGTGAAACGACCGGTGGCGTTGAGTTTGTCGAGCAAATCCAGCGCATCCTGCTCGCTGCCCGAATGCCCGACGCAAACACCTTTCATATCGGCGCCCAGCATAAAGCTGGTCAGATAGGTCTGGCTCTGCTGGGGAATCGAGACGGTCAGGTCCTTCAAGCATCTCAAGTAACTCAACTGGCCCGGCTGAAAAGTCTTGGCAAACTGCATCTGGATGGCGAACGGCCGAGCCGTCTCCAACTGCGGTCCGAGCGCGTCGAGCTGATCCCGCGTCGACGCGATCTGCCCCTGAATATGAAGGACGTCCCCGTAGCCGACCATCACGATGATCAACACGGCGGCGACTGCCGCGCAAATCGCCGCCGTTGGACCTGTGAGCGCTCGTCGCTTAGATGCCTTGATTCGTGGGCGCAGAAAATCCGGTGCAAGGCGCTGGCCTTGGCGCACAGGCAAGAGCAGCGCCAGCGGAGCGCCGCCGGTCGAGGCGGCGGCCGCTCCGTCGAGCCAGCGAATCTTGCCGGGGACGACGGCCATGTTGGTGGCTTGGGAAATTGCCGACGCCGCCTCGCCATCCAGCCCTGAATCGTCCCAGAGCACCAGCTTGCGTAGGCCCTGGTCGGCCCCGGAGTTGTTCGCGGCCGAGGCGTTGGCAACCGCATGCCGTCGCAATTCGGCGAGGAGCCTGGGGAGCGCGGCGGTGGAAGCGACGTGCTTGAACAGCGGCGCGCTCGATCCATCATCCAGCGCCAATTCGGCGCCATCGCAGCGAACGGACAGGCAGATCGCATCGTTTACGTGCGGGGCCGTGGCGGCGGCGAGCGCGGAAATCGTGGCGTGCACCGCAATCGGCTTCAATCCTGCCGTGCGGACAAATGCCAGGAGGCGGTCGAGATAGTTTCGCTGCAGGCCGATCAGATTAACAGTGGTCGCCCGCTCGCTGCTGGTCTCGCCGGCGAAATCGAAGACCATTGGGCCTAGATCTTCCAAAAAATGCGCCGTGGTCTGAAGCCAGAGCAATTCCGCGGCCGTGCGCGGATCGGTCGGCGGAATCTCGACCTGCCGGGCAACCAGTTGTTTGGCGGGCACGCCGATGACCACGTCCGTGGCAGAAAAGCCGTTCCGGGTCAGAAAGTCAGTGAATTGGACACCCAGCGCATCGGGTTCATCGATCATCAACTGGTCGGGAAAGGCAAACTCCGCCAGGCGTGGAGACGTGGCTACACGCCGATCGGACGACACCTCGGCGACGAGCATCGAATGCTCGCCGACGACGATGCCCAGCAGCCGCTTTTGCCGAGCCGATAATCGCATGATGGATCCCACTCCGCCCACAGCCGATGCCTTGTGCCGCCTATCTCGCGTCCATTTATAGACGAAACACCCAAGTGTAATCAAAAAGCGACGAGCGATCAGACATAGCACCCGGATCGGGCAGGGAAGTTTCCGACCCAGGGAAGTTTCCGACCATTGATATATGGACGGCCAGCGTAAAAGCGGACAAACTACCGCTTGGTGCACGCGGGGTATCGCGCCCTTGCCTCCCAGCGGTCTGGTAAGCTGACGTGCTGCGAGTCCGCGAAAGCGGGCGATACCGAGGGGGGCACTGCTCTTCAGAAATGAAGCTGGACTTGAAAACTGATATGAAACCTCTGCCGATCACTTCCCTTCTGATGATTCCACTGGCCGCATCTTGCGTCTGTCAGGAGCGGCGATCTCCAAACGTCGGAATCGACTGTCATGGTCAATTGAAGTCGCTGGTCGGGCTTACGATTCCGCTGTGAAGTGATTCACTGATTAGACCAAAGGTCGGTATACTGCCCCCGCTCGAAAGACGAGTTGTAAATGGGAGCCGACCATGCAGATGATTGAAGCCGTAATTAAGCCGCAGCGCCTGGATCAGGTGAAAACCGCGCTGGCGAAGCTGGGGGTTTTCGGCGTGACGGCCATCGAATGCAAAGGGTTCGGCAGGCAAATGGGACATACCGAGCGCTATCGTG
>Ga0302326_10013472_pt1 | contig 17326 bp, 12 predicted proteins | sample Palsa_T0_3_FD_202264 | JGI IMG/M metagenome (GOLD analysis project Ga0302326, IMG submission 202264) | Peat permafrost microbial communities from Stordalen Mire near Abisko, Sweden - Palsa_T0_3 | ecosystem: Environmental > Terrestrial > Soil > Palsa > Peat permafrost | place: Sweden: Abisko... | reverse complement strand
CAAGGTCGATGCCGTACAGGCATAAAAAAGAAGCCGCCCCTCTATCGGGACGGCTCGTCTTTTCTACATGGCATAATCTTTTATTTTCCGACCTTCACCACCTTCTCTGTGACCTGCTGGTCATTGTACTGGATCTGAAGGATGTAAGTGGCTGACGGCAGACCGCTCAACCCCCCGAGGGACAGACTATTAAGTCCCTGGGTAACTGGCTGCTGCGTTCGCCGGATATAGCGGCCATACAGATCTACCAGGTTGAGGACTGCGGTCCCATCACTCGGCGCAGTCAACTCGATGTTGATCTGATCGACGAAGGGATTGAGGACGGAACGAACCCCGAACTGAATATTGTTATCGCTCAGCAACACCAGGTTGCTATACCGGGAGATGGAATTGGTGATCATATCAATCCGGTAATAGGTCTGGGCAGTAAGCGGCGTAGGATCGGCAAACTGATATGAACCGTTCTGTCCCGGCAGGGCCGAGGCCGGCATGGTCGTTATGGTAGCGAAATGTACCCCATCATCACTACGCTGGAGGGCATAGAACAGATCAGGCACTTCATTGGTCGTTGTCCACTGCAGGTTTCCATAACCATTCTGCTGTTGCCCGGTGAAAGACAGCAACGTGGTCGGCAGGACGATCCAACAGTTCACCCCATAGATATATTTCGGCTGGCTCGTCGTATAGTAACAGCCGGTGGTGGTCAGGTTGGAGTTGGTGCTGGCCACAATGATGCGATAGATCGTCTCGCTGGTGGTAGCAGGTACCTGGAAATACCGGGTGACGGTATATTGGTAGAGGCCGGTGAGTGCATTGTATACAGGGACCGCTGTGCCTGTATCCGCCCGGTTGAGCGTGTCGAGGCCCGCCATTACCCAGGTCACACCACTGTCGACGCTCTTCTGCAATTCCCATTGCGTATAGTTGTTGACGTATGAAGAAATGGCAAATTTGACCGAGTCATCAGCGCCATAGCATAGCGTATCCGGCTTGTCTGGCGTCAGCAGCAGGTTAGGCGGACAGGTGGCCAGGGTGATATCGTCCAGGGCCCAGTCATTACCTCCGCCTCCGCACGCATTATTACGGATAGAAATGGTGATAGAGGTTTGGGTCGGGCCGGTGAGGAATGTAAACCCCCGCTGCTGCCAGCCCAGGGTATCAAGGTTACCGGTGGATATCCGGTCGATGCTGTCTATCACCAGCGTCAGGTTGGGCAATACCCCGGGCGTGTACTCTGCGACGCCATTTGAGTCGATGCCACAATTGGGACAAATATTTTTGATCCAGGCAGAGAACTGGTAATAGGTATTGGGACAGAGACCGGAGATGACCTGGCGATAGGCCTCGCTGGTGGCCAGGTCGGCATTCACGACCAGCATATAACCGCCGGTTTGCGTAGCGCTGACGGGTGCGTTGCCTGCGGCCGTAGTGGTCCCGGTATGGTCGCCGCCAATAAACCAAAAACCGCCGAACTCGCGGTTATAGCAAGACTGCGGGTTGCCATTAGGCAGGGTACCGCAGGTCGGCTGACGGTTGGCATTCACATACGTGCTGCTGGTAGGGCTGGTATTATTGACAATAGCATAATAGCCGTCGTTGATGGATGTGGTGGGGCTGGATGCAGGCAGATAGGTATAGTTAGGTATCGGGAAGGCCGGACCAGTGCTGCGGTTAAGCCCGATGCCCGACCCGAACGTACCGCCGAATTCCGCTGCGAAGTTGGTACTCGTGGTACTCGAACACAACGTGGTCTGGGCGGAGATCAGGATCTGGTATTGCGTAGAGGCCAGCACAGTATCTGCAGCCCCGTTGTTATTGATGAGTTTGTAACGGACCTCCCCTGCGCCAAGCGTAATCGTATCGCCATAACTGCCTGTCACGACGACGCGGAACGCAGTACAGAAGATAGAACCGGCGCTGAAGAGCGGCTTGCTGACACCTGCCTGCAGGGTGCTGGCGCCGGTGATGTTGGCCGTGCCCATAGGATCGATGCCTGCCGGTGTAGTGGCGGCGCTCCCCATATTGATGCGGATCTGGTAATCTCCGGGGAGGGGCGGGGTCGCCGTATAAGTGCCGTCATCGTCCCCTGCTGCATAAGTATATTTTCTGAAGGTCTTGCCCTCATTAGTGATCAGCCGGAGTGAGTCATTGGGGAGAATAGTCGTATTCGTCGGTAAATTGTCGAGGTAACGGACTTTGTAGATATAGCCGGACCCGTTATAGGTCGAGTTAACGTAAAAATTGGTGCGGATCTCCAAAGTGTCACCGGGCTGTACAGGACCGCCAACAGTCTTTTTACTGAGGTTGACATAGCTGTTGCCGAATTTCAAGGGAGCAGTGGCCTGCGAGAATGCAAAGCCCCGGAATAGCACAAGCAACACCAGTGTTCCTCCTATCCTGCGCAAGGCCGAATAATCGGGTAAAGTTGTTTTCATAGACACAAGTCCATTTTCAAGGGTTATTGGATTAGTAGGATCTGAGATCCTGATTGTAACCGCGTACCATTAAGATACGCGTAAACAATGATATAAAGGTACCTCCTATTTTGATAGGGTGCAAGCGTATTATTACAAGTACTTACGGGGAATCTACTATTCCAATTCTAAGTAATTCTTTATTATTTTGTCAAAGGCTGAGGTCAAAATCAGCGCCGACAATCCAACTCCATGAAAAACAGTCAACCTTACCGATTTGGCCTGTTAGCCTGCCTGTGCTTATCCTCTACTTTTTCACTATTTGCTCAATCCACTGTCACCTATTACAACCAATCTTTTAAGATCGATACGTTGTATCCGGCCACTGGTTCGACGGGAATGACATCGCCCTGGGAAGTCGTCTATGGCCCGGACGATTCCTTATGGGTAACGGCTTCCCATGACTACAAGATCTGGAAGATCCATCCCGGTAACAAGGGCGCCAGGGTGGTGCTGGACATGAATAGCATGAAAGACTTTACCGCCGCTAACGCTAATCCGTGGCCGCAGGGAGGGTTGATGGGGCTGGCTATTCACCCCGGGTTCTATACGGGGAAGCCCTGGGTGTATGTTGCCTATGTATACCACCTGATAGGCTGTTCGACTTGCGCAGGCAGCACCAGCGGCGCCCGTTGCAGCTATAATACGCAGATCGTCCGCTTCAGTTACAATAACGGCGTACTGACCCCGATGGATACGGTGATCACGGGCCTCGATGGCAGCAACGACCACAATTCCGGCCGATTGAGGATCAGCCCTCAGCCGGAAGGCGACGGCAACTATCACCTGTATTATACCATCGGGGACATGGGTGCGGGCCAGTTGGCCAATATCTGCAGGCCCGAACATGCCCAGGATACGACTATCATCGAAGGCAAGATCCTGCGCCTGAATACCGAGCCCGATCCCAGTCAGCCTTCGGGCGCGGAACAATGGATACCAGCGGATAACCCTTTCCCTGAAGGCGCCGCTGCTTCGGCAAAGAACCCTATCTATTCCTTCGGGCACCGTAACCCGCAGGGCCTTGCTTTCGGATCGGTTAACGGCGGGACTTCATACATCCTTTACAGCAGCGAACATGGCGACAGGTCGGATGATGAGGTAAATATCATCACTCCACACACGAATTACGGCTGGCCTAAGGTCGCCGGGCTGTGCGACGATAACTATACCTCCACTCTCAACGATTCCCTGTACCTGGCAGGCACGGCGGTGATCAGCGAGACCGGTTTTTGCGATACGACTCATACGACACTGGCTGATCCTATCTTCTCATATTACAACTGGAACCGGGCCCAGAACAAGGTGGTCGCCGGACTGTCTAACAACATGAGCTGGCCTACCGTCGCCCCGACCTCGATAGCCTTTTATGGGCAAAGCGCCGTCCCGGGCTGGAATTATTCCCTGCTGATTACTTCCCTGAAGAACGGCCTTTGGCGGCTAAAGCTCAAGTCCGACGGACTTAGCGTTGACAGCACCGTCAATCCTTATGATACCCTGCACTATCTGACCGGTTACCGGCTGCGCAATATCACCATAGCCCCGACAGGAGATACCCTATTCGTTGCGGTGGACAATTCCTGTTGTACGTTGGGCCCCACCGGGACGATCGGAAACTCGGTAGCATCTCCCGCTACAGGGTTTATCCTCCGGATGGTATATTTGACGACGCTGGCGCTGCCTGACAGCGTATATAAGACGCCGCCGCAGCCACCGGCTGTTCCTGTTCCGGCAGCTACGGTCCACCCTAACCCGGCCCACGGCATGTTGTATGTGACGGGGGGCAGCGGACAGCGTATGCCCTGGCGGGCGCAATTGATGACGATAACCGGGCAACTGGTGCTGGACCAGCAGGCCTATGATGAGGATTTTTCGATGAATATAGGAGGGTGCCAGCCGGGCGTCTATGTTCTGCGGCTTTTCAATGGGGGAGGGGTCCAGGTGCTGGTGCAAAAAGTGCTGGTGGAGTAGCCGCCGGAGGCTTGGAAGAACGACGGAAAATGGTTAAATTTGTACGCTTTTTATGTAAAGGATTGATATAGAGGTTGCTTGCCATACCCTAATATTCGAAGTTTTTAACCGTAGACCCTTTATAACTATTTTAAAAATGCAATCTCTACAAGAATCCACGGGACAAATCCCGTCTGCCTCCAGCGCGCTGGTATGCGCCGTTTGTGGTTGTCACATGTACGCCACTGATCATGGGAATAGCGAAATCACTTATCATTGCGGTTCCCCTGAAGCCCGTTTCTGGGACTTCGATCGTGGTACAGCTGACCAGGCAAAAGCTAAGCAGCACTGGGACCAGTCTATCCGCGAAATCTTCTTAAACCGGGGATAAAGCAGCCACCGGAACGCTCTGCGGCTCCGCCTATTCCGCTCTCAAACTATTCACCGGATTGGCCATTGCGGCCCTGATCGCCTGCCAGCTCACGGTCAGCAAGGTCAGCGCGATAGCGCCACCTGCGGCGAGTGCGAAGATCCACCAGGATAGCGTTGCGTGATAGGCATAATTCTGCAGCCAGCTATGCATGACCCAAAATGCGATGGGGCCGCCGATGATTAACGACAGGCCTACCAGCATGACGAACTCCTGCGACAGGAGGCTCCAGAGACTCAGAACGCTGGCGCCGAGAACTTTCCGCACCCCGATCTCCCGCGTCCGCTGTTCCGCTACAAAGGAGGATAGGCCCACCAACCCCAGACAGCTGATGAGGATGGCGAGTACGGTAAAGCCGCCGGCCAGCCGCCCCACACGCTCATCTTCTTCGAACTTCTTTGCATATTCCTGATCGGCAAAACGATACTCGACACTGTTCCCGGGATCATATTTCTTAAAGATGGACTGGATCGCGGCCAGCGACCGGGTCATGCCGGCCGAGGGATCGAGCCGGATATTCACGGTATGCATCATCCAGCTGTACCTGGCGATGAAGAAGATCATCGGGGGAACAGGCTGGTCCGGGTTCTGGGCGATCATATCCTTGACCACGCCGATGATGGTATACCTGTCGATGCTGTCGTTGCCCCATCTTACAGTCATCCCAAGGGGATGCGTGAGTCCCATATATTTAACCGCCGTTTCGTTGATGATAAACGAGCCGGAATCCGTGGCGAGATCGGCGGAGAAGTCGCGGCCCTGGGCGATCTGCCAGCCTGTTGTCTTACCAAAATCTGGGGAGACGCCATTGGTGGTAAAACTTTCTTGCAGGGCAGGATCCTTGCCCTGCCATTGGAAGCCCATATTATTGACCCAGGTGTTGGTGGCGTCGCTTTGAGAGGCGCTGACTTCCCGGACAAGTCCGGTCTGTTTGAGCTGGTCGCTGATGACGGCGAGGTGATCACTGACATTTTTTGATTGGATCGACACCATGAGCAATCCTTCCCGGGTATAACCGACGGGTCTGTCCTTGACATATTGTATCTGGTGGAAGATGGTGATCGTACCGATGATGAGGATTACGGAGACGGTGAATTGCACCACCACCAGTGCCTGGCGCGGCAGCGCGGCCAACCGGCCTACGCGGAAAGTTCCTTTGAGTACTTTGACGGGCCGGAAAGAAGAGAGATAAAGCGCGGGATAGCTACCGGCGAGCAAACCCGTGAGCAGCGTAAACAACAAACCCGCCATCCAGAATAAAGGGCTGCTCCAGGGGATCGACATATCCTTATCCGCCAGGTCATTAAAGAGGGGCAGCAGCAACTGGGCGACGACGATAGCCAGCACAAAAGAGAATGCGGCGATCAGGACGCTCTCGACGAAGAACTGCCGCACGAGTTGCCAGCGCAGGCTGCCTATGGCCTTGCGGATGCCGACTTCCTTCGCCCGTTTTTCACTGCGCGCCGTGCTGAGGTTCATAAAATTGATACAGGCCAGCAGGAGTACGCAGATGCCGATAAGCCCATACAGCCGTACGTATTCTATGCGGCCCCCTGCGGCAACGCCTTCCTTGAAATCGTTGTAGAGATGCCAGCGGTCCATAGGTTGCAGGAAAAGCACGGGATTGAACCGGCGGTCACCTTCGCTATGGCGATACTTGACGTCTTTTATGGCGCGGGAAGCCGCAGCCATGTCCGCTTTGTCATTAACCATGACATAGGTATTGAACCAGCTGTTGCCCCAACCCGGTCCACCTGGCTTTGCATAGCCTTGCGTGTTAACGAGCCATTGGAAAGAGCCTATAAAATGGATACCCGCCCAGCGGCAGTTTTCGGGGAAATCGGCGTATATGCCCGTGACCTTGACGGGATTGACAGAGTCCATTTCGATCATTTTTCCCATGGGGTCTTCGTTGCCGAAGAGTGCTTTTGCCGTCGACTCACTAAGGATGATGGCGCTGGGGTCTTCGAGGGATTTGTCATTACCGTTCAGCATATGAAGGGACAGCATGTCGATGACCTCAGGGTCATAGAACCCGCCGGCGGGTTTGATCTTTTTGCCTCCATAGGTCATGTTGGAATGGTTGCCGCCTGTGCCGGTGATCACATATTTAAAATGATTGCCGTACTCCTTTCGCAGGGCAGGCGCCAGCTGCATTGCCTGGCCCCACCAGGTCTGGACGCCGCCGCTGAGGTTCTGGTTCTGAAGGACGGCAGCGATGCGGTCGTAGTTGGCGAAATTCTTGTTGTAGGAGGTTTCGTTAAAGATCCACAGCCCGATAAGGATGGCTACGGCCATGCCGATGGCGAGTCCGCCGATGTTCAGGGCGGAGGAAAAGCGGTTGCGGAGCAAACCGCGCAGGGCAATGCGGAAATAATTTCTGAGCATACAAGACACTGATTTTAGTTGGACAAGGCGAGAGGATGCGCGAGCTATTGCACTTGGCTACTCGGCTCTCAAACTATCTACAGGATTGGCGATGGCGGCCCTTGCCGTCTGCCAGCTGATGGTCAGCACGGCGATAAACAAGGCTGCTGCACCGGCCAGGGGAAAGATCCACCAGCTGATGGGCACGCGGTAGGCGAATTCCTGCAACCACTGCCGCATCCCCCACCAGGCCAGGGGCACGGCGATCAGGAAGGCCAGTCCCACCAGCGCCAGGAATTCTTTGGAGACAAGCAATAAGACCGACGCGATAGACGCGCCGAGCACTTTGCGGATGCCTATTTCACGGGTACGCTGTTCCACCATATAAGCTGCCAGGCCGAAGAGGCCAAGACCTGCAATCAGCAGGGCAATAATGGTAAAGGCGGTGAACAGTCTGCCGGTATGCTGTTCGGCCGTATATAGCATGGCAAAGCGATCGTCGAGGAAGAAATAGCTGAAAGGCCCTGCCGGGCTGAAAGCTGCCCAGTCACGTTTGGCGTCGCTGAGGAACCCGCCGACATCGGCCGTATTGATCTTCACGATGACGCCGCCATTGTTGTTGCCCAGTATCATCATCAGCGGCGCGATCTTTTGCTTGACGGACTGATAATGAAAATCGCGGACGACGCCTACAACCCTGAATTCCCGGCGACCCGAGCGGACGATGGTTTTGCCGATGGGGTCGGTGTGGCCCCAGCCCAGGTCGTTGGCGGCTGTCTCATTGATGAGCACGCCGGAAGAATCGGTGGAGAAGGTCCGGGAGAAATTCCGGCCTGCCACCAGCTGCAGGCCCAGGGTAGGGAGGTAATTATAATCGATGTGGTAGATATTTGCGTGGATCTCCCTGCCGGTTTCACCATCCCCGGCTGCGGTCCCACGACGACCGCCCGCGACGTCCTGTTTAGGATAGATCTCTGTGCCGTCCATCGCCCCTGTGCCCGGCACACACCAGCTGATGCTGGCATCTGTCACCCGTTTGTCCTGCAGCAGGTGCTGACGAAAGGCCTCCTGGTTGGCGCCGAGAAGGTGAGCGTCCTGGATGTAGAGGACCTGGTCGTTATCGTAACCCAGCCGTTTGTCCTGCATGAAGTGCAGCTGACGGTAGACAACAAGGGTGGCGACAACGAGGGCGATCGAGACGACAAACTGGAAGACGACCAGCGTACTGCGCAGCAGGCTGCGGCGGCCTGTTGTCGAGCCGCCTTTCAACACCTGGATAGTATTAAAAGAGGACAGGAAGAAGGCGGGATAGATGCCTGCGGCCGAGCCCACCACGAGGGTCAGGATCACGGCGGCTATCAGGGCGGGGTAGTGGAGGAAAAAGAAGAAAGAAATATGCCGGCCGGCGACGTCATTGAAATACGGCAGCAGGAGCAGCACGAGCCCGAAGGCGATGGCCATGGAGAAGGCGGTCAGCAACACGGACTCGGTCATGAATTGGGTGACGAGCTGTTGTTTCAGCGACCCCATCACTTTGCGGATACCGACTTCCTTGCCGCGGCCGGCGGCGCTGGCGGTGGAAAGATTGGTGAAGTTCGCACAGGCCAGCAGCAGGATGAAGACGGCCAGGGCGCCGAAGATGAGGACATAGCGGCTGCTGCCGTTGGCCTCGAGTTCGTATTTGGTGTCGGAGTGCAGGTGGATGTCGGTCAGTGGGGTAAGGGAAAAGACGAAGGTGTTGACGGCCTTTTGCGCTTCAGCAAGGGGTACGCCCATGTCGCGGGCTATTTCGGGTACGACATATTTCCCGACAAGTTGTGGAAATCGGGTCTGCAGGGCTGCGGCATCGGTGTGGGGACGAAGGAGGAGGTAGGTGTAGATACCGACATTGCTCCACGTATATTGTGTGATATGTAAAGTCGACCAGCTGAGGAAGGCATCGAAATGGAAGTGAGCGTTATCCGGCACCTTATCGATGACGCCGGTGACTTTACAGGCGCCAAAACGATCCAGATCGACGGTCTTGCCGACCGCGGGCTCTGCACCGAAGTACTTATCTGCAAAGGCCCTGGTGATGACGAGGCTGTTGGGCTGCATGAGCGCAGTATGGGGATCGCCTTCGAGGAAGGGGAGGTTGAAAACCCCGAAGAAGTTGGAATCGACACAGACCAGTTTCTGCTCTTTGAACTGCCGCGTTCCATACCGGACGAAATTATCGCCTAACTGAGTCAGCCGGGTGAAGGTCTCGATCTCGGGATAGGCTGTGGCCATGCCTGGTCCGACGGCAACGTCGACCATGGGATAGTCGGACTTTGTGGCGGTGGAGACGCCCAGGTTGACCCGGTAGATGTCTCCCGCCCGCGAGGCAAACCGGTCGTAGTGCGTCTCGTCCTGTACATAGGCGGCGATCAGCAGGCAGGCCGTCAGGCCGATAGACAGGCCCAGCACATTGATGAGGGAGAAAACCTTGTTGCGCCAGAGGTTGCGCAGGGCGATTTTGACATAGTTTCTCAGCATAGAATTGATTTGATAATAATAGGGTCGTCGCTGGCCGGCCAAATGTTGCAGAATTGCTGTAACTTTCCCAAAACAACTATTTTATGTCAACAACAACCACGACAATGACGACGGTTGAAATTGCCAACCGCCTCGTCGAACTTTGCCAGAAAGGAGACTTCGAAGGTGCTCAGAAAGAATTGTTTGCAGACGATGCGGTCAGCATAGAACCGCACGGCACCACTGACTTCGAAAAAGAGACTAAGGGATTGGATGCTATTATCGAAAAGGGAAAGAAATGGAGCGAAATGGTGGAAGAGTATCATGGCATGAAGGTGTCGGACCCGCTGGTGGCGGAAAATTCCTTTGGCATTACCATGAGCATGGGTGTGACCATGAAAGGCCATGGCCGTACGGACATGACCGAGCTCTGCATTTATCATGTTAAGGATGGCAAAATCGTTTCGGAACAATTCTTCATGTAAACAGTCATTTAACTATGCGTCAAATCCGTATTGTAGCGGCGATGCTGATCTGCATCGCCGTTTTTGATATCCTGCCCGCACGGGCCCAGAAATTCGAAAACCTTGCCCAGACACCGCCCATGGGGTGGAACAGCTGGAACAAATTCGCCTGTGACGGTATCAATGAAAAGGTCATCCGGGAGGTAGCCGATGCGATGGTCGCCTCGGGGATGCAGCAGGCGGGTTATCGGTACATTGTGATCGATGACTGCTGGCAGGTGGGCAGGGATAGCGCCGGTAACATCATCGTCGATGCAGTTAAATTTCCCGCTGGGATCAAGGCATTGGCCGATTATATACATTCCAAAGGGTTGAAGTTTGGTATCTATACCTGTGCAGGGACAAAGACCTGCGCCGGCCGGCCGGCCAGTCTCGGCTATGAGTACCAGGATGCGCGGCAGTATGCAGCCTGGGGGGTGGACTATCTGAAGGAAGACTGGTGCAATACGCTGAAGGGCCAGAATGCGCTTTCCTCTTATACGCTGATGCGGGATGCCCTGTATAAGGCCGGCCGGCCGATTGTCTTCAGCCTGTGTGAATGGGGATCCAACAAGCCCTGGTCGTGGGCGGAAGATGTGGGCCATTTATGGCGGTCGACGGGCGACATTTCGGCTGTCTGGAATACACCGGCAAACCCCGATGGTACTCCCCGCAGTGGCAGTGTGCTGGGTAATATGGATTTGGAGAATGGGTTGGAGAAATATGCCGGTCCGGGTCACTGGAATGATCCGGATATGCTGGAGGTGGGTAATGAGGGATTGACTGTCGATGAATCGCGAGCGCATTTCAGCCTGTGGTGTATGCTGGCGGCGCCCCTGATCGCGGGCAACGATCTTCGTAACATGTCTGACGACACGAAGGCGATACTGACGAATAAGAATCTCATTGCGATTGACCAGGACCCGCTGGGAAGGCAAGGGTACCGGGTCAGCATGAAAGGAGGGTTGGAGGTCTTTGTCAAGCCTCTGCAGGACGGTGATACTGCTGTCTGCCTCCTGAATCGGGGCGACGGGGAAAAACAACTGGATTTTGCCTGGAAGGAATATGGAATCGGGTCGGGCCATTCGATAAAGGACCTGTGGAAAGACCAGCAGGCGGGTACTACGGATACCCGTTTCCGTGGTTCGATCGGACGGCATCAGGCGATCGTGCTGCGGTTGTCGCATTAATGCGCGCGGACGCGCGCGGGCGCGGCCGATAATAGAAGCGTTAGCTCAGTGCGAGACCTGGCTGGAGTCAGCAGCCGGGGCTACCGAATCAGTGGAAGTGGTTATGGCGTCATTTTGATGGTTCCGATATAAGAGAAAGGCGGTAGCGACGACAATGATCAGTAGAAGTACCACATACATCGCGACATTGCGCGAACGTTTTGCCGGTGTTTCCCAGGGATGATGATGAATGCCCAATGCCTGTTGCACCTTCAATCCGCTTGGTATGGCCAGCCTGATATTTTCCGTTTGCGACCTGACCCATAGCGCCAGCGCGGGCGCATCCACGTTGTACATAGCAATATGCCGGCCGATGGCGTCAAGGGCAGCAAAGCTGACAAGACCTGTGATAAAAGTGGCGGAGGGGATGCTGATGCCTGCATGCCGGCCGATTTCGTTGACGACGGGGTCGAGGCGGTTTTCCAGCAGCAATCTGGCGTATTCCATTCCCTTATTCAGCAGCACGCTGCCGGGGACGAGCCCGCCGGCGCTGATGGTCAGTTCATGCAGCTCGCCGAACAGATCACCGGTGGCCGCCTGCCGCGACAGGTCCCATACGAGCGCGTTGGCCTCGGGGAAATTGGACTTGTACAGGATGTCGGTCAATATTAGAGGGACGGCGCCCTGGACAGCCTTCTGGATATTGGTTCCCGATTCACCCAGAAGAAGGGAGATTTTTGTTCTGACATCAGCCGAAAAGGCTGAATGGACTGATTCGATCAATGTGCCTGACATGATGGTTGTTTCTGACAAGAGGTCAATTACAATGCCATGCCGGAATCAGCGTTTTATGGCGGAATCGGCGCCGGCTGAGGTATAAAATCCACAAAAAGTTGGTAGCTTAACGGCATGAAACGAGCGCTAACCTTCTTTCTTCTGCTCCTGCCCTGCACCTTCTTGTTCTCGCAGGATCTCAGCAGTGTCTTCCAACTGACCGTTCCCCCACGCAAACCTGTCAAAAGTCTTTACAGGGTAATTGCCTTCTTCGATTCGCGGCAGGATACCACCATCGGCACCTGGCTTAGCGGCCCCGACAAGCCTGTGCGACTGGTACTGAAAACACCCGTCCAGCCGCAACTGGTGAATATCCTCAATGCATATACAGATGGCGGTTCGGGCAATGGCGCAATCTTGTTCCAGCTAAAACGATTCTCTTTCGCCGAGCCGGCACGGACGCGGTATTGTTACCTGAGCGCGGCCATTTACGCGCTGAAAGATGAGGGGTATGCGAAACTGGCCAGCCTCGACACGACGCTGGTGATTACTTACGCAGCCGAGCTCCCATCGGTGCTGGCGCAGGAGGCCAATCAGGTCATCGATGACTTCATCGCGAAAGCTATCCTCCTGCCCGCGACGACTGCAGCGGTGTATAATTACAACGATCTTGTACACATCGACAGCGTAGAAAAGCGGAAGATACCGGTCTATAATACTAGTACGTACACGGAAGGTCTCTACGGGACCTATAATGCATTTATGAATCAACGGCCCGACGTCAGGGGTGAGGTGAAGGAAAAGAGCGACGGTAAGCTTTCAATCAGGATCCTCGATCCCAAATGGGAGGACCCGAAGGGGTTGACGCACATTTTCGCAGTAGTCTATAAGGGCGTTCCCTATGTCGTGACTCATTACGGAGATTATCCCCTGCAGAAACAGAACGACGATTTTTATTTTACCGGTAAATTGCGGGTCACCCCCGCTACCGACGGAAAGGCCGGTGTGGACGTATCGTCCGGCCTCATGGGTATCCTTCCCTCTGCTGACAAGGCCGATTACCGGGTACTCCTTGACCATACCAGTGGAGAGTTCATCCACCTGCAGGTTCTCGATACCTATTAGCCGGTGGCGTCGATCCCCGCGAAGACGGTCGATCCTCCCGGACAGCCGCCCCACACCGGTGGCCGTTATAGTTTATATTGCGTGGTCAGCGGATGAAACTGGCTCCATGAATGCCAGAACTCCTGGTAGGATTGAACGGGCTGCAGGCGCTGGTCTTTCAATGTTCCGCTGATACAAAGCCCATTGAGGTTCCAGAGAGAGCTGGTATTGCTGTCCTTCAGCAAGGGTTGGCCGGGTACTCTTTCTAACTGCAGCGTTTGACCGCCAACGTTCCTGTTCCAGACACGAAAGGAGGTCTTATTGGTATCCAACGCGATGGCGATGGGCACGGCGGCAATTGAATCCTCGATCAGCAGGTGGCTGACGAGGTCGTTCCAGTCATAGGCTTTGGTCGTGTTGCCCATCCGGACACCAATGACCCACGATTTTGCCTTCCAGGAGCCGGAGTCCCTTCTTTCCAGGCCGCCTTCAATGGTGCCGTTGTCGTAATCAACCAGTGCCGCATAGCGGCGGTTATAGGTCGTATCAGGTTGGAGGATCTTTGAGTCGGGATATTCCTGCAGCCATTCTGCCAGGGTTGATTGCGTAGAGGGAATCTCGGTGAGATGGGCATTTTTCAGCGGACCGGCAATGGCGACACCGGTGGCTTGTCGCCACCAGCTTTTGGTCGTGGCATCTTCGAACATGGCGTTGAAATGGTCCATGCCGACCAGCCGGAAGTCTTCCAGCCTGCCGTTGACGACAGGACTATAGGCCCTGCCTGTACGGCAGACAGTGCAGTAGGTGATCATAACGGGGGTATTCCCAATCGTATCCCTGACCTGGTGATGATAGCCGATCAGTTGGATGGGATAGGCCCGGGCCTGGTGGTCGATGACGACCCCGATGACGAGGCGGTCGGGGGAAATAGTATTAGCGGCGGCAGTGGCGAACGTTTTGGTCCCCGGCTGCTTAAACATTTTATCGGCTTCGAAACGGAAATTGAAGTAATAAAATACGAGGGCGTACAAAATCGCGACGAAAGCGAGGACAATTTTCGGCCAGGGTGAGCGTTTTTTGCGGAGACCCCACCCTGCAGCCTGGGGGGTAGCATGCTGACGGACTGGGTTTTGGATGCTGTATAATGCCCAGGCGACTATCACGGCGCCCAGCAATCTCAGCCCGATGCGGTGGCTATCGATAAAATAGGCGAGGTCAATGGTATTGGCATGCTGGCTGCCCGGAAAGGGCATGATAAAATAGACCCGGAGGATTTCGGTGGCAAAGAGCACGAGAATGCCGGTTATGAGCAGTAACATTCGCATCTTAAAAGCAGTATTTTAACTTCTGAATATACATAAAAATACTTAACTTCAATATGCTAGCCTTGCTAAACTAGCATATCTAGCTAATAAGTCTATGAAGCATTCGGTCATTACAGGTACGGGTAGTTTTTTACCCCCACTAGTTAAGAAAAACGGCGATTTCACCGAGCAACCCTTTTATACCGAGGACCAGCTCCTGATTAACAGCAAGAAAGAGATCATCATCGATAAATTTCAGAAGATCACCGGCATTGTAGAAAGGCGGTATGCACCAGCCGATCTGGATGCGTCCGATCTTGCGGCCATTGCGGGCAATCTGGCCGTAGCCGATAGCCAGGTCGATAAGGAGACGCTGGACCTCATCATCGTAGCGCACAATTTCGGCGATACGACCTGCGGGGCCATCCAATCCGATGCGATGCCGTCACTGGCCAATCGGGTTAAGCATCAGTTGGCCATCAGAAATCCCTCCTGTATAGCGTTCGACGTCATCTTCGGCTGCCCCGGGTGGCTGATGGGCGTGATGCAGGCAGAGGCCTGGTTTAAGGCGGGCATGGCAAAAAAAGCGCTGGTCATTGGGGCAGAAACTTTGTCCCGGGTGATCGACCGCTATGACCGGGACAGCATGATATTCAGCGATGGGGCAGGGGCGATTGTAATGGAACTCCGGGATATGGACGATACGGGGTGCAGCTGTGCGGGCTCCGGCGGTATCCTCTCCTGTTGTGCGGCTAGCCACAGTATGGAAGAAATCAACTATCTCTTTATGGGGAACTCCTATGAACCGCAGAGTAACCCCGACATGAAATTCCTGAAAATGAAGGGCCGGAAGGTGTATGAATATGCGCTGAAGTATGTACCTGAGGCCATGCGGACCTGTCTGGACAAGAGCGGGGCTTCTATCGGCGAATTGAAAAAGATCTTTATTCACCAGGCCAACGAGAAAATGGATGAAAGTATCGTGGAATTGTTCTATCAGTCCTATGGGCTGGAGGCGCCAAAGGATATCATGCCGATGTGTATCCATTACCTGGGTAATAGCTCCGTGGCGACGATCCCTACCCTGTTCGACCTGGTGAGAAAAGGGCGTTATTCCGACCATAGTTTGGAGCCGGGGGACCTGGTAATGTTTGCGTCGGTAGGGGCTGGAATGAATATCAATGCTTTATGTTACAGATGTTGTTGATAAAAGGTTCGGTATTATTTGGCATTAGACAAATAAAGCCTATATTTGTGCCGTATTGAGTTTGCATCAGTTATCATTAACATCTCCTGCCTCGAATGCCTCGAATCAGCGTTTTAGTTAGTATCTGCTTTGCCATCTCAGCTTTTTATTTATTTTTTAATTATTCAGTATGAACATTTATGTTGCAAATTTAAGCTTCGACATTCAGGACGAAGACTTAAAAGAATTTTTCGCTCCTTATGGAGAAGTGACTTCCGCTAAAGTTATCAAAGACAAAGAAACTGGCCGTTCCCGTGGATTCGGTTTTGTTGAAATGTCTGATGATACTGCAGCTAAAAAGGCTATCGCTGAACTGGATGGCGCTACTGTTGAAAACAGAGCTATCAAGGTTAACGAAGCTAAGCCCCGGGAGGACAAACCTTCTTACGGTGGTGGTGGCGGCAGCAGGGGCGGTGGTTCCCGCGGCGGCTACGGTGGCGGCGGAGGGAATTACAACAATTCCAACAGTTATAACAAGAACAGGTATTAATCTGTCGATATAACGAGTTAAGCGAACCGCTTCAGCAATGAGGCGGTTTTTTTTATTCGTGCCTCGTCCGGCAACCGGACGCAACACAGCTAAGCCATTGATAAAAAATGGATTGTAATAATTTTTGGGTACCGTTGGTAATTTTGGTAACTTTCTTTTCCTCTTACCGATAACCACAGATAAGGTTTTTTTCATTCCTTATTTGACGTTTATGACTATTACCAAAACGAGCATTATTGACTTCTTCAGTAAGACGAAGGTTATATTCGCAACGATCGCAGCGATCATCACCTTTAGCATTACCATGTACAACCAGTTTAAGGGTAGTAAGACAACGGAAATCTCGGGGATCGTTGGCCTGGATAATGTCAACGACCCGGTAGATGCGGTGGTGCGGATCAGCAGCCCCATCTCGCAAGCAACCGAGACTGATGCCAAGGGCCATTTCAAATTCAAGATCGACAATTGTCAAACCGATACTTTCCTGCTCGTCGTTCAGAACAACAGGACAAAGACGGTGACTAAGCAAAATGAATATGTCAACGCCTCACAGGGCAGAAAGGACATTGTCGTCCTTTTCGATTCCAACATGAAAAACGGCGGCGTGTATACGACGATGGATACTTCCCGGCACTATCGAAAGGCACCGAACCTGAAGAAGCTGTTTCAGGGATTGCTTCATTAATCCCCGATGGTCCGGATATCGATGTGTGGGCCCCCTTTGGAATGCAGCCCCGACTTATTCAAACTGTAAGTAAAACTTAGCAGAAAATAGCGTTGCAGCACATTGTACCGCTGGTCGATGATGCTGCCCTGGTTGATGTTCCGGGTGATGCCGGCATTCCGGTCCAGCAGGTCCATCACCCCGAATTTGATTTCTCCCCGGTCGTTGGACAGGAAAGACCTGGCCAGCCAGGTATTCCACAGCGGCATGCTGCTGTTATAGCCATTGGAGCGGCCGGTGTTGATGATGTAATTGAATTCGTTGTGGAAGGAAATATGGAGCGGCAGGTAGTTGG
>Ga0302326_10013466_pt1 | contig 17328 bp, 21 predicted proteins | sample Palsa_T0_3_FD_202264 | JGI IMG/M metagenome (GOLD analysis project Ga0302326, IMG submission 202264) | Peat permafrost microbial communities from Stordalen Mire near Abisko, Sweden - Palsa_T0_3 | ecosystem: Environmental > Terrestrial > Soil > Palsa > Peat permafrost | place: Sweden: Abisko... | reverse complement strand
CCGGCTGTGATGTGGCTGCTGGGCTCGACGCAATCGAGCAAGTGGTGTGGGACGCGGGCTCGCTCGGCCGCAGTGGGCTTCGCCGTCCCAATGTCAAACTCGCGGTACATGGCGACGGAATCGCAGTTGACGATCTCGCCATAGAAGCGCTCGGCCAGCGCCAGGGAGAGCGCGGTCTTTCCGCTCGCCGTGGGGCCAAGCACAACCACCAGCAGCGGTTCAGGCAGCAGCGAAGCCACCGTCAGCGCACGCTCCAGTAGATGGCGTGCCAGTAGCGAACCAGGGTGAGAACCAGCAGCAGAAATGCGATCAGCAGCAGGCCGAAGGTCTCCGTGGCGTAAATCGCGTGCCGCGGATGCTTGTGGGTAGAGTCATCCTGATTTTGCGCCTTCACGACGCCTCCATTGTACGCCGCGCAAGAAACCGAGGGCTCGAGTGGCCGGCGACGCGGCATCCCGCGCCGCGCCGGATGCTACACTACGCCTCGTCGATCCGCTTCGATCGTCCCATGCCCGATCTTCAGAGCAACAATTCCAGCAGAATCGTGCGCTTTGGCGTCTTCGAGATCGATCTCGCCGCCGGCGAGCTGCGCAAGAATGGAGCGAAGCTGCGCCTGCAGGAGCAGCCGTTTCAAGTGCTGGCCTTGCTGCTGGAACGCGCCGGCGATCTGGTCACGCGCGAAGAGTTGCGCCAGAAACTCTGGCCCGCCGACACCTTCGTGGATTTCGACCACAGCCTGAACACCGCCGTGAACAAGCTGCGCGACACTCTGGGCGATTCAGCCTCCAGCCCTCGCTACATCGAAACCCTGGCCCGCCGCGGATACCGTTTCATCGCCCCACTGCAGGACACTACCAGAACAGGCCGCGCAGAGAATGGCAATGAAGGGACGGCCGCCCCCGGCCGTCCGCCGAGCGAAGCTCGGCAGCAGTCTGTGCGGGACTCCACGCCAACCCTGCATCCCGACCTCGAGCTTCCAATCCCGCGCCGCAGCCTGACGCGCGGTCTCTTCGCGGTGGAGCAGCTGATGTACCTTATCTTCTACGTGGTCGCACTCTTTCGCCTGCGCGCTGTCGAGGGAGTCGCCGAATCCTCCCTGCCGGGATGGGGCGCAGCCGTTCTCGTAGCCGCAGTGATGGGGACGGCAGGAGTGGGAATCCCGCTGCGCTGCTACCTGCTCTCCGCCGTGGGATTCGACTACCAGCGCCTGGGCGAAAAATTCCACCTGATGTTCCCTTTCATCCTGGCGCTCGATCAGCTCTGGGCCGTCGCCCCATTTCTGTTGATCCGCAAAATCGGCCTGGGCGCAGCCTTCGCAGCCAGCGCAACCCTGCTCTATGTGCCTTTCTCCGAGCGAACCTTGATTCGCATGGCCTATATAAAACAGCAAACACACGATTAGGCGCGCATTTCTCCATGGAACGAACCTCACCTCTCCCGCGTAACCACGTCTATAATCCAGGGCGGCAGTGTGCCCGCCGGAGGACTCCATGAAAAGTAAAAGTCTCGCCAGTTGGTCGATCGCTGCTCTGATTCTCGGCGCCTTCGTTTGCTCCTTGGCCACCCTGCCCGCCCGCGCCGCCGAATGGACGAAAACCTACACTCTTACCGGAAAGCCCGACCTGCGTGTAGACACATCGGACGCCAACATTCACGTCTCCACCTGGGACCAGAACACTATCGACGCCAGGGTGTCGACCACGCGCTACAAGATCGGTGAAGATGGCATCCGCATCGAAGAGCACCAGAACGGCGACACCGTCGAAATCGACGTCCGCTATCCCCATCACGGCGTCACCATCGGCTGGGGCAATTCCGGCCGCGTCGATATTTACATCCAGATGCCGCGCGAGGGCCGGGTCAACCTGCACACCGGCGACGGCAAGATCGAACTTGGCAAATTCAAAGGCGGGATGCAACTCAGCAGCGGCGACGGATCGGAGGAGATCGACAGCGTGGAGGGCAAGCTCCGCGCCACGACCGGAGATGGCCACATCCGCGTCAATGGCCGCTTCGACGAGCTCGACCTCAAGACCGGAGACGGCCACATAGACGCGCGGGCGCTGGCCGGATCGGCGCTGGCCACGGGCTGGAGCCTCGAGAGCGGCGACGGCGGGGTCACTCTCGAAGTGCCGGAAAGCCTGGCGGCCGACGTGAACCTGCACACCGGCGATGGCCACATCGATCTGGATATGCCGGTCACAACCGAGGGCAAGATTCGCGAAAACGAAGTTCGCGGCAAGCTGAACGGCGGCGGAAACCTGCTGTTCATTCATACCGGAGACGGGTCGATCCGCCTGCGCAAGGGCTAAAAACCGCAAGTGAACGGAATATGTCTGACAAAGTGTAATACAATGTCTGACATGGCTACTCAGCGGATCACGATTCGCGTTCCAGAAGATCTCGGCGAGCGGCTTCGCCAAACCTCTCGCGTTAAGGGGAAAACGACGTCGGAGTTGGTGCGGGTTGCACTGGAAAATTATCTTGGCCAGAAGTTGAAACGCGGTTCGGCTTTCGAAGCGGCGAAGGCAGCGGGCCTTATCGGCTGCGTGCATCGGGGACCGAAAGATCTCAGCACCAACCGGCGACACTTTGAAGGTTTTGGGAAGAGCCGATGAGCAAGCCCCTGGCGGGCCGGATCCTTGTCGACACGGGTCCGTTGGTTGCGATTTTCGATGATGAAGATACACACCACCAAGCCTGCGTTTTAGCGCTCGAGGGGTTGGACGGGCCTCTGTACACGTGCTGGCCGGTCGTCACGGAAGCGGCGTGGCTCTTGCGGCACTCTCCGCGTGCAGTTCAGCGGCTGCTGAGCAGCATAAATACAAATTTTGTCGAATTGCTTCCGTTGGCAGGATCAGAAGCTGAGGCAGTTGCGGCTCTTATGAAGAAGTATGAAAGCATCCGGCCCCAGCTTGCCGATATAGCGTTAGTTTACCTTGCGGGGCGCGACGGCATCGATACGATCTTCACCTTGGATCGACGCGATTTTTCGATCTACCGGGCTAGCCGACGACGATCCTTTCGTATTCTTCCGGAAGTGTAGTATTTTCTTGGGTCGACCAATTTCGATTCCCAGTTACGATTGCCCCGCCTGCGCTTCGGCAGGCACATGGAAGGAAGGTTCTCGTGGCACTCCCCCGTCTCCGTCTTGTAGCCCTTGCAGTCGCCTCGCTTTTCTTCTTAGCCTCTGCGCAGCAGCCCGCCGCGCAGACCCACGAACCGGCGCTCGATTTAACTTCGATGGATCGCAGCGTCGATCCCTGCGTCGACTTCTTCAAATATTCCTGCGGCGGCTGGATCAAGAACAACCCCATCCCTCCCGACCAGTCTTCCTGGGACACGTACTCCAAAATGCAGGATGAAAACCTGGCTCGCCTGCGTGGCATTCTCGAAGCCGCTTCCGCGCCCGATCCTAACCGCGATGCCGCCACGCAGAAGATTGGCGACTACTATTTTTCCTGCACTGACGAGAAGGCAATCAACGCCAAAGGCGCGGAGCCGCTCAAGCCGGAACTCGAGCGAATCGCCCAGATCAAGTCGAAAGCCGAAATCGCCGACGCAGCCGCCGCCATGGTTCACACCGGCGTGCTCTTTCGCTTTGACTCCACGCAGGACTTTAGAGACGCCAGTCAGGTGATCGCCGAAGTCGATCAGGGAGGTCTTGGCATGCCCGACCGCGATTACTACCTCAAAGAAGACGCCAAGTCCGTCGATCTGCGCAAGGCCTACGTGGCGCACGTGCAGAAAATGTTCGAATTGCTGGGAGATCAGCCCGACGTGGCCTCTGCCGAATCGCAGACCGTAATGCGCATCGAAACCGCGCTGGCCAGGGGTTCGATGACTCGCGTCGAGCGCCGCGAGCCCAAGAATCTGGATCACAAGATGACCAGCGTCGAACTGGAAAAGATCAGCCCTGAATTTCAATGGCAGGTTTATTTCGCCAAGGTAGGCCTGCCGTCGCTGGCCTCGCTGAACGTCGCATCGCCCGCCTTCTTCAAGGCAATGAATGAAGAGCTACAAAAGGAAAGCCTGGCCGATTGGAAGATCTACATGCGCTGGCACCTCGTGCATGCCGATGCTCCGTTCCTTTCGGCGGCGTTTCTGAACGAGAACTTCGCTTTCTACGGCAAGACTCTGCGCGGCCAGCAGGAGTTGAAACCGCTCTGGAAGCGCTGCACGGAATACGTCGATGACGATCTCGGAGAAGCGCTGGGCCAGGTCTATGTCGAGAAATATTTCAGCCCCGAAGCCAAGCAAGAGGCGCTGAAGATGGTGAAAGAAATCGATGCAGCCATGCAACAGGACATAAGTTCTCTGCCCTGGATGTCCGCGGCCACCAAGCAGCAGGCGCTGGTCAAGCTCCACGGCATGGCCAACAAGATCGGTTATCCCGATAAGTGGCGTGACTACAGCAAACTCGAAATCGTCCGCGGAGATGAACTCGGCAACGTGGAACGCGCCCGGATATTTGAGTTCAACCGCCAACTCGCCAAGATCGGCAAGCCGGTCGATCGCGGCGAGTGGGATATGACTCCGCCGACCGTCAATGCCTACTACAACCCGCAGATGAACGACATCAACTTCCCCGCAGGAGTCTTGCAACCGCCGGCCTTCGATCCCAATTCCGACGCGGCTCCCAACTACGGCGATACCGGTGGCACCATCGGCCACGAACTCACGCACGGCTTCGACGATGAAGGCCGCCAGTTCGACGCCCAAGGCAACCTTCGCGACTGGTGGACTGCCGAAGACGGCAAGGAATTTGTAAAGCGCGCCAGTTGCATTTCAAACCAGTATTCTACTTACACGATCATCGATGACATCAAGATCAACGGCAAGCTCACCTTGGGCGAAGATACCGCCGACCTCGGCGGGTTGATTCTGGCCTACATGGCATGGAAAGACGACACCAAAGGACAGAATCTGCAACCAATCGACGGCCTCACTCCCGAACAACGCTTCTTCATCGGCTACGGCCAGAGCTGGTGCGGCGAAACCCGCGACGAAACCAAGCGGCTGCGCGCCACCGTCGATCCGCACTCGCCCGAGAAATACCGCACCAACGGCGTGGTCTCAAACATGCCGGAATTTCAGGAGGCGTTTCACTGCAAGGCGGGATCGCCGATGGTGAATGAGAACCGCTGCCGGGTCTGGTAGCAGATGGCGGGCTACTGCATCTCGTCTTTGGTCGGGTTGTAATAGAAGCGGAAGCGCAGAGCAAGATACTGTCCGCCGAATTCGGTGGGCAGCGGAGGAAACGGATCAGACGCCGTAATGCCGGCCCAAGCCGCGCGATCCAGTGGAACGTCTCCGGAACCGGCGACCAGCCGCAGGCCCGCGACCTTTCCATCTTTTGTAATCGCGAATTCAATGATTAAGTTGCCATGCTTCATCTCCGCGGATTCCGGAATCGCGTTGTACCAGTTCTGCCGCACATCATGCAGCACGCGCTGCAGGTACGGGCCAAAATCCACGCCCATGGTGTCGCTGAGAATCTCCAGATTGCCCACCTGCCGGCCGTGCGCCCCGGTGCCTAATCCAAAATCACCGTTGTCGCCCAGCTGGCCGGTGGCGCGCTTGGCAGCCACTCCCTCCGTTGCCTGCCGGAGTGCAGAGTCAGCCGACATGGGACCGGAGTACTTCTTGAACACGCTCGCAGCGTTGGGCGTGGCCGGAGTCTGCAACTGCGCGATCTGCGGATTCGGCGCCGGCTGCGGCGGCTGCGCCGGAGGCTGATTCTGCGCGAATCCGGCCGAACCCTGCGCCGGCTGCGACTGCTCCTGCTGCTGTGGTGCGCTCACCCCAGGCCTTCCCGGAGGCGGCGTCGCCAAAATCTTGCGCAGCTCTTTGACATCGAGTTCAGGATGCCGCGTCATCGCGATGCGGTCCTTATCGGAGGCAATGTTCGTCTTTGGAGTGTGCGGCACCTTTTGCAAATCCGACGGAAGCTCGAGAAACGTCAAATCCTTGCCGTTCGTCGGACTCTTCACCGCAACCGCCGTGTGCCACGGCAGGTACTTTTCAAACCGCTCGATGTTGAAAATCAAAATGATGAGAATCAGGTGGACAATGATCGAAATCCAAGCAGCTTCCCGGCGGCGCGAGCGCGCCAGATCGTCCTGCAACTGGATAAGCAGGTGCGGCACGCGAGCCGCATCGTCATCCAGTTCGCGATAGGCCGTTTCCCATCCCTGCGCATCGTAGAGCCCCAGCTGCTCCGGCTGCGGCTTCTCGGGCGGAGCCACCGGATCCTGGAATGGAATTTGCGTGATGGGCATGAACTGAGTTTGTCCGCGCTGGCCGTGTCCGGACAGACGAATCCGAGCCAGACTTGTCCGTTAGACACACATTCGCCCCGCTACGTTGCATCCGGCTTTTGATCGGATGACACCAGCGAGCGAGTGCGGCCAAGCTATCTTCATTTTCGCACTTTTCCAGGGATTCTGCCCACCCGCAAATGGTGTGCGACTTAGGTGTGTAAACATTTGTCAAAAACCAGCGAAGACTGCAGCCCTTACTCAACGAAGACTCAGTGCTAGACTGGCTCGGCGTCTTTCTGTTGAGGTCTCACCTCATGCCCTCTCAAAATGAAAAGCTAGGCCTTATCGCCGGCAACGGCAAGTTTCCGCTTCTAGTGCTTGATGCGGCGCGGGCTGCGGGATTTGAAGTCGTGGTCGTTGCCATCAACGAAGAGGCTTCTCCTCAGATCGAGTCGTGCGGAGCGGCCTCGGTTCACTGGCTCTCGCTGGGGGAACTCTCGAAGTTGATCGAGACTTTCCGGCGGGAAGGCGTGAGCCGGGCCATTATGGCCGGGCAGGTGAAGCACAAACAGATTTTCTCCGCGATCCGGCCGGACTGGCGGCTGGCCAGGCTGCTGCTCTCGCTGACCACGCGCAACACCGACAGCTTGCTGGGGGCCGTGGCCAAAGTTCTGGGGGAGGAGGGCATCAAGCTGGAAAGTTCGACGAGCCTGCTGGAGCCGCTGCTGGTGAAGGCCGGTGTGCTTACGCAGCGTGCGCCCGCCGAGGCGGAGCGCAAGGACATCGATTATGGCCGCAGTGTGGCCCGGCGCCTCGCGCAGCACGATATTGGCCAGACCGTGGTGATCGCCGAGTCGGCTTGCGTGGCAGTCGAAGCCATGGAGGGTACCGATGCGACCATCGAACGAGCCGGACAAATTATGCGTTCGCTCCATGGCGATGCTTCGACGCTGAGCCGCGCGCTCACCGTGGTGAAGATCGCGAAGCCGAATCAGGATATGCGCTTCGACGTCCCAGTGATTGGAGTGAAGACCATTGAGGTGATGCAGGCCGCGGGTGCGACCTGCCTTGCACTCGATGCCTGGAAGTGCCTGCTGCTCGATGGAGATAAGATTCTGGATGCGGCGAATGCGGCGGGGATTGCGGTTGTGGCGAATGTGCCGGATGTGGCGTGATAAGCCGGGTAAAGTTAGTCCGCGCCGATGGAGCGGCTTGCTCGTCGCGAGGCTGCAATTGGGCGTCGTGGCATCTCCTGGCGGGCTCGCGTGAGGTCGTACGCGGTCTGCAGATTCATCCAGAATTCGGCCGAATTCTTGAAGTATGCTGCCAGAAGGAGAGCGGTGCGTGGAGTGACTCCTCGTTTTCCGCGCACGAGTTCGTTTACCCGGTTCAAGGGGATGGCGAGCACCCTTGCGAGTTCCGCCTGCGTAAGGCCCAGAGGTTCCAGGAACTCATGCAACAGGATTTGTCCGGGATGAGTGGCGATACGATGGCCTGGCAACATTCTGTTTTCTCCTCAATGATAGTCCGTGCATCGAACATCGATTGCGTTGCCGCTGACGAAACGGAACACTAAGCGATATTGGTCGTTCACCCGGATGCTGTAAAACCCTGCCCAATTGCCGCGAAGCTTCTCCGGGCGGTTTGATGGTGGCACGCGCAAGTCCTCCAGAGTAGTGCTGGCGTTCAGCAGATCCAGCTTTGCCCGAACTCGCGTCCACAAAATCTGCGCAATTCCCCGGGTGGCTTTGGTCTCATCCCCGTGAAAGATGTCTTCCGTCGTTTTGTCTCCGAAGGAGACAATCATCCCTACCATTATACATGATTACCGTGTATACCGGTATTTCATTGACTCGTACTCCCCAATCGGCGAGGCTAGAAATATGACCTCCCCAAGTTCCGAACCCGCTCTCCTCGCCGAACAGCTTCGCCGCGCGTTTGAAGGAGAGGCCTGGCATGGTCCGGCCCTGCTGGAATTGCTGGAAGATGTGAATGCCGCTACGGCTGCGGCTAAGCCTCTGCCTGATGTTCACAGTATTTGGGAGCTGGTGCTGCACATCGCGGTTTGGGACGACGCAGCCTGCCGGCGGCTGGCCGGCGAGAAGTTCCAGCCGACGGGTGTGGCGAATTTTCCGCTCGCTCCGGCCTCGGTTCCAAAGCCGAGCGAAGTTGCCTGGCGCAAGGCCGTCGCTCACGCAAAGCGCACTCATGATGTGCTGGTGAAGACCGTTGCGGGGCTGCCGGAGTCGCGCTTGCGCGAACGCGTTCCCGGCAAGAAATATGACTTCTACTTCATGCTGCACGGAGTGGCGCAGCATGAGCTTTATCACGCGGGGCAGATTGCCATCCTGAAGAAATTGGGTAATTTGGTAATTTAAGAACTCTGCCGGCCGTTGTTCGGTTACTAAATACTCAATTACCGAATTACCCAATGCTTTCTACCATTTCTTGAAGATCACGGCGACGGCGGCCACGATCATTGCGAATCCCACGGCGTGATTCCACTTCACGGGCTGTTTCAGATAGAGCACGCAAAACACCGAGAAGACGACCAGCGTAATTACTTCCTGGATGGTTTTGAGTTGTACGGCGCTGAACTCGTAAGAACCGATGCGGTTGGCGGGCACCTGGAAGCAATACTCGAAGAAGGCAATCATCCAACTGATCACGATCACTTTGAAAAGCGGCACGTTGCGGTATTTCAGGTGGCCATACCAGGCGAAGGTCATGAAGATGTTGGAAACGGTAAGCAGCGCGATGGTCCGCATAGGGGCTCCTCAGAATTTAGCGATCGGGTGATCGGGTCATTTGCGATTGAAAACCTTAATTCAATTTAATGCAGATGCTCTTTCCCGGCTTTGCGTTTACAATTTGTTGTTTGCGCCGGCAACCAGCCAGACAAGAGTTCCTTCCTGCAAGCTGACAATCCGATTTCCGTGGCGGTGGTGGGAGTGGGTGTGTTTGGACGCAACCACGCCCGCGTCTACCGCGAGCTCGAAGAGCAGGGCGAGCCTGTGCGGTTAGTGGGAGTGGTCGACCCGAAGATCGATCGCGCCGACGCTGTGGCACGTGAATTTGGCTGCCGGGCCTTCGGCTCGGTCGAGCAGATGCTGACCACGCACAGCGAAATCCGGGCGGCTTCGGTGGCGGCGCCTACGGTCCATCATCGGGAAGTGGCGGGCGCGCTGATGGAAGCCGGAATCGATGTGCTGATCGAGAAGCCGCTGGCGGCTTCGCTGGTCGAGGCGGACGAACTGGTGCAGCTGGCGGTCGCTCACAAGCGCGTGGCGCAGGCGGGACATCTCGAGCGTTTTAATCCGGCGGTGCGCGCGACGGTGCCGTTGCTCACCCAGCCCATGTTTTTCGAAGTACACCGGCTTAGCGTGTTTACGCCGCGCTCACTCGACGTAGATGTGGTGCTCGATCTGATGATCCACGATCTGGATATCGTGCTCGCGTTTGCGAACTCTCCGGTGAAGGAGGTTCGCGCCGTGGGCTTGCCCATTCTTTCGGGCAAGGTTGACATCGCCAGTGTGCGGCTGGAGTTTGAATCGGGATGCGTGGCCAACTTCACGGCGAGCCGGGTTTCGACCGAGCGCGTGCGCAAGCTGCGGTTCTTTCAGCCGCAGCAGTATATTTCCGTCGACTACGGACGGCAGGAAGTGCTGGTTTTCACGGTTGGGGCGGAGGGCGCGGCGACGGGCGCTCCTACCGTGAACCCCCAGATCAAGGTGGCGAAACCGCCGGTGACTTCGGAAGAACCTTTGCACGCGGAGCTGAAGTCGTTTCTGCATACGGTGCGGCAAGGGTCGACGCCGGTGGTGCCGCTGGAAGATGGCCGCCGCTCGCTGGCGCTTGCGCTCGAGATCGTGAGCGCGATTCGCGAACATGGAAAGAGAGTGGGACTCGCCGGATTGGCAAGCACGAAAGGCTAGCGAGAGATTCTAGAATCGCCTTCGCTTCGAGCAGGAGGTCTTTAGCAGTTGCCCGTTAGCTTGGATCTAATCACTGAACGCCCATCATTGCGTTGATTGCGATTTCGCGGGCTTGGTGGCCGCGACGCGAGTCTCTTTTCCGCTCACGAACACCGTCATTGAGCTTTCGCTTTCGCCCCACTCGTCGGCGTATTCAAAAGAGTCCTTGGAAACAAACTTCATCGTGTACCGGGTGTGATACGACTTCCCGCCAAAAACGCTCTCCCCAAGCCAGGTCCATACGTCGCCGTCCACCGTACCAGTCTTGTCTTCTATTCCTCCGGAACTGTCAACTGCGTGGAGTCGGTATGTCTTGGAAGTCGCATCGTAGTAGGTGAAAGAAGTCTCCGAGTATTTCTTTCCGGGCCGATGGAGTTCCGACTCGCAGATCACGGCGAAGCCGCCTGCCGTCCATCTGCAGTCGTCAGTGCCGCTGAATTTCAACGCTGGCGAGTTCGGCCCCATTGCCCCGGCTTTCAGTTCGTCTTCGACTGTGAACCTGCCGACCATTACTGCCAGCTTCTTCACTTCCGGGCCAGCCGTTGTCTGAGACTGAGCGCCGGCCACGATTACGCTCGCGGCGCACGCCAGCACAAATGAGACCAACCTTTGAGTGCCACTCATTTGGATTCTCCTTTCCGACGTGCCACGGATGCTAGCACAAAACGAACGTTCGGCTCCTTTCCCCGCAGCCGCGCGGCGTCTGGATTTGCGGCCAGCAGACTAAGCTGGGACCGCGGCGAAGCGATACTGCAGAAGATGAGTTCCATCGCGATCTGATTACGAGAGTCATCTGGTCAGCGGGATCACGCCTGGGAAACAATCGCGTAGGTGCGTCGCCACACACTGACTGAGACCTCGTGGTCGTTGGGCAGCGCCACTTTGTTGGAGTTTTAGACCTATGGATGAACTGACCGCGCCTGTACTCGATATCGACAGGGTGCTTCTTCTCGATCGGCGTAATCAGAAATTCGTGGAGAAGACCTCGCCTATTTCGGCCCGGGTGCAAGACGCGCGACAGTCGCTGGAGGGTACCGCCTTGATCCTGACATTCGTCGGGGCAGTGTTGTTCCTCGCGGTTTCCACTCATGTCACCGACAGTAGACTCACAAAGAGCGGAAGAGTGACAACAGGCGTAATCATGGGGAAGACCAACTATCACCAGGATGTGTCTTTTTGCAATGTAACTTATAGATTTTCCGCTCCTCCCATCTACCAGCGCGAGGCCCAGATACGCTATCAACTGTGTGACAGTTTCGCCGTGGGCCAAACAGTAGAAGTCGTCTACGACCCCCAGCAGCCCTTTCATTCGAATCTCAAGCGCTCGATTGAAACCCCAAAGTATCCGGTTTGGCCCGTAGGTATAGGCTTCTTCGGCGTGCTTGCCGCCCTTTATCCGCAGTTCTCGAAGCTTCGACGTGAACGTCGTTTGTGCGCGGAGGGGCAGATTATTTGCGGGTCGCTGGTGAGCAAAGAGATCGACTTGGATCATTTGACAATGCGGTATCGCTTTCGGGCCCCGGCCGGCTTCACAATTGAGTCGGAGTGTGAAGGTTCAGTAAAACAGTCGAGCTGGAGTTCAGACTGGCGATTCTTCCCGGACAAGCCCAATTTGGTCGCGGTCCTTTTCTTGTCTGAGGTTGAGTTCTACCTCCTCTAAGGCAGAGCATAATTCAGCCTGTGGCGCCTGGAGCTACTTCCCCAAAATCGTATGCTCCGAGGTTGTCCGTCCTGACGTGCTGAACGACGTTCCTACCCGAGAGCAGATGCACTTCAATTCCCGGTATCACAGCTCCGCTCGGGCCGAAGCGTTCCTGAAAGCCTTTGTGTCTTCGAAAACGTGAAACGGCTTGGATGTGGAGCAATCTTTCCCTTGCGCGAAAATGGCGATCATCAGTGTCGATGCGATCAGTGCGCTCTTGAGCATGGTCGATCTCCTGTGCTCTTCGCTCCCACTCGTCGTTGGTTGTCCCCCGATATTACCGAATCGTCCCGGCTGACGAACTAATCTCAGGGTTGCGTACGTGCTGGCAGTTCAGCGGGGTTTGGCGGGATACTCCTTTGGGCCAGGAAGATAATGACCACAATCGCCCCTAAAGGAACCAGCGCCAGAAGTTGCCACCAGCCACTTCGATTGGTATCACGCAGCCGCCTCGCTCCCACTGCGATCAGGGGCAGCAGAGTCGCGAGCGAGAACAGCTCGTAGACTCGAAGAGTGATGAGCGACGCGGCGACACTCCCCAGCAGCACGGCTAGAAAGAACCAACAGTACTCGGAGCGCGTCGCCCGCCCATTGAAATCCGCATACTTCGTGAGGCACGCCTTCACCGCATCGACAATTGGCATTCGAACGCCCCCTGTTCTGGTCGCCGAGACCGCAGGGAACAACCCTGGGTGCCTGACCCTTACTTAATCACTCCACGTTCCGACGCTTCGATAAACCGTATCAGCAGTTCCACATCATCTCCGCGGTCGGGCTCCAACCGCAGCTTTTCCAGCGCCTGCGACGTATTCATCTTCGAGGCCAGCAGAATCTTGTAAGCATGATGAATCTTGCCGATCCGTTCCCGCGAAAAGCCGCGGCGCTCCAGGCCAACTTTGTTCATCCCATACGCATGCGTGTCGCGCGCGGCCGAGGTCATGGAAAACGGCAAAACATCCTGCGTGATAGTCGTCCCGCCGCCAACATAAGCGTGCGCCCCGATGTGCACAAACTGGTGCACGGGGCACAGCGCGCCCACCACTGCCCATTCGTCAACCGTGACGTGCCCGGCCAGCGTCGCTCCGTTCACCAGCATGCAGTGGTCGCCGATCACGCTGTCGTGCCCGATGTGCGCGTACGCCATGATCAGCGTGTGGCTGCCAACTCGAGTAACGCCGCCGCCTTTCACCGTGCCCCGGCTGATGGTCGCGCACTCGCGAATCTCGTTGTGGTCGCCAATCTCCAGCCGTGTCGGCTCGCCTTTGTAGGTTGTATCCTGCGGCGCCATGCCGACGGCACAAAATGGAAAGAACGCATTGTCCGCGCCGATCTTCGTCGGCCCTTCGATCGCCACATGCGACACCAGGCGGCAACCTTCGCCGAACTCGACCTCACCGCCGATCACGCAATAAGGGCCAATCCTGCACGATTCTGGCACCCGGGCTCGCGGATCGATGATGGCCGTGGGATGAACATTCATGATTGGATCATTGCATGGCCAGGACTTTCACCGCGCCGTCGCCCGAATTCCCATTCACTCTGCATCTGCGCCGTCGCCGTTGGAGCCGTCGCCGCGCCCGCGCGAGCTGTCAATGAGCTGGCACGACACAGTCGCCTCCGCCACCTTCTTGCCGGCAACCGTCGCCACGCCGTGCATCTTAACCGCAATCATGCGCGGCACGGCGCGCCAGCCCTGCACCTCCACCTCAATGCGCAACTGATCGCCCGGGCTCACCGGACGCCGAAACTTCGCGCGCTCGATCCCCGTAAACACCATCACTTTATCGGTGCGGTCTTCCACCTCAGTGAGCAGCAGCGCGCCCCCGGCCTGCGCAATGGCTTCCACAATCAATACGCCCGGCATAATCGGCAATCCTGGGAAGTGGCCGTTGAAGAACGGTTCGTTGAAGGTGACATTCTTGATGGCCACGATGCGCTCTTTGCGCTTCAGATCGAGCACGCGGTCAATGAGCAGAAGGGGATAGCGATGCGGCAGAATCTTCAGGATCTGGTGAATATCGAGCGTCTTCTTCTGTCCACCGTTCTCGGGCGGAGTGCTTTCAATCATGGTTAGTTATATAGTTCGCTGGAGCAGGTTCGTTTTAGCTCGATCACTCTTACCAATCAGCCTGAAGATTATACTGTACCGCGTCGCCTTCACGGCAGAGCCGTTCCCCGCGAGAGGTACTTGTGTCCGCCAGAAAAGTAACCAAATCAACCGCAGGTGTCGGGCAGTCCGCATGGGCTGACCGCCTGCGCTACTTCTCTGACCATCAGGACCGCATGGTCGCAACCATTCGCGAACTCGTCGAAATCGAGTCCCCCAGTGACAACAAACCAGCGGTCGACCGCATCGCCGCGTTCGCGAGTGCAAAGTTTGAAGCCCTCGGCGGCAGAACCCGCCTCCACCGCAGCCTCGGCTTCGGCGATAGTTTGCAAGTCGACTTCACCGGCCTGCGCTCGGCAGATCGGCCTGTCTTGCTTCTCGGCCACTACGACACGGTCTACCCCATGGGCACGCTGGCAAACATGCCATGCAAGGTTGAGGGCGGCCGTCTCTGCGGACCTGGCGTTCTCGATATGAAGTCCGGTCTCGCTCTCATGCTCCATGCGATCGAGGCGCTGCAGGCCTGGCACGGCGCACTCCCGCGCCCGGTCACGGTTTTTCTGGTTTCCGATGAAGAAGTAGGCAGCCGTTCTTCGCGAAAGATTACCGAGGCCCTGGCCACAAAATCCGCTGGAGTGCTGGTCTTGGAGCCCGCCGCCGGACTTCGCGGCGCCGTCAAAACCGCGCGCAAAGGCGTGGGCGAGTATATCTTGCTCGCACACGGCGTGGCCGCGCACGCCGGACTCGATCCCGGCAAAGGACACAGCGCCATCCTCGAACTGGCGCGCCAGATTGCCGTGGTCGCGAGACTCAACAATCTGCGGCTCGGAATATCAGTGAACCCTGGCGTGATTCACGGCGGCACGCGCTCGAACGTGGTTGCCGCCGAAGCTTCCGCCGTTATCGATGTCCGCATCAAGAGCGCGAAGCAGGCCTCCGGCATCGACCGCAAACTGCGCTCTCTGAAACCATTCGACAAACACTGCAAGCTCGAAATCACCGGCGGCATCAACCGTCTTCCCATGGAGCGAACCGCCGGAGTCGCGGCCCTCTACAAGAAAGCTCAACAAATCGCCAGCGAAGTCGGATGGACGCTCGACGAAGCCGCCGTGGGCGGCGGCTCCGACGGAAATTTCACCGCCGGCATGGGCATTCCCACGCTCGATGGCCTAGGCGGCGTCGGGGAGGGCGCACACGCCCTGCACGAGTACATCGTCATCTCCGAATTGCCGCGCAGGGCTCTGCTGCTCGCCGGCATGATCGAGAACGCCTAAGGAGAGGTGCTTATGTAGGAAAGCCGCCCTCGGCTGTCCTCGAGCCCAGCTCGACGCTTTCTTCCCCTCATCCGCCAACCTGGGACATTCCCGCGTGTTCTCTCTTTGACTCCACACCCCAGCTAGCCTAAAATTTTCTCAGCCGCCTCAGCTGGCCCACAGCAGCGTTGTCCGGGCGCGTATTGAAACGGAGGAGCTATGGGTGAGTTTTCGGTCTGGCACTGGCTGTTGGTGATCGCGATCGCCCTTCTGCTCTTCGGCACCAGCAAGTTTTCCTCGCTGGGCAAGGGTCTTGGCGAAGGCATTCGTAACTTCAAGGCTTCGATGAAAGAAGGCGAAGAGCCGAAGAAAGAAAAAGAAGAAGAGAAAAAGTCCTAAGCCTAAATTCCCGCCGCCGAGACCTAGGACCCAGGACCGTAATTCAAACCGCTCCCCGCTCCCGCAGCATGCGCCAAACCAGCGCCACCGGCAGACCCACCACATTGCTGTAATCCCCTTCGATGCGCGGAATCCATCGCGACGCGATGCCCTGAATCGCGTACGCCCCCGCCTTATCCATCGGCTCACCCGTCGCAACATACTCGCGAATCTCATCCTCAGAGATCCCGCACATCGTCACCAACGTAGTTTCGGAAGCAATCCTCTCAAAAGCAGCGACCATTCGCCGGTCGCCGCGGGCCGTCCCCGATCCGGTTTTACTGCCCACTGGCAACTGGTCACTGCCCACTGCTCCCACAAGGCAGACCCCGGTAATCACCTTATGCGTGCGCCCCGACAGCATGCGCAACATCCGCCCCGCATGCTCGGCATCGCGAGGCTTGCCAAGGATCACGTCATCGACCACCACAATCGTATCCGCGCCCAAGACGGTATCCTGCGGCCTGCTTTGAAAAGCCGCCAGCGCCTTTTCCCGCGCCAGTCGCTGCGCGCAATCCCTCGCAGCCTCCCCCGCAATCAGCTTCTCATCGATGCCTGCAGGTTGCACGACAAACGCAATCCCAGCATTACGCAGCAGATCCTGACGCCGTGGCGAAGCCGAAGCAAGAATAATCATCAAGGTGAATTCTAGCCGAAGCCAGTCAGATGCTCGCCCCCCGGCAGAAGCCGCCAACTGAGAACCGCCCCCAGCCTGCTAAAATCAAAGCTTACCCGCAGCCTTTCAAAAGTAGTTGCCAGTCGCGATAGGGTTCTAACTGGCAACCGGCAACTGGCAGCCGGCAACTGAATCTATGGACGCCGCTTTCCTCCGCAACTTTGCCATCATCGCGCATATCGACCACGGTAAATCTACGCTGGCGGACCGCCTGCTCGAATTGACTGGATCGCTTACCGCGCGCGAGATGCAGGCCCAGGTCCTCGACTCCATGGACCTCGAGCGCGAGCGCGGCATCACCATCAAAGCCCATGCCGTGCGCATGATGTACACCGCCCACGACGGCAACACTTACCAGCTCAACCTGATCGACACCCCCGGCCACGTCGATTTTTCCTACGAAGTCTCACGCTCGCTCGCCTCGTGCGAAGGCGCGCTCCTCGTCGTCGACGCCTCTCAAGGCGTGGAGGCGCAAACCCTCGCCAACGCCTATCTCGCCATCAATAACGGCCTCGAAATCATTCCTGTCATCAACAAGATCGATCTGCAAAGCGCCGACATTCCGCGCACGAAAGAGATGATCGAAAGCGCCGTCGGCCTCGACGCTTCCGACGCCGTCCTCATCAGCGCCAAGACCGGCCAGGGCGTGCCCGACGTACTCGAAGCCATCGTCAAGCGCATTCCACCGCCAAAAGGCAATCCGGACAGCCGTCTCCAAGCGCTCATCTTCGATTCCTGGTTTGACGCCTATCGCGGCGTGGTGATCCTGACTCGCGTCTTCCAGGGCACGCTGCGCAAGGGCCAGAGAATTCGTCTGTGGTCGAACGGAACAACCTTCGACGCCGAAACTCTAGGCGTGCAAAGCCCCAAGCCGGTCGAGATCGACGAACTGAAAGCCGGCGAAGTCGGATTCCT